>Ga0184636_1000375_pt1 | contig 10752 bp, 7 predicted proteins | sample PLM3_60_b2_FD_133164 | JGI IMG/M metagenome (GOLD analysis project Ga0184636, IMG submission 133164) | Groundwater sediment microbial communities from an aquifer in East River, Colorado, USA - PLM4_90_b2 | ecosystem: Environmental > Terrestrial > Soil > Riparian zone | place: USA: East River... | reverse complement strand
GAGCTAAGGTTTGCAATCAGGGAGGGAGGAAGGACTGTAGGAGCTGGCGTTGTTGCAGAAGTAATAGAGTGAAAAGAACACAGATGGACACAGATATTAATATTGTTAACAGGTTAACACAGATTTCTGCGATAATCAGCAATCTTCGTCAGTGGTCAACTGTGGAGAAAAGGAAATCAAAATATGCGTGACATAATTCTTTTTCAGTGTACAGAGTGTAAGAACAGAAACTATTCAAGTATGAAGAATAAAAAAAATACAACAGAGAAGCTTCAATTAAAAAAATACTGCAGGCATTGCAGGAAGCATACAGTACATAAGGAGACAAAGGCATAGGCCAGTAGCTCTAACGGATAGAGCATCGGACTCCAAATCCGAGGGTTGGGGGTTCAAATCCCTCCTGGCCTGCTGATTAAGTTAAAAGTATTATTGATGGGTAAGGTGTTATGCTAAACAAGGTTAAGGAATTTTTCAGAGAAGTGAAGATTGAGTTAAAAAAGGTGGTTTTTCCAGCAAAGGATGAACTGATAGGTTCAACATGGGTTGTTATAATTACCGTTATAGTTATTTCATTATTTTTGGGAATGGTTGATCTTGGACTTTCGAAATTGGTAGGGATAGCACTAAGGTAAAACTATGGAGAAGAACTGGTACGTAATTCATACTTATTCTGGATATGAGGAGAAAGTGAAACATACTTTAGAAGAGAAACGGGATAAAAAGGGCCTGCAAGACAAGATATTAAGGGTTCTTATCCCGACAGAGAAGGTTGTTGAACTTAGGGGTGGCAAGAAAAGAGAAAGTGATAAGAAATTTTATCCTGGTTATATCCTTGTAGAGATGGAGCTGGATGATGAGACATGGCATCTCGTGAGGAACACGCCGCGTGTAACAGGATTTGTTGGCGGAACAAAACCCGTTGCCATTTCCGAAGAGGAGATTTCGGTTATTATTCAACAGATTGAAAAAGGCCCTGTGCCTCTTGTTAAGACCAAGTTTCAGAAGGGAGAGCAAGTCAGGATTATTGATGGTCCTTTCACCAATTTTGTTGGATATGTTGATGAGTTTGATGTGGACCATGGAAGGCTTTACGTTCTGGTCAGCATATTCGGAAGGCAGACGCCGGTAGAGCTTAATTTTTCACAGGTGGAAAATGCATAAGGTTTACTTATTAGGTCTGCGATCTATAAGGAGATTAAATGGCTAAGAAAAAACAAGTAGCTGCTCAGGTCAAACTCCAGATACCTTCAGGGAAGGCAAACCCGGCACCCCCTGTAGGCCCGGCTCTCGGTCCCCATGGCATTAACATTATGGAATTCTGCAAGGCATTTAATGCGCAGACCCAGGCACTTGGGGATACCATAATACCTGTTGTATTAACGGTATATTCGGACAGAACATTTACATTTGTGACCAAGACACCTCCAGCTGCAGAACTCCTGAAAAAAGCAGCTGGTATAATAAAAGGTTCGAGTACGCCCAATAAGGAAAAGGTTGGGAAAGTTACATCAAGCCAGATAAAGGAGATAGCGCAGAAGAAACTTCCGGACCTGAATGCTTATTCTCTTGATGAAGCTGTAAAAATAATAAGCGGTACTGCCAGAAGCATGGGAATAGAAATAGTAGATTAACGAGGTAGATATGGGAAAGAAGATGAAAGCAGCATTAGAGAAGATTGAGATGAATAAGGTGTACCCCCTTGAAGAGGCTTTACGCCTTGTGAAGGAATCTTTTTATACGAAGTTTGATGAATCTGTGGACTTGGCGATAAATCTTGGTATTGACCCGAGGAAATCAGACCAGATGGTTAGGGGATCCGTTGTCCTGCCTCACGGAATCGGCAAAAAGGTTAGGGTTCTGGTTTTTGCAAAGGGAGAAAAGGAGAAAGAAGCAGTAGAAGCTGGAGCAGATATTGTTGGTGCTGAAGACCTTGTGGAGAAGATAACGAAGGGCTGGCTTGATTTTGATAAGGCTGTTGCAACACCAGATATTATGGGTCTTGTGGGGAAACTCGGCAAGATCCTCGGTCCAAGGGGGCTCATGCCCAACCCCAAGCTCGGCACGGTAACCTTCGATATTGCAAAAGCTGTCAAGGAGATAAAAGCAGGGAAAATAGAGTATAAAGCTGAAAAGGCCGGGATCGTGCATATCCCGATTGGGAGGGTCTCTTTTGACATGCAGAAGCTCTTTGACAATGCCATGACAATAGTTGATTCCATACTCAAGGCTAAACCTGCAACGAGCAAAGGTAGGTATCTGAAGAAGGTATCTGTATCTTCGACCATGGGCCTGGGAATAGCTGTGGATGTAGCATCCTTGGGAAAGGGGGTATAAAACTGAAGAGAGAGGAAAAGGAACAACTTATAGCAGAACTGAAAGACGAGTTTCATAGGGCAAAGGCTTTAATCTTTACTGATTACAGGGGATTAACTGTTGCTGAACTCTCAGAGTTAAGGAGGTTTCTGAGAGTTGGTAATATAAGGTATAGAGTAGTTAAAAATACCCTTGCCGCATTGGCCTCTGTTGATACGCCTGTTTCAATTGCAAAGGATTCTTTTAAAGGTCCTATAGGGGTAGTTGTCGGTTATGATGACCCAGTACTGACAGCGAAAAAGGTACTTGAGTATTCAAAGAAAAATGAGAAGCTTAAGATCAACAGCGGGATTATCGAAGGAAGGTTCTGTAAAACAGATGATATCAAGGCTGTTGCCGAGCTGCCACCCAAAAAGGTGTTGCAGTCTATTGTTGCTGGCTTACTAAGTTCACCGCTCAGCAAACTTGCTGCTGCGCTCAGCGCGACAATAAACAATATTGCTTATGCAATAGAGGCATTGAAAAATAAAAAAAGTGGTTAGTAGACAATAGGTAGTAGTTAGGAAAGAATAAGAAAACACGTTGCTTTTAACTATTTAGTGCTAACTATTAACTATTACCTACTTACTACTAAATAAAGGAGGATGAAAGAATGACTATTTCAAAAGAGCAGGTTTTAGAATTTTTCGACAGCATGACGATCATCGAAATGTCAAAGTTTATAAAAGAATTTGAGGAGAGGTATGGTGTAACTGCGTCAGCACCGATTGCTTTTGCTGCTGTACCAGGTGCAGCCCAGGCTACTGCAGCTCCAGAAGTTGAGGAGAAGACAAGTTTTGACGTTGTCCTCTCAGCTGCAGGTGAAAAGAAGATTCAGGTAATCAAAGTTGTAAGGGAGCTTACAAGTCTCGGTCTCAAAGAAGCAAAAGACCTTGTTGATGGAGCTCCAAAGCCTGTTAAAACGGGTGTCACAAAAGAAGAAGCTGAGTCAATAAAGGCAAAACTCGTAGAACAGGGCGCTACAGTTGAGATTAAATAGGGTTTGAGCGTTGGGTATTAGGTTTCATGAGGTAGTGTATAATTCCCCTAACCTTGGAGCAATAAAGAAGTTTCAGGGTAAAGACTGCTCATAGAAAAAGTTGCAATAAATTTGATAAAATTAATAAATAAATCTATTAAGATTAGTAATTTGTCTGCTTACTTAGTCCCCCAAACCCGATAAAGAAAAAAGGAGAAACATGGCGAGAGTTTTAAGAGAACGATTGAATTTTGGAAAAGTCTCTCCAATTCTGGATGTTCCAAACCTCATAGAAATCCAGAAGAGGTCCTATGAGCAATTTTTGCAGAAAGGCATTCCTGTTGACAAGAGAGAAGAAAAAGGACTACAGGCTGCATTTCTCAGTGTATTTCCGATAATAGATTATAATGAGACAGCTTCCATAGAGTTTTTAGGGTATGCCGAAAGCGAGCCAAAACTGAGTGTTCGCGATTGTCTTCAGAAAGGTCTTACTTATGCAGCAGCATTAAAGATAAAAGTAAAGCTCAATCTCTGGGAATCTGATCAAAAAGGAAACAAGAAATTAAAGGAATCGAGAGAGGAAGACGTTTACATTGGTGAAATGCCATTAATGACAGACACAGGGACATTTATCATAAATGGCACAGAACGTGTTGTTGTCAGCCAGCTTCATCGCTCTCCCGGTGTATTCTTCAGTCATGATAAGGGCAAAACACATGTCAGCGGGAGGCTCCTCTATTCAGCAAGGGTGATCCCTTCACGCGGTTCATGGCTTGATTTTGAGTTTGATACAAAGGATATTCTGTATGTAAGGATTGACAGAAGGAGAAAGCTCCCTGCAACGATAGTTCTGAAAGCTCTCGGATATACGAATGAAGATCTTTTAAAGATCTTCTACCCTGTAGAGATTATAAAAATAGATGGCAATAAATTTGCACGCTCTGTGAGTGAGGTGCTCGTAGGTGTTAAGTCTTCCCGGAATATTCTTGATTCCGATACAAAAGAACTTATTGTTAAGGAAGGAAGTAAAATCACAAAGGCTACTATCAAAAAGATGGAGGCATCCGGAATCAAGGAGATACCAATTCTGAAAGAAGAAATCATTGACAGAGTCACCCTGAAGGACATTATTGATCCTTCAACAGGGGAAGTGATACTTGAGGGCAATGAGGTGATTACCGAGAGTGCTCTAAACAGGATTCTCTCTCTCAATATCGATTCTCTCAACCTCCTTTTTATAGACAATGTCAACTTTTTACCTTCCCTCAGGGATACACTTTTGACGGACGGGGTCAGTACCAACGAGGAAGCACTTGTTGAGATATATAAAAAATTGAGGCCTGGTGAGCCCCCAACCCTGAATGCTGCAAAGGAGCTGTTTAATGGATTGTTCTTTGATCCAAAAAGATACGACCTTTCTTCTGTTGGACGTTTGAAACTGAACAAACGTCTTGGTATCGACGTTTCCCTTGAAACGAGGGTTCTTACAGATAAAGACATCATAGAGATCGTGAGATATCTTTTTATTCTGAGGACAGGCAGGGGAGAAGTTGATGACATAGACCATCTCGGAAACAGGAGGGTCAAGGGAAGCGGAGAGCTTCTCGAAAATCAGTTACGTATTGGACTTGTGAGAATGGAGCGCGCCGTGAAGGAGAAGATGACCCTTGCAGACCTCGAGATAGCAATGCCGCATGATCTCATAAATGCTAAACCTGTGATGGCTGCAGTCAAGGAATTTTTCGGTTCCAGCCAGCTCAGCCAGTTCATGGATCAGACGAATCCACTGTCGGAAATTACACATAAGAGGAGGCTTTCAGCCCTCGGCCCCGGCGGTCTTACACGTGAGAGGGCAGGCTTTGAAGTGAGGGATGTACATCCAACCCATTATGGGAGGATATGCCCGATAGAAACACCTGAGGGTCCTAACATCGGACTCATCACATCTCTGGCAACTTACGCAAAGGTGAATGATTTTGGTTTCATTGAAGTTCCTTATAGAAAGGTTGTGAACGGCAAGGTTACGAAGAATATAGAATATCTTTCAGCTATTGATGGTGAAAAATATATTATTGCCGAAGCAACCTCACCTATAGATACAAACGAGAATCTTATCGGTGAAACGATTTCTGCGAGAGTTGGCGGGGATTTCAAAATGGTATTACCCCAGGAAGTTGAATACATGGATGTATCTCCCAAACAGATTGTTGGTGTTTCTGCCTCTCTTATCCCCTTCCTTGAAAATGATGATGCAAACAGGGCACTGATGGGGTCGAATATGCAGAGACAGGCAGTACCCCTCTTACAGCCAGAGTCTCCGATAGTAGGGACCGGAATGGAACATATAGCAGCGAGGGATTCGGGGGCCCTTGTGCTTGCTAAGAGGGCCGGAGTTGTTGAGAGTGTCGATGCATCGAGAGTTGTTGTAAGGGTTTCAGGCAATGGAGGAGGTGTAGATATATACAATCTCATAAAATTCCAGAGATCAAACCAGGCAACGTGTATTAACCAGAGACCAATAGTAAATGTAGGCGATGTAATAGAAAAGGGAGATATCCTTGCTGAGGGTCCCTCGACAGATCTCGGAGAACTCGCGCTTGGTAAGAATGTCCTTGCGGCTTTTATGCCATGGGGAGGATATAACTTTGAGGATGCTATTCTTATCAGCGAAAGGCTTGTCAAAGAAGATGCCTTCACATCGGTACATATAGAGGAGTTTGAAATAGAGGCAAGAGAGACAAAGCTCGGTCCAGAAGAAATCACAAGAGATGTCCCAAATGTTGGGGAAGAGGCATTAAAAGATCTTGATGAAAGCGGGGTAATACGCATCGGTGCAGAGGTGAAGCCAGGGGATATCCTTGTTGGCAAAGTTACACCAAAAGGAGAGACTCAGCTTACTCCGGAAGAAAAACTCTTGAGGGCAATATTCGGAGAAAAGGCAGAGGAGGTAAAAGAGAGTTGTCTTTATGTTCCACCTGGGATAGAGGGAACCGTTATTGATGTGAGGATATTTTCAAGAAAAGGGGCTGAAAAGGATGAACGTGCAAAGAGTATAGAAAAAGAGGATATCCAGAGATTACAGCGGGACTTCGAAGAAGAGGTAAGAATTATAAAAGAGGAAAATTTCAGGAATATGAGGGAGCTTCTTTCCAGCCAGAAGGTTGTAGAGGATGTTAAAGATTTAAAAACAAAAGAGGTTATATGTCCAAAAGGAATTAAACTGAAAAAAGAGCATATAGACAGAGTTAAAGATGAAAATCTTATGCGCATCAAGATAGAAAACAGTGCTGTTCATGAGAAGATGGAATCTATCAATAACGAGACAAATTACTATATACGTTATCTTGAATCAAGGTATGATGAAAGAATCGACAGAGTGAAAAGGGGTGATGAACTGCCTCACGGAGTGAATAAATGGGTAAAGGCATATATTGCAATGAAGAGGAAGATTCAGATGGGAGACAAAATGGCAGGACGGCATGGAAACAAAGGGGTGGTAGCAATGGTACTTCCGGAAGAAGACTTGCCGTATCTTCCTGACGGAACACCCGTTGATATTGTTCTCAACCCCCTCGGTGTCCCATCGAGGATGAATGTTGGTCAGATATTAGAAACACACCTTGGCTGGGCAGCAAAGGCCCTTGGACTTTATATAGCAACCCCTGTGTTTGAGGGTGCAAAGGAATCTGAAATAAAGGAACTCCTTGGGAGGTCAGGTTTACCGAAATCTGGCCAGGTAACACTTTGTAACGGTAGAACAGGAGAACCCTTTGACAGACCTGTGACTGTGGGACATATGTATATGATGAAACTCCATCACCTCGTGGATGACAAGATGCATGCCCGCTCAATCGGACCGTATTCTCTCGTAACCCAGCAGCCGCTCGGAGGGAAAGCGCAGTTTGGTGGCCAGAGGCTTGGTGAGATGGAGGTATGGGCTCTTGAGGCATACGGAGCGGCCTATACTCTGCAGGAGTTTCTCACTGTTAAAAGTGATGATGTTACAGGCAGGGCACGTATGTACGAAGCAATTGTAAAGGGAGATGCAACTCTTGAACCGGGTGTGCCTGAATCATTCCATGTATTAATAAAAGAACTCCAAAGTCTCGCACTTGATGTGGAACTTTTGGAGAAAAGAGAGAAAGGGGAGTAGTTTGACAGAGGATATCTATTCAATTTTCCAGAAACCGAAGAATCCCTTGGACTTCGAGGCTATTCGGATTCGCCTTGCCTCACCAGAGAAGATAAGGGAATGGTCATATGGCGAGGTTAAAAAACCTGAGACAATTAATTACCGCACCTTCAAACCCGAAAGAGACGGTCTGTTCTGCGCAAAAATCTTTGGACCGGTAAAGGACTGGGAATGTATCTGCGGGAAGTACAGACGTATGAAGCACAGAGGAGTAGTGTGTGATAAATGCGGGGTGGAGGTTGTTCAGTCTAAAGTTAGGCGTGAGAGATTAGGGCATATCGAGCTTGCGAGCCCTGTAGCCCATATATGGTTCCTTAAAGGTGTGCCAAGCAGGATAGGGACACTGCTCGATATGACAATGCGCCATCTTGAGAGGGTGCTCTATTTTGAGAACTATGTTGTGACAGATCCCGGTGATACACCTCTTAAAGAAAAGGAGCTTCTCACAGAGGAGGCATATAAGAAGAAGACCATCGAGTATGGTTCACGATTTAAGGCAGGGATGGGTGCTGAGGCAATCAGAGAGCTCCTCAGAAAGCTTGATCTTGATACAATTGCGGCAGAGCTGAAGTTGAAAACAAGAGAGGCCTCTTCACTCGGTGTTAAAAAGAAGCTAACAAAGAGATTGAGAGTTGTAGAGGCATTCAGAAAATCCAGTAACAAACCGGAATGGATGATTATGGATGTTATACCTGTTCTTCCCCCTGATCTCAGACCTCTTGTACCTTTAGAGGGTGGTCGTTTTGCTACCTCTGACCTGAACGATCTTTACAGGAGGGTCATTAACAGGAATAACAGGCTCAAGAGGCTAATGGAATTAAAGGCACCAAGTGTAATAATCAAGAATGAAAAAAGAATGCTCCAGGAGGCAGTTGATGGACTCTTTGATAATGGCAGGAGGAGCAGGATCCTGAAGACTACTACAAAAAGACCTCTCAAGTCTCTGAGCGATATGATTAAAGGAAAGCAGGGCAGATTCAGGCAGAACCTACTGGGTAAAAGAGTTGATTATTCAGGCAGGTCTGTTATTGTTGTGGGCCCTGATTTACGACTTCACCAGTGCGGTCTTCCAAAACGGATGGCACTTGAGCTCTTTAAACCATTTGTTTTCAACAGGCTTGAATCAAAGGGATATGCAACTACGATAAAAGCTGCTAAAAAACTTGTAGAGAAAGAATCTCCTGAGGTCTGGGACGCCCTTGAAGAAGTCATAAAGGAGCACCCCGTACTCCTTAACCGCGCACCTACCCTCCACAGGCTTGGTATCCAGGCATTTGACCCTGTCTTAGTTGAAGGAAAAGCAATAAAGCTCCACCCTCTTGTGTGCACTGCCTTCAATGCGGATTTTGACGGAGACCAGATGGCTGTTCATATCCCTCTTTCGATAGAAGCCCAGATAGAGACAAGGGTCCTTATGATGTCCATTAATAATATTCTTTCTTCCGCCAATGGAAAACCCATCGTTGTTCCAACTCAGGATATGGTCCTTGGGATTTACTATCTTACAAAAGAAAAGAAAGGGGCAAAGGGTGAAGGTAAGACATTTGCAAACACTGAGGACGTCAGAATTGCGTATGATGCTGGGATTTTGGAAGAACATACAACGATAAAAGTAAGAATGAACGGAGACTTTATTGAGACAACAACAGGTAGAATCCTCTTCAGCGAGATACTACCGAAGGCTATTCCTTTCTCCATGGTAAACAGGGATATCACAAAGAAAGAGATTGGTAAACTCATAGAGTATGCTTATAAAATGGCAGGTAAGCGGGAAACTGTTGTCTTTCTGGATAACCTGGAGAAACTTGGTTTCCATTATGCTACAAAATCTGGCATATCTATCTGCATGGATGATATGCACATACCATCAAAAAAACCAGGACTTATACGTGCTGCAGAACAGGAGGTCATTGAGGTTCAAAAGCAGTATGCCGATGGCCTGATAACTCATGGTGAGCGCTACAATAAGGCAATCGATATCTGGGCAAACGTGACTGAGAGGATTGCTGATGAGATGATGAAAGAACTCGGCGCTGAGACAGGAAAGACCTTTTCCGAGGAAGAACTCAAAGAAAAAAGGTCTTTCAACAGCATCTTTATGATGGCTGATTCAGGAGCAAGAGGAAGCACTGCACAGATAAGGCAACTCGCTGGTATGAGGGGATTGATGGCAAAACCATCTGGCGAGATTATCGAGACACCGATTACTGCAAACTTCAGAGAAGGACTGTCTCCACTGCAGTACTTTATCTCCACACACGGGGCTCGAAAGGGACTCGCAGATACTGCTCTGAAGACTGCAAATTCCGGTTATCTGACGAGAAGGCTTGTTGATGTTGCCCAGGATGTGATTGTGATAGAGGAAGACTGCAAGACCACAGATGGCATAGTTGTCTCATCTCTCGTAGAAGGTGGAGAAATCATCCAGCCCCTTGAAGAAAGGATTATTGGAAGAATTGCTGCTGAGGATATCAAAGACCCTATAACGAGAGAGGTATTTGTTAAAAGGAATCAGGAAATAGATGAGGAACTCAGTCAGAAGGTAATTGATGCAGGAATAGACAGGGCTAAAATAAGGTCAGTTCTTACATGCCACTCAAAGAAAGGTATATGTATAAAGTGTTATGGGAGAGATCTCTCAAGAGGTGAACCGGTGGAACTGGGTGAAGCCATAGGAATAATTGCAGCCCAGTCGATCGGCGAACCGGGTACACAGCTTACGATGAGAACCTTCCACATCGGTGGAGCAGCTGCAAAAGTAGTAGAACGGACTGTCCTCGAAGCGAAAAACTCCGGCATGATAAAGTTCATAAATATCAGTACGGTAAGGAACAGGGAAGGTCTACTTGTTGTCATGAACAGGAACGGAAGTATTGCTGTTGTGGATTCAAAGGGAAGGGAAAAAGAGAAGTATTCAGTTGTCTATGGAGCTAAGCTCCTTGTAGAGAATGGACAGAAGGTCGAGATTGGCCAGAGGATTGTTGAATGGGATCCTTATTCTACGCCAATTCTTACAGAGATGGGTGGTAAGATAGCCCTTGGCGATATTGTTGAAGGGGCGACAGTAAAAGAAGAGGTTGATGAGACAACTGGCCTTTCTCATAAGGTGATTATTGATTACTCTGCGAATATGAGACCAAGGGTTTCTATCAAGGATGAACAGGGAAGGACTACAAAGATTCCAGGGACAAGCAATCTGGCACGGTATCTCCTCCCGTCAGGTGCACAT
>Ga0184636_1000374_pt1 | contig 10780 bp, 3 predicted proteins | sample PLM3_60_b2_FD_133164 | JGI IMG/M metagenome (GOLD analysis project Ga0184636, IMG submission 133164) | Groundwater sediment microbial communities from an aquifer in East River, Colorado, USA - PLM4_90_b2 | ecosystem: Environmental > Terrestrial > Soil > Riparian zone | place: USA: East River... | reverse complement strand
TGGTGGACGGATAAAGATGTGATTCATATATCTCCACACTGGAACTGGGCAGGAAAGGAAGGACAGCCGGTTGATGTTTGGGTAAATTCAAATGCCGGCAATGTTGAATTGTTTTTAAATGGGAAAAGTTTGGGTAAAAAAGATATGCCCCGAAACAGGCATTTGCAGTGGAGCGTAAATTATGAACCCGGCAGTTTAGAGGCTGTTGGATATAAAAGAGGGAAGAAGATCACAGCTAAAGTTGAAACAACCGGTCTGCCAAATGAAGTGGTCATTACTCCATATAAAACTACGATGCTTGCCGACGGCAAAGATGCTACAATCATAAATGTAGCAGTAGTTGACAAACAAGGCCGCGAAGTGGCCGATGCAAATAATCTTATTCAGTTTTCTATTTCCGGTGATGCAAAAATAATCGGAGTTGGTAATGGAGACCCCAGCAGCCATGAGCCTGATAAAATTTTTGATGGTAATTGGCAGAGGCATTTATTCAATGGGAAATGCCAGCTTATTCTGCAATCAGGCAATGGACCTGACCATATTAAGGTACAGGCTAAATCAGATAAACTTTTTCCCGGCTCAACCGATATTTATACAATACCTGCCACGACTTCTCAAACAACGGAAAGCATGCAGGTTTCTAAGCAATTAGCTAAAAAGAAAATAGATAAAATGCTTGGCGCGGATATTTCTTTTTTGCCCGAGCTTGAAAACCGCGGAATGAAATTTTATGACAAGGAAGAACAAAAAGACGCCATTCAGATTTTAAAAGATCATGGATTTAATTATATACGGCTAAGAATTTTTAATGATCCTGCTGCCGACAGCGGGTACTCCCCCAAAAAAGGTTTTTGTGGACTTGAACATACAAAACAGATGGCAAAACGTAGTAAGGCTGCAGGAATGAAATTCTTACTTGACTTTCATTACAGTGATTATTGGGCTGATCCGGGGAAACAATATAAACCTTCGGCCTGGAAGAATTTGAATTTTGAAGAATTGAAAAAGGCAGTTCACGATTATACAAAATCTGTTATTCTCGAATTAAAAAAACAAGGTACATTACCGGACATGGTGCAGATCGGGAACGAGATCAATCATGGTATGATCTGGCCCGATGGTCATATCAGTCACTTAGATAGTCTTGCGGCTCTGATAAAAGAAGGTATTGCTGCTGTAAAAGAAGTTGATCCATCCATTATTATCATGATTCATATTGCACTCGGTGGCCAGCATGATGAATCTGTGTTCTTTTTAGATAATATGATCAGCAGGGGAGTTCAGTTTGACGTAATTGGTGAATCATATTATCCAAAATGGCATGGTACGCTGGAGGATCTTTCGAATAACCTTGCAGAGCTCTCAAAAAAATATAAACAGGATATTATTGTAGTAGAGTATTCTCAATTAAAAAAGGAAGTGAATGACATTGCCTTCAATATTCCAAACAATAAAGGAAAAGGAACCTTTATCTGGGAGCCCTTAAATACCTGGGAAAAGATATTTGATGGAAAAGGGAATGCAAATGAGCTGATAGTAGTTTACGATGAGATCAGTAAAAAATATTTAAAAAAATAACCCGGCTGCCTTTTAAATATGGCGGCTGAACCCGGAGGACAAAAAAGGGGATAAAAAGGGGGATAAAGGGGCAATTTTTTAAAAAAATAGTTGATTATGTTTTTTAAACTACTTAAATTTAGTTTACCATTTATTTTAAAATCTCCCGAACAGTAATCGCGACAGTAAATTAGAAAGAAAACAACGGCAAAATTGTATAAAAAGATAATTGTGTAATTTATACATATTTCGATTGATGAACTTTTAAAAACGAATGCTTATGAAACGATTGCTTCTCCAACGCAGCATGGTTATGTTGCTGTTATTTATTTCTCAACTCATCTTCGCACAAAACAAAACGATTACCGGAACTGTAACTGATAAAAACGGGACTCCTGTACCCGGTGTTTCAGTCACAGCGAAAGGTTCAACGCGTGGTGCAACAACAAACACTGCTGGTAATTTCAGTATCAGCGTTCCTTCAAATTTGAACACACTTGTTGTCAGTTCAGTTGGATATGCGACCCAGGAAGTTGATATATCAGGCAAAACTTCAGTTACAATATCCCTTGTAGAGTCTGTTTCCAGTTTAAATGAAATTGTCGTAGTTGGCTATGGAACTTCCCGCAGACGAGATCTCACAGGGTCTGTTTCATCGGTTCAAGCGAAGGACTTTGTCAAAGGACCCGCTACCAATCCTGACCAGTTATTAATAGGCAAGGTGGCTGGTTTGCAAATTATTAATACCAGCGGCCAACCAGGTGCAGCCACTATTGTAAAGATCAGGGGCAATAACTCTATCCGCTCGGGCAACACACCATTGTATGTTATAGATGGTATTCCTCTTGACGGAAGATCCGCCAGGCCTGGTTTTAATGCCGCAGGTTTAGGGCAGACTCCGGACGCCAATCCATTGATCTATATTAATCCTGCTGATATTGCTTCAATTGATATTTTGAAAGATGCTTCTGCTTCTGCTATTTATGGTTCAAGGGGTGCAAACGGAGTAATCCTTATTACTACAAAAAAAGGTCAGATTGGCCCTGCAAAAATTGATGTAGGTGCATCTGTGGGTTTTGCCAGTGTAATGAGAAAGATCGAAGTGCTGGATGCGTCTGGCTATAGAGCGGCCTTAAAAACGTATAATGCACCTTTATCTGATTCAGGGGCATCTCTTGATCCATTTAAAGAAATTATACGGAGTGGGTCGCCCACTCAAAACTATTCAGTTGCTTTTAGCGGAGGTACTGAAAATGGAAGATACCGTGCTTCTTTTTTGTATGCGGACCAGCAAGGTATTCTCAGGAAAAGCGGCTTAAAAAAATACGTGGGAAATTTTATCAGCCAATACAAATTCTTAGATAAAAAACTAAGTCTGGATTTTAATGTTACGGCTGCTGACGTTGCTGAAAGAATAGCACCCGTGTCTAACGATGCAGGAAGTGCGGGTAATATTATTTCCCTCGCATTGATCTGGAATCCAACCCTTGTATTAACAAGAAGCAATGGTTTGTATAATCAAACCAATCCAAGCGGACAGGTAAATCCCTTAGCCTTGTCTGATGCTTATAATGACCTCACAAACATCACCACTATTTTAGCAATGGCATCTCTGGCGTACAAGTTCACGCCTGATCTGGAATATAAGATGTTATTTGGCGTGAATTACAGTTCAGGTATCAGAAAAGCTGAAATACAGGGATGGCTCAAGGCTTTAGGTTCTCCTGCCGGTGGTGCAGGCGCTGTTCTTAACAACCAGTTATTTTCGCGGACCATTACACATACATTAAGCTATAATAAAAAAATAAGCCAGAAACTGGGTTTAAATGCACTTGCCGGTTATGAATACTGGACCACAACTTACCAGGGTAACGGGACATTTGGATCTAACTTTAATCTAAACCAGGATCAGGCAAATATTACCCCTAATTACCATTATTATGATAATCTTCAGGGAAGTTCACAGGGTAATCTCGGAACATTTGGTTTTAAAGACCCTAGTGTTGAGATACAAAGCTATTTTGCCAGGGCTGTTTTAAACTACGAAGATAAATACCTGTTGACTGCAACCTACAGGGCGGATGGTTCCAGCAAGTTTGGTAAGAATAACAAGTATGCTTATTTCCCATCTGTAGCAGCAGCATGGAATATAACGAATGAAAATTTCATGAAGAGCATGTCGTTTTTCAATTCGCTGAAACTACGCATTGGCTATGGACAAACAGGTAACCAGGAATTTAACCCGGTTGATGCCGCCCTTCAAACGGCTACTTATAACGGCCTTTCAAATCTTACTGTCAACCATTTCGGCAATCCTGATCTGAAATGGGAAACTGTTACATCTGTAGATGCGGGCATAGATTTCACTATTTTAAAAAACAGGGTTTGGGGATTTATAGATTATTTCAGCAAGAAAACAACGGACCCGATTGTTGAATTCCCTATTTCTCAACCAACAGCAGGTGGAACGTCATTTAAAAATATGGATGGCGTACAGGCGCAAAAGGGAACGATTACAAACAAAGGAGTAGAAGTGTCTGTCGGGGCGGCTATTGTAGAAAAGAAGGACCTTGTCTGGAATGCATCTGTTAATGTCACTTTTGTGAAAAATAAATTTGAATCCCCTGCACTGGCTGACATTCCTTTTTTTAAAAATACAGGTGGTCTTCATGGCCAGGGCTCATCGAATGCGTATTGTGAAGTAATTGCCAATGGCCAGCCAATTGATGTATTTTATTTGCCGACATTCCTGGGTTTTGATAAAACTACCGGCATAGCACAGTATGGTGGCGCTCCCGTTTTTTTAGGTGATCCAAATCCTACCTCTTTTATAGGATTTTCAACAGATGTTACCTGGAAAAAATGGATGGCATCATTAAATGTTCATGGCAATTTCGGGAACCTGATCTTTAATAATACGGCTATGAGCGTACTAAATATCAGTAATATAGCCGGGGGGAGAAACATTGCTTCGGGCCTGGTAGGAAATGGTGAAAATACTGCTAATCCCATTACACCCTCTTCCCGTTTCCTGGAAAAAGGAGACTATGTGAAATTAGGTAATGTTACTATCAATTATAATTTGGGAAATGTTGGCAACTTTATCAGGAATGCAAACGTTTTTGTCAGCGGAAGTAATTTATTTGTCATTTCAAAATACAAAGGCTTTGATCCTGAAGTGAATGTAGATAAAACACTGAATGGAATTCCTTCCCTTGGTGTTGATTATATTGGATACCCAACTGCAAAAACAATAATTTTTGGCGTAAACTTTTCATTATAGACCCTGAATAATAAATAAAAAACTAATAGCATGAAATTTAAAATATTTATTATAACCACTGCGGCCCTTCTTGCGGTTGCATCATGCACCAAGCTGGACCAAAAGCTATCCGGTTCTATTGTCTATGTTCCAAGCGCAAGTAACGCCCAGTCGGTGCTTAACGCTACTTACAATGACTTTAGCAGCTTTTCGCACGGCCAGGACCCGATGTTTTCCCTGCAGGAAAATACCGGTGACATGTGTTTGGTTCCGACGCGGGGAGGAGACTGGGATGATGGTGGAGTATGGCGTGTGCTGCATGCTCATACATGGACAGCTACCCATGGTCAGTTTGTAAGTATGTTTAACGGACTTGGTAAAATGGAAAGTGATGCGCTTACTACGCTGGCTTCTTCACCAACTCCTATACAGTCGGATGAAGCGCTTTTTCTTTTGTCTGTAGCCCAGTTTTACTACTTAGATTTTTTTGGTCAAGTGCCTTACAGGGAAGTGGCAGATTATAATTCTATTAAGGCTGCCCCTGTTTATCAACCTGCAGCAGCTATAGATGCTATTGTAACCCGGTTAAATGGTATTATCAGCAGAAATGCGCTTCCGCTTACCAATATTCCTTACAGGGCAAGCATAGACGCGGCAAAGTTTTTATTGATGAAAGTTTTATTGAATAAGGGTGCCTTTCTCAACAAGGCGGCTCCCACCTTTGCTGATGCTGATATGCAGCAGGTGATCACTTTAGGCAATCAGATTATTGCCAGTCTCCGCTATTCTTTAACCCCTAGCTATTTTGATAATTTCGGCCCCAACAATGCCACCACAGGGAAAGAAGCCATTTGGTCATGGCCAAATAATGGCAGTTCAAATCCCCTGCCTGGTATTAATTCAGGAGGAATAAATGCCCGGTGGATGATGGCTTTGCACTATAATTCATGGAATGTGGGAACGGTCTATGGAGGCGCCGGTTGGAATGGATTCAGTACAGTAGCTGATTTTTATAATTCATTTGAAGGACACGGGGATGCTTCAGCTACAACAGTGATTGATACAACAAAAGACAAAAGAATTGGCGGAAAGTTTTATGCAGGTGTTACTGACCGTTCTGGCTTAAGGCCAGGATTATTGGCAGGTCAGCAAAAAAACCAGGCCGGTGTCAATGAAGTGGACAGACAGGGACACCCGTTGACATTTACTCCAACAGTGAATCTGGTTGAAACAAATGCAGCTACCCTTGAGATAGCAGGGATACGGATTATTAAATACCCGCCTGATTACAATGCATACGACGGAGGTAATCAAAGAAACCAATTACAGATATTCCGCTATGCAGATGTAATGCTGTTGGTGGCCGAAGCCTATCTCAGAGCTGCCACACCTAATACTGTTGCCGCATTAGCTTTGATCAACTCGATCAGAACAACACGTGGCGCAACCACATGGACTGCTGTTACACTTGCAAATGCAAGCAATGTCGCTGATCCTACTACTTTACTCGCAGAAAGAGGTCGTGAATTATACTGGGAAAGCTGGAGAAGACAGGATTTGATTCGCTTTGGTGTTTTCCTTAAACCATGGGCGCTGAAAACAACAGATGATCCCAAAAACCTGTTATTCCCGATCCCTTCCGATCAATTGATTGCAAATCCTAATTTGAAACAAAATCCCGGATACTAAGAACGATTGATTATTTTAAAATACATTCGTGAGAGGTCATTGTGAAATGACCTTTCTTTTTTTGAAATTGATTGAGGGAAAATAGCATAATGAAGAAAGGTTCAATATATTTTGTTTTTACACTTTCTTTTTTCTTGGTTACCTGCAAAAATAAACATCAGGAAAACAGCTTGTTTCAACTAATGGAAAATACAGGGATAGATTTTCAAAATAATGTGGAAGACGGCAGGCTGGAAAATAGTTTTCTTTTCCGGAATTTTTATAATGGAGGCGGGGTAGCTATTGGTGATCTGAATAATGATGGATTGGCAGATATATTTTTAACATCCAATGCCGGGGCCAATAAATTATACCTTAACAAAGGGAGCTTTAAGTTTGAGGACATCAGCAAAAAAGCAGGGATCATAGAAGATGATAAATGGAACACCGGAGTTGTTTTTGCCGATATCAATGGCGATGGATGGCTGGATATCTACTCCTGCTCTTCAGGGCATATGAGCACTGGTAACAGGAAAAATAAATTGTACATCAATAATCACGATCTGAGTTTTACTGAATCAGCAGCAAAATATGGTCTGGATATTTCAGCCTATACCACCCAGGTTTCTTTTTTTGATTACGATATGGATGGTGATCTGGATTGTTTTATGATCAATAACAGTCCTATTCCCGTAAACCAGTTGCAATATTCAAACAGGCGTGATCTCCCTGAAAAAGAATGGCCGGTGGCTGATTTTCTAAAAGGTGGCGGGGATCATTTATACCGAAACGATAACGGTCATTTTACCGAAGTGACCCAACAGGCCGGTATTCATGGAACCCTGATCAGTTTTGGATTGGGTGTATCTGTAGGTGACATTAATGGAGATGGTTATCCCGATGTGTTTGTATCCAACGATTCGTATGAAAGAGATTATTTGTACATCAATCAAAAGAATGGAACTTTTAAAGATGAACTGGAAGACTGGATGCAGCATACAAGCTTTTCTTCTATGGGTGCAGATATTGCCGATATCAACAATGACGGTTACCCCGATCTGTTTACGACAGATATGCTGCCTCTGAGTGATTACCGGCTGAAAACAACAGGAGCTTTTGATAATATCGATCTCTTCAATGCCAAGTTGAGATCCGGTTTTTATTACCAATACACTCAGAATTGTCTGCAGCTAAATAATAAAAACGGGATGTTTAAAGATATTGCCAATTACAGCGGTGTGGCAGCCACAGACTGGAGCTGGGGGGCGTTGTTGTTCGATATGGATAATGACGGATGGAACGATATCTATGTTTGCAATGGTGTAAACAGAGACGTTACCAATCTGGATTTCATGAATTTTTTTGCAGACGAAAGCTATCATAAAATGGTATTAAGCGGAAAGAAAAAAGAAATCGATGAATTATTAAAACAAATACCCAGAACTCCTTTGTTGAATAAAGTTTACCGGAACAACCAGAATTTAAGATTTACAGATACAGGCCCCTCCTGGGGATTTACTCAAACCAGTTTTTCCAACGGTGCCGCGTATGGCGATCTTGATAATGATGGCGATCTGGACCTGGTGGTGAACAATGAAAATCAGCCCAGCTTTATTTATAAGAACAATGCCCGTGAATTGAATAAAAATAATTATATAGCCATATCGCTAAAAGGAAATAACCCGAATACATTCGCTATTGGCAGTAAGATCAGATTATACGCAGGAGATGATATACTTAGCAGGGAATTGGTTCCCAGCAGGGGATTTCAATCATCAGTTGATTATAAGATCATCGTTGGGTTGGGTAAAATTTCCCGGATAGATTCTATGATCATCATCTGGCCGGACAGATCCTTTTCAAAATTTGAAGGCCCACAGATCAACCAGGTACATGTCATTCAGCAACCGGATAAAAAAAATAGATTTCCTGATCATGTAAAAACGAATTCACAAACATTCTTTACACCGGTAAAAAGCAATTTTGATAAACACAGCGAAAATGAAGTGAATGATTTTTATACCGAACGGAATATACTCCGGATGCTTTCCCGGGAAGGTCCGAAAGCTGCAGTGGCTGATGTAAATGCTGATGGTCTGGAAGATGTTTTTATTGGAGGTACTCCTGGTCATCCTGGCCAGTTATATCTCCAGACGGCGGATGGAAAATTTATAAAAAAAGAAGAAAAAGCTTTTCAGCAATTCATGGATTTTGAAGATATCGCCGTATTGTTCTTTGATTGCGATCACGATGGCGATGCTGATCTGCTGGTTTGCCCCGGCGGAAATAATGTCCCGGCCAACAGCAGGGAATTGCAGCTCAGATTGTTTAAAAATGATGGTCAGGCAAATTTCACGCTGGATGATTCAGCGTTTCCGAATGTCGGCATGAATGTGTCCGTTGCGATTGATAATGATTTTAACGGCGATGGCTACCCTGACCTGTTTATTGGTGCCCGAAGTTTTCCCGGCACGTACGGTATCGATCCGACAAGCTATCTTTTTGTGAATGATGGCCAGGGACATTTTACGGATATCGGAACAAAAAACCCGGATATAGCTCATATAGGGATGGTCTGTTCTGCAGTCTGGGCGGATGTTACAGGCGATGCACAAAAAGAATTGGTCATTGCGGGTGAATGGATGACGCCGAGAATATTTTCCTACATGGGAAACCGGTTTGAAGAAATAAAAACAAATCTTGATGATCTATTCGGATGGTGGCAAACAGTGACCGCTGAAGACATAAATGGAGATGGTAAACCAGATTTGATCTTAGGGAATATGGGAGAGAATTTTTACCTGCAGCCGGATCACAACAACCCCGTTAAATTATGGATAAACGATTACGATCAGAATAATACTATCGATAAAATCCTTACCTATACGATTAATAAAAAAGACATGCCTGTTTTCCTGAAACGTGACATGGAAGAACAATTACCTTCCATAAAAAAGAATAATTTAAAACATGAAGCGTATGCGGGCAAATCAATACAGGAATTGTTTTCGCATGAAGTGCTGAGTAAATGCATTGTGAAGAAAGTGAACTACACGAGTTCCTGCGTTGCTATTAACAGGGGGAATGGCATGTTCGCCATTCAGAAACTGCCACCCATGGCGCAAATGTCCTGTATAAATGTTGTGCATTGTATGGATCTGAATAATGATGGATATGCCGATCTTGTCCTGGGAGGTAACCAATTTGGTTTTTTGCCACAGTTTGAAAGATTGGACGCCAGTTTCGGGGATGTTCTTATAAATAATGGTAAAGGGGAGTTTCTGTGGCAGGATGCATTTAAAACGGGATTACAACTAAGAGGCGAAGTAAGAGATATTGCTTTCATAAAAGGACGGAGCCGGGACCACCTGCTATTCCTTCAGAATAATGAGTATCCTGTATTATTTACTGTGAACAAAATGTTGAACAAGAATTGAAATCTATCTCCGGAAAAAAATCTCAGGTGAAAAACATTTTTTATTTCATACCAGTTATTGTTTTCATACTTTTTTCCTGTAAAAACAAACACGCAGAAAAGACATTATTCAGCATGGTTGATTCCAGCGGTATTCAATTCACTAACACTGTTCAGGATACAAAAGAATTAAACATTTTAAACTATCGCAATTTTTACAATGGCGGCGGTGTGGCTATCGGGGATATAAATAACGATGGTTGGGCCGATGTTTTTTTCACCGCGAATCAGAGCAGTAATAAATTATACCTCAACAAGGGTAATTGGAAATTTGAAGATATTTCCGGTAAAGCAGGTTTTAAGGATAAGAAGCAATGGAGCACGGGTGTGGTGATGGTTGATATTAATAATGATGGATGGCTGGATATTTTTGTGTGCAATGCCGGGAGCATGGATGATTCTTTGCTGAGAAAAAACCAACTGTTTATCAATAATCATGATCTCACTTTTACTGAATCCGCTGCACAATATGGCCTGGATAATACAGGATACACTACGCAGGTTTCTTTTTTTGATTACGACCTCGATGGTGATCTTGATTGTTTCATGATCAATAACAGTCCTATTTCACCTAACAGTTTAAACTATGCCAATCAGCGGGACCTTCCTGATGCGAACTGGCCCGTTGCCGCGGTGTGGAAAGGTGGAGGCGACCATCTGCTGAGAAATGATAACGGCAAATTTACAGATGTCAGCAAGCAGACTGGTATTCATGGAAGCTTAATCAGTTTCGGGCTGGGTGTAACAACAGGAGATGCGAATGCAGATGGTTATACGGATATATATGTGTCCAATGATTATTTTGAAAGAGATAATTT
>Ga0184636_1000373_pt1 | contig 10781 bp, 6 predicted proteins | sample PLM3_60_b2_FD_133164 | JGI IMG/M metagenome (GOLD analysis project Ga0184636, IMG submission 133164) | Groundwater sediment microbial communities from an aquifer in East River, Colorado, USA - PLM4_90_b2 | ecosystem: Environmental > Terrestrial > Soil > Riparian zone | place: USA: East River... | reverse complement strand
CCAGGAGAGATATTTTAAGGGTTCGCATAATTTTACCCTGTTAATGTTAGACTCACCAGAAACTTAAGAAATAAATTGGAGAAAGTCAGGAGAAGTTTAAGTTGCGATTTCTTACACTTACTCTGTGATTCTCTTCCTTGTATTTCACTCATCAATCAATTAATTTGACGCCTCGATTTTTCAACTAAAACAATCAGCAAAATTCATTTTTTAAGCAGAATTCTAACATTATTTATAGAATAGTTAAGGAAATTTATGGCTAAGGATTATAAACGAAATCCTGAAATTGAAGAAATAGAAACCAGCGAGTGGCTTTACTCGCTCGATTATGTTTTTGAACACGGCGGACCGGAAAGAGTAAGAGAATTACTTCAGCAGTTGCAGATACGTGCACACAAAGCCGGAGTGCAAATTCCATTCTCGGCAAACACTCCGTATATAAATACAATCCCGAGAGAAAAGCAGCCGCCTTTCCCCGGCAACAGGGAAATTGAAAGAAGAATAAAATCTCTCATCCGCTGGAATGCAATGGCGATGGTTGTGAACGCAAACAAGATGGAAGAAGGAATCGGCGGACATATTTCAACTTATGCAAGCGCTGCAACTTTGTATGAGATCGGCTTCAATCATTTCTTCAAAGGAAAAGGAGAAGGTTATGATGGCGATCAGATTTATTTCCAGGGACACGCATCTCCGGGAATTTATGCACGTGCTTTTCTTGAAGGAAGAATTTCAAAAGAGAAAATAAAAAACTTCAGAAGAGAATTTGCCAAAGGCGGTGGACTTTCTTCTTATCCTCATCCGTGGCTTATGCCGGAGTTCTGGGAATTCCCGACAGTGTCAATGGGTCTCGGTCCAATTATGGCGATTTACCAGGCAAGATTTAATCGTTACCTGGAAGATCGTGGTTTGAAGAAAGATACCGGAAGCAAAGTCTGGGCATTTCTTGGTGACGGTGAAACCGATGAGCCGGAAACGCTCGGTGCAATTACTCTTGCTTCAAGAGAACAGCTTGACAATTTAATTTTTGTAATCAACTGTAACCTGCAAAGACTTGACGGACCGGTTCGAGGCAACGGAAAAATTATTCAGGAACTTGAAGCAGCTTTCCGTGGTGCTGGCTGGAATGTAATTAAAGTTATCTGGGGAGACGATTGGGATTCTCTTCTTGTAAAAGATAAGGACGGAAAACTCATCAAACGAATGGGTGAAGTTGTTGATGGACAGTATCAAAAATATACGGTTGAAGGTGGCGATTATGTTCGGGAACATTTCTTTGGTGTTGATGAAGAGTTGAAAGAAATGGTAAGCGAAATGACGGATGAACAGCTTGGAAAGATGCGCAGAGGTGGGCACGATCCCGAAAAAGTTTATGCTGCTTTCAGCGCTGCTGTAAATCATAAAGGATCGCCGACAGTCATTCTTGCCAAAACAGTAAAAGGTTACGGGCTCGGTGAAAGCGGTGAAGGAAAGAACATCACTCATCAACAGAAGAAGTTGAATGAAGATGAGATGAAAGAATTCCGTGCACGTTTTGGTATTCCCATTTCAGATGAACAGATTCATAATGATCCTTTCTTCAGACCGGATGAGGATAGTGCTGAGATAAAATATCTTACAGAAAAAAGAAAAGCCTTGGGCGGATATGTTCCTTCAAGAAAAACAAATCTGAAACCAATTAAAACTCCTGATGAATCAGTCTTTGAAGAATTTTATAAAGGAACCGAAGGAAGAGAAGTATCGACAACAATGGTGTTTGTAAGAATTCTTGCTAAGCTTTTAAAAGATACTGAAGTCGGAAAAAATATTGTCCCGATTGTTCCCGATGAAGCAAGAACTTTCGGAATGGAATCGCTTTTCCGTCAAGTTGGAATTTATGCACACGCAGGACAGTTGTATGAGCCTGTTGATAAAGACAGTCTTCTCTACTATAAAGAAATTAAAAACGGACAAATTCTCGAAGAAGGAATTACTGAGGCAGGTTCAATGTCGTCATTCATTGCCGCTGGTACTTCTTATGCAACTCACGGATTAAATATGATTCCTTTCTTTATTTACTATTCGATGTTTGGTTTGCAGAGAGTCGGAGATCTTGCCTGGGCTGCAGGAGATATCGGTGCAAAAGGATTTTTAATTGGAGGAACTGCCGGAAGAACCACTCTGAACGGAGAAGGTTTACAGCATCAGGATGGACATAGTCACTTGCTTGCTTATGCAATTCCGAATATGGTTGCTTACGATCCGGCTTTTGCTTTTGAGCTTGCAGTAATTATTCGTGATGGAATTAAAAGAATGTTTGAAGATCAGGAAAATATTTATTACTACATAACCGTGATGAATGAAAATTACGCAATGCCTGAAATGCCGAAAGGTGCTAAGGAGGGCATTCTCAAAGGAATGTATAAGTTTAAACCTTCAACTATGAAGAATGCAAAACTGAAAGCACAGCTTTTTGGAAGCGGAACTATTCTTAATGAAGTTCTCAAAGCACAGGAAATTCTTGAAAAGGATTACAAAGTTGCAGCAGATGTATGGAGTGTTACCAGCTACAAAGAGTTGAGAAGAGAAGCTCTCGAAGTTGAAAGATGGAATATGCTGAATCCTGATAAAAAGCAAAAAGTAACTTACATCACTCATACTCTTTCAAAAGAAGAAGGAGTATTTGTAGCTGCGTCAGATTATGTGAAAGCGTTACCCGATTCAATATCTAAATGGTTTCCGGGAACATTGCATTCTCTTGGCACAGATGGTTTTGGAAGAAGCGGTTCAAGAAAAGCTCTTCGAGATTTCTTTGAGGTTGATTTCAAACATATTGTTTACACAACGCTCGGTGCACTTTTAAAAGAAGGAAAGATAAAAGAAACAGTTCTCGACAAGGCAAAGAAAGATCTTGAAATTAAACCGGATAAATTAAATCCGATGGTCTCTTAGCGAGCTTTGCGGATACTCTGCGTGAACCTGTTTCTCGCAGAGTTCGCAAAGATAATTCAACGCAGAGATCGCAGAGAAAATAATCAAAAATGCAAATACAGAATGGCAACAGAATTTAAACTACCTGAACTCGGTGAAAACATAAAATCGGCAGATATTATAAATGTGCTTGTAAAAGTTGGCGACGTGATTGTGAAAGAACAATCAATAATCGAAATTGAAACTGACAAAGCCACGATAGAAGTTCCGTCAAACATTTCCGGAAAGATTACTGAAGTGCTTGTCAAACAAGGTGAATCAGTAAAAGTTGGGCAGACTATTATTAAAGTTGTTGAAACCGGAAAGGCTGATACGAAGACAGAACAGAAGGCTGAGGCAAAATCGGAAACAAAGCAAGAAGAAAAAGAATCAATACCTAAAAAAGAAGTGAAAGAAACTGCTCAGTCTGGTCCGGGACAAATTGTTGAATTCAGAGTTCCTGATCTTGGTGAAAATATAGAGTCAGCAGATGTGATAAATGTTCTCGTTAAAAAAGGAGATGTGATAGCTAAAGATCAGGGTGTTATTGAAATTGAAACCGATAAAGCTACTATTGAAGTTCCATCATCAGTCGCTGGAAAAATTGTTGAAGTTAATGTGAAGACAGGTGATAAAATAAAAGTTGGTGATGTTCTGATTAAAGTAGAATCATCAACATCAGTTGCTACACCGAAGAAAGAAACAAAAGAAGTCAAAGAAGAGCCTGCTAAAAAACCTCAAGAAACATTAGAGAAAACCGAACAGCCAAAGGGTGAATTGGCAGAATTGAAACCCGGTGAACGAGATGATCAACCGCCGATTTTAAGCGGCTCGGCGCCAGCTGCACCATCTGTGAGAAGGATTGCTCGTGAACTTGGTGTTAATATTAATAAAGTTCCCGGTTCAGGTGAGGGTGGAAGAATATCGATGGATGATGTTAAGGCTTATGTGAAAAAAATAATGGAAGGTAAGGGCGAGGCTGTCGGAGTTGGAATAAAGAAAGAAACCTTACCTGACTTTTCCAAGTACGGAAAAGTCGAGCGTGTGGCGATGAGCAAGATACGCGAGAAGACTGCAACTCATTTAAGCTATGCCTGGGCAGTGACTCCTCACGTTACACAGTTTGATAAAGCAGACATCACTCAGTTTGAAAAATCAAGAAAAGAATTAAATGCTGAAGTTGAAAAAGAGGGCGGCAAACTAACTGTCACTGCAATCCTCATAAAAATTATTGCAGAAGGATTAGAAAAATTCCCGCAATTCAATACCAGCATTGATATGGACAGCAAAGAAGTGATTTATAAAAAATATTTTAACATCGGTGTTGCTGTAGATACTGAGTATGGTTTGCTTGTTCCTGTAATTAAAAATGCTGACAAGAAAAATCTTGTTGAGATCTCCGTTGAGCTTGGTCAGTTAGCTCAGAAAGCCCGAGATAAAAAATTATCTCTTGAAGAAATGCAGGGCGGATGCTTTACAATTACCAATTTAGGTGGAATCGGCGGTACATACTTTACACCGATTGTTAATTCACCTGAAGTTGCAATACTTGGAATATCGCAGGGTAATTACGAACCTGTTTACAACGGCTATGGAGTATTCGAACCGAGGTTAATGCTTCCCCTTTCGCTTTCTTATGATCATCGGACAATTGACGGTGCTGATGCTATTAGATTCTTGCGCTGGGTTTGTGAGGCATTGGAACAACCTTTAAAATTACTTTAATTTTTTAATAGCACGCTGATAACGCAGATTTGGCTGATCAGCGCAGATCAGTTTAATCTGTGTCATCTGCGTTCTATTCTTCTTTAAAAGGATATTAAAATGAGTGATCAAATAAAATTAGCTGTAATCGGTGCTGGGCCGGGTGGTTACGCGGCCGCTTTTCTTGCCGCTGACCTTGGAATGAATGTTACATTAATTGATAAAGAAAAAAATCCCGGCGGTGTTTGTCTGTACCGTGGCTGTATTCCTTCAAAAGCATTACTGCACGTAGCTAAACTGCTTGACGAAACCGAGCAGGCAAAAAACTGGGGAATAGAATTTTCAAAACCAAATATCGATCTCGACAAGCTTCGTGAATGGAAAAACAAAGTTGTTGATAAATTAACAAGCGGAGTTGGTACTGTTGCAAAATTCCGAAAAGTAAATTTTGTTCAGGGAACAGCATCTTTTAAAAATTCGAAAACTCTGATTGTAAACAGAACGGACGGCAAAAAAGAAGAACTTGAATTTGAAAAGATCATCATTGCGACTGGTTCAAGAATCGCGACTATTCTTTCTCTCGATATAAAAAGTAAAAGATTGCTTAACTCAACCACTGCACTAGATCTTCCTGCAATACCAAAATCACTTCTTGTAATTGGTGGAGGTTACATCGGATTAGAGCTTGGTTCTGTCTACCAGGCATTGGGTTCGAAAGTATCGGTTGTAGAAATGCTGAATGGATTGCTTCCAGGTGCTGACCGTGACCTTGTTTCTCATCTTTCCAAAAGATTGAAAGAAAAATTTGAAAGCATTATGCTCAACTCAAAAGTTATTGAGATGAAAGAGGTGAAAGATGGAATACAGGTTAAGATACAGGATAGCGAAAGTAAAACCACTGAGAAAACTTTTGATTATGTTCTTATGTCCATCGGTAGAAAACCTGACACATCAGGATTGGGACTTGAAAACACAAAAGTAAAAGTGAACGAACGTGGCTGGATAAAAGTAAATAATCAAATGCAGACCGATGATCCTGATATTTATGCAATAGGTGATATAGTTGGTGAACCGATGCTTGCTCATAAAGCTTCTCACGAAGGAAGAGTTGCTGTTGAAGTGATTGCCGGACACAAATCTGTATTTGAACCTTTAGCGATTCCTGCAGTTGTCTTCACCGATCCTGAAATTGCGTGGGCAGGGTTGACTGAGAATCAGGCAAAAGAAAAAAAGATTAATTACGAAGTTGCAAAATTTCCCTGGGCTGCATCTGGCAGAGCAGTTACGCTGGATAGATTTGATGGAGTAACTAAAATTTTAATTGATCCCTCCTCACAAAGAATTTTAGGAATTGGTATTTGCGGACCCGGTGCCGGGGAATTAATTGCAGAAGGAGTACTTGCAATTGAAATGGGTGCAAACCTGACAGATCTTAAACTTACAATTCATCCTCATCCTACTTTATCTGAAACTCTGATGGAAGCTGCTGAAGTTTTCTTCGGGCAGAGCACACACGTTTACAGGCCGAAGAAAAATTGATGGTTTCTGCAGCCTGAATCACATTGTTTAAGAAAGCTCAATTAGATAATTTTCAGCTTCAATAAATAGAAATTTTAAGAATTTATAGAAACACTTTATGACAAAACCACAGATCTGGGTAGCAGCATTTTTAGCAGCTTTTATCTTACTTTTTATTCTTCAGAAAGCAACAAAAAAAGAAGAAGCCCCATCCCGAGATTTTTCCTCTCAGATGAATAATCAAATGACAGAAGAAAATACAACTGAATTATCCGGTCAGCAGCTTATCAGCAATTTTGGGTGTACTAATTGCCATGGCAGCGATCTTTCGGGAACAATGATGGCTCCTGCTCTAAAGAATTTAACTCAACACTGGGGAAAAGAAAGTCTTATATCATACCTTCGAAATCCAAATAAATTTATGGACCAGGATAGATTTATAGAATACAAGAAGAAATATCCTAATCAGATTATGCCTTCCTACGGAAATAAAGATATCAAAGACCTCGGGAAGATTGTAGATTACCTTTTAGCCCAGTAAACTATTTTTAAGAAACGCCATCAGGGGAATGTTACCTACCGTTAAAATATTGTACGAATCATGAGTTTAACTACTTTCTCTGTTTAAATAACGCAAGAAAGATGAGACATACAACTCTTTTCTTAATATTATTTTTAAGTTTATTTGAACTTTCTGCCGGACAATCCTTCACCTTAAAAGGCAAGGTAACTGAATCGAAGACTAATTCTCCAATTCAGGGTGCTGTGGTTTTTATTTCCTACAATCTTATGACATACACAAATGGTGATGGTGATTATAGTATAAATATAATAAACGAGGGAACTTTTGACATTAAAATTTCCAGCCTTGGTTACAAACCATTTTCATCAAAAATAAAAATTGATTCCACCACAACGCTAAAAGATTTTAGCCTTGAAACATCACTTATAGAGATGGGTGAAGTTGTAGTCAGCACAAATAGAACAGAAGATTATCTGCGTAATTCTCCATTCGCTGAATTGATCGTCGACAAAGAAGAAATTCAGATGAGACCTTCGCTATCATTGCCGGATATTTTACAAAACGAACCTGGGATTTCGCTAATACGAGATGGCATTTGGGGAACGGAAATAAGTATCAGGGGATTGAGTCGTGAAAATATTATTACTTTAATAGACGGCAATCGTATTAGTACATCAACGGATGTTGCGGCAAGATTATCGATGATAGATCTTAATGACATAGACCGGGTAGAAGTTATTAAAGGCGCTTCATCTTCAATTTATGGTTCGGGGGCAACGGGAGGAATTGTTAACATCATCACAAAGTCACCACCGCTCTATGATAAATTTTCATTAAATGGGAACGTACTGGCAGAGTACAACACAGTTAATAGTCTATCAGTTTTGGGAGGATCATTATTCAGCGGAGGTTCATTCTGGTCAGCTAAAATTTCTGGTTCTTACAGACAAGCACAAAACATACAAACTCCAATCGGTGAGTTGGAAAACAGTCAGTTTGAAGATTATAGTTTTTCAGGCGCGTTAAATATTTCACCGGTCACTAATCAGAAATTGAAAATTGATTATCAAAATTTCAAAGCAAACGATGTCGGTATTCCGGGCTCATCAGTTTTTCCTGATAATGCAGAGGTTCGATATCCTTATGAAAGAAGAGAATTGATTTCCGCTGGTTACGAAATACAAAATATTTCGAAAGTCCTCTACAAACTTTCAGCAAAATATTCTTATCAGCTTATCAAAAGAGATGTAGAAAATATTCCTTATATAGTTCAGAATATCCCCGCATCGGGTGGAAATCCTGCAAGAAGAGTAAGTGTGTTGAAAATTACTCCGAGTGCAGATCACAAAAACAACAACGGAACTCTACAGGGAAACTTCTGGTTGTTTGATAGTCATAATCTCGCAGCAGGAATTGATTACTGGGACAGAAGCTATAACGGTCAGCGTGAAAAATATCAGTTGACTGAGGTGCTGGATTCAACCGGTGCAGTCGTTAATACAACAAATAAGATTATCGGTGAAAAACCTTTACCAAATTCTACATACAAAAGTTTTGGAATATTTACGCAGGATGAGTTCAAACTTTTCAAGGACAAATTATCTACTACTGTTGGACTACGTTACGATTTTATCAACATAACCAGTGAAGAAACAGTGAATCCGGTTTATGAAATCGTTAATGGAGTATTGAATACTCAACCGGCAAATCAGACAATTATCTGGGAAAGCACAGACACGAATAACTCTTCATATAGTGCAAACCTTGGATTTTCCTATTCAATCTTTACCAATTTTGATCTAACTTTAGGATTAGGTTCATCCTTCCGTTCACCGTCGCTTGAGGAAAGATTTCAATTTATAGATCAGGGCAGTGTTGTTCGTGTTGGCAATCCCGAATTAAAACCTGAGAAGGGTCAATCTATTGATTTTGGAACCAGACATTATTCTGACAACCTGAAAATTATCTCGAGTTTGTTTTATTCTCACTTTAATGATCTGGTTGTTGAAGTGCCGGGAACTTATGAAGGAAGAAATGCGCTGATTAAAACCAACATTGGCGAAGCAAGAATTTACGGATTTGATTTTAGCGCTGACTATAATTTCTGGCGCAACTATATTTTCTACACAACTGCTTCCTATGTTCAAGGAGATGATATTACTGGGGATGGAAATCTTCCTGAAATTCCGCCATTGAACGGAAGAGTCGGATTTAAGTTTGGGTTTCTTGATTATCTTCAGACAGATATTTCATCAACACTTTTTGCCGAACAGAATGATGTTGCTGCTGGTGAAATCACAACTCCAGGTTATGCTGTATTCAATCTTCTTTTGAACACAGTCCCGATAAAGTTTTCCAATATCGGCTTCAGAGTTTATTCGGGAGTAGAAAATATTTTTGATAAGGGATACCGCAATCATTTATCCACAACCAGAGGAAGTATTACTATCGAGCCCGGCAGGAATATATTCGTTAAATTAGCCGTGGATTTTTAGTCTTCATACGTAGTGTCATTCTGAGGCCGGCAGAATCAAAATATTTCTTGATGTCACACTGAGCGAAGTCGAAGTGTGAATGTATTCAATAATGTCAGTCTTCGACTCCGCTCAGACTAACTAGATAAAACAAGTTACTAAAAAACTTTCCAATGACCTGGTTTTTTATTGCACTGCTTTCTTCTTTTCTTTCTGCATTCGCTGCAATAACTCAGAAGAAAGTTCTGTTCAATCTCAATCCTGTTCAGTTTTCATACTATCTATCCATTGCTAACCTGGTTTTGTCAATTCCGTTCTTTTTCTTTATTGATTACAGCGCAATAAATTTTTCGAATCTTTCGGTTCTATTTATAAAATCATTGATCGGTGTTGCTGCATTTTTATGCGTGATGACTGCTTTAAAAAATTTACAAATCAGCAATGCTTTGCCTTTGCTTGCATTAACTCCAGGATTTGTTGCTTTGTTCGCTTTTATTTTTCTTGGTGAAGCACTAAAATTTTATGAGGTGCTGGGGTTGATTTCATTAGTTGCCGGAACGTACATACTTGAGAGTAAAAATCTGAAAGAAATTCTTTTTCCACTGAATATATTCTTAAAATCAAAGTATCATCAATACATTCTTGCTGCACTTTTGTTATTCACTGCTTCTTCAGTAATGGACAAGCTTCTGCTCATAAAGTTAGACCTTACTCCGGTTTCCCTGACAGCTTTTCAGCATTTTTATTTTGCACTGTTGTTCTTCATAATTTACTTTTTGTTTAAAGGTAAGCTTGAAAACCACTCACCACAATTAAACAAGACAGATGTTCTCTGGATAGTATTAATTTCAGTTCTTACGATTGGATACCGTTATACACAAATCGTTTCTGTAAGTCTTGCTTCGGTTGCATTGACACTTGCTGTAAAACGAACTTCAGTTTTGTGGGCAACCACTATCGGCGGAAAGATATTTAAAGACACTAATCTTCTTAAAAAAACAATTGCAGTGCTGTTCATTCTATTGGGCGCGATATTAATTTTAAGGGATTAATTAAAAAATGCCATCCTAAAAATTGAGATGGCATCTTTACTTTAAATAGATTGTGTTGATTAGGCTACGGTTATCTCTTTAGTTAAATAAACATCCTGAATCAGGTTGAGAAGTTTCACACCATCAGCCATTGGGCGCTGGAACGCTTTTCTTCCTGAGATCAATCCCATTCCACCAGCACGTTTGTTAATTACTGCTGTACGAGCAGCTTCAGCAAAATCATTTTCTCCCGAAGCACCGCCGCTGTTTATCAATCCTGCTCTTCCCATATAATTGTTAATCACCTGGTAGCGTGTTAGATCAATTTGATGATCCGTTGTTAAATCGGAATAAACTTTTTTGTGAGTCTTTCCGAATTTTATTGCATTATAACCGCCGTTATTCTCAGGCATTTTCTGTTTGATTATATCTGCTTCGATAGTAACACCGAGATGGTTTGCCTGTCCGGTTAAATCCGCAGAGACGTGATAATCTTTATCTTTTTTGAATTCCGGATTTCTGAGGTAACACCATAAAACAGTTGCCATACCAAGCTCGTGTGCATACTGGAATGCTTCGCTT
>Ga0184636_1000372_pt1 | contig 10793 bp, 12 predicted proteins | sample PLM3_60_b2_FD_133164 | JGI IMG/M metagenome (GOLD analysis project Ga0184636, IMG submission 133164) | Groundwater sediment microbial communities from an aquifer in East River, Colorado, USA - PLM4_90_b2 | ecosystem: Environmental > Terrestrial > Soil > Riparian zone | place: USA: East River... | reverse complement strand
GTGTCCTTTCCCGTAATCACAGCCTTGACACCAGCAAGCTTCTCTGCCCTCCGAGTGTCGATGTTGAGTATCTTTGCATGCGGGAGTGGACTTCGCAGAAGTTTTGCATGGAGCATATTTGGAAAGGAGAGATCCACTGTAAACTTGGCATTTCCCGTGGCCTTATCAATGGCATCTACTCTCGGTATATCTTTTCCTATAAAATCAAATTCCTTCATCGTTCTCACTCCTTAATCTCTCTGCGGCAGAGAGGATGGCGTTCACAATTCGGACATATCCTGTACAGCGACAGAAATTTCCTGAGATAGCAGTTTTCACCTCCAATTCAGTTGGGTTGGAATTTCGATCCAAGAGCGCTTTGGCTGATAAAATCATCCCAGGTGTGCAGAAACCGCATTGGATGGCGCCTTTGGCCACGAATTCCTCCTGAATGGGATGGAGTTTCCCAATTTGGCCCAAATTTTCAATCGTAGTGATCTCTTTTCCATTGGCATCCATTGCGAGCACAATACATGAATTTACCGCCATTCCGTCCATGAGGACTGTACAGCTTCCACATTCCCCGGTATCACACATCTTCTTCGTTCCGGTGAGGTGTAAGTCTTCTCGTATCACCTCTAATAGTGTCTTTTTGTTTGGAACAGTAAGTTCATGCCACTCGCCGTTGACTTTGATTTTGATTTGAGATTTCTTCATGGCTTACTCCAGTGTGATATTTTTTGAAATGCTGAGCGTAATGGCTCGATAGGTCAACTCCTTCACCAGTTCCAGTCGATATTCTCGAGAGGCACGCATATCGGTTATCGGCTTAGATTCATTAGCAGCCTCCTCTGCCGCCTTACGTATCGATTCATCGTTCACGGGCTTACCTAAAAGGAAACTTTCCGCTCTTCTCGCTCGGATGGGTGTTGGAGCCACTGCTCCCAGGGCAATCTTTACCTCCTTAAAGGTTTCGTTTGATGTCCTGACAAGAACACCCACCCCTACGATGGATAAGTCCATCGCTCTCCTTGGAGAGAATTTAAGGTAGCATCCTTTCGATTCTATATCCGGGGTGGGTAGACGAAACCCCGTTAAGATTTCTCCCTTCTTGAGTGAGATCTTTTGGACGCCAGTGAAGATCTCTTCGATAGGGATTATCCGCTCTCGACCTGGCCCAGCAACCACACATTGGGTCTCATAGATCATGAGGGTTGGGGCAGAATCTGCCCCAGGAGATGCATGACATATGTTTCCGCCCATGGTTCCTATATTCCTGATCTGAGGACAACCAATTAAAGAGGCAGTCTCTCGCAGAATAGGATAATGTTGATTAATCGGTTTAGAAGATAAGAGAGTTGACCACGTGACGAGAGCACCTATACTTAATCCCTCCTTCTTACTAAAGCTGATTTTGTCCAAACCTTTAATCTTTTTCAGATTGATCAGGTATTTGGGCTTGACATAACCCTCTTTCATCTCAATCGTTAGGTCTGTCCCACCCGCGAGGAGCCTGGCCCCCCGTTTATATTTGACAAGGAGGCCAGCGGCTTCTTTAAGGGTTCTGGGTTCAAAATATTCGAAATTTTCCATAGGTTATCCCCTTATCCTTTCTGTTTGATCTTGGCCACTTATCAGAATCACAAAAAACGAAAACCACATCTCACATACCTACCTGTTCAATTGAAAAGCCATACTGAATGGTAATTAAATTATATTCGTTGGACTTTGTCAATTTTTTTTCATACCGTGAAAGCTACCTTAAGCCTTATTATAAAATGTGTGAAATTTATGGGTATTCCATCTGATCAAAGACCTTTATTTCGTGGCCAGGGAGAACAAACTTGGCGACCTCCTTGGTGCGAAAGAAGCTCTCCCATGAACGCTGTAGATCAATGTACCTACCGTTCATGCTCGTAAAAACCAGACTCCGTGCCTATGAGATAGCTTATAGGTCTATGTTGGTCTTTTGGACAAACTCCTGCGCCTCTAAAGGATCTGTTTTCCTACCTTCCCCCTCTTCAGCCCAACTCGAACCCACCTCTCCAACCTGTCCTTCTACAGCCACTCCATTGAGATGGGCGTATTCTACCACTTTTTTTGTGGAAGCGATATTCTCTTCGAGAGGGAGGGAACCTCCATCCATCATGACGGATTGATAGCCGAGGTGAATACAATGGGCACAGATCTCAAAGGTTTTACCATGATCGAGATGGAGGGCCAAAGGAACCCTGCTCCCTTTTCCTAAAAATTGGATGACTGTTTCCAATGTTCCCGATGGCAACAATTTTAGAACCTTCTCCTGAATATTGAAAATGAGAGGGAAAGAAGACTCCTCTGCGGCTTCGAGAAGGGCTAAGGCGCTCTCCAAATTCCAGACATTGAAGCCTCCAACCGCATACCCCCCCCTCTTTGGCCCTCTTCAATAACTCGATAGATTGAACAAACAACTTCACTCCTCAGGTATTTCTTAGTTCTGAAAGAATCTCTTTGATGGATTTGTTTCCTCGGAACACCTCATAAATGGCCTTAGTGATGGCTTTTGGGTTTCGATGTTGAAAGATATTCCTTCCTACAGAACAACCTTTTGCACCTGCTTCTTTCGCCTGGACTGGCCATGATCATCTCTATGCCTGATGGATGACATCAAAAACCAGATCAATATACCCTTCTTTCTTGAAAGATGGAGGGGTTCAACTTCCACTTGCTGGAGAGGTAATAGGTCCTCCCTATCTTTGCGACGTGTTTGCCATGGACGATCTCTGCCAATTGGCTTGGCGAAACAAATCGGAGCGCACCCCCGATGCAGTGTTGGACACAACTGGGTTCTATCCCAAATTCCGTCCTCGATAGACAGAGATTGCATTTCCCAGCCTTTTGGGTGATCGCATTCAATTGCATGGCACCGTATGGACACCCGTATAGACACTGTCTGCATCCTGTGCACACCTCTTCGTCTACAACCACAATCCCATCTTCTCTTTTTGAAATGGCCTCAACAGGACAAAAATAAGCACACGTGGGGTCTTCACACTGTAAGCATAGGAACGGGACAAAATCCATATGCAGTTCACCATTGACCTTTCTTGGCCCAATGGTAAATACCCGACACCATCGGGATTGGCTCTCAGAGATGAGCTGATTTTCCTGTCTGCAGGCTATTTCGCAGGAATAACATCGGACACAGGCATCCAGATCAATTAACAGGAATTTATCGATCAATGCTTTTCCTCTTTTTGATTCGGCACAGTTGACATCTCAATTGAGCGCTTCCAACAATGGGAGAACAATGTTCATTGTCCATGATCAGATTGACATTGCTCTTTTTAGGCCAGTGGCTTGGGACTTGGATCACACGAGGGTCAATCCCCCATGTCAATGATGCCTTTCCTTCAACCTTGCCTCGTGGAGATTCCACGATGACCTGGTCGTTTTCCTCAATCCCATACTTTTGGGCCGTCTCTGGATGAATACTGATATAAAGCTCCGGGACGATCTCTCGTAAGATGGAGATATTTCTGAATTCTGAATGTCGGAAGACAGGGGTTCTTCCCCCTGTGGTAATGATCAATGGATAGTCTTTGGCTAATTCAGGAGTACTCACCGGGCTTTCCGTGGGTTCGCGATAGCCAGGAAGAGGATCGAAGCCTAAGCCTTCTAACTTGGTATCAAAAAGCTGAATTTTACCAGACGGGGTTGCAAACCCATTCTTTTCATATTTCTTATATTCCCAAGGAAGCTCGATCAATCCGATCTGTCTAAAACCATCAAAGGTCATTCTTGAGGGTTTTAGCAAGTAGTCAAAAAAAGCTTCATCCGTAGAAAACATCCGATCCCCGATCCCGAGCCTCTTCGCTAGCTCATTGAGTATCTTAAGGTCTGACCAACATTCCCCGACAGAAAGGGTCCTCTGTTGTAAGAGCGCACTGTTTGCAGAAACCTGGTCACTACAAGTGACATAGTCTCTCTCCATCCAAGTCGCTGCTGGAAGGAAGAGGTCAGCTAATTCAGTGGTCGCGTTCAAATAAAAATCGACGGCGACGAAAAAGTCTAAACGTTTCAGAGCGGCCAAGACCATTTTTGAGTTTGAATAGGCCTGAAGCATGTTACTCCCTTGGCAAAACAGGGCTCGGATGGGATAGGGTTTCCCGGTTAAAATGGCTTGCCAGACATCATAATTAAACGCGGATGGCGGGAAAGAGACGGTCTGTTTCCCGGAGAGCAAAGGGTACGTCCTGCTTCCCAGCCGCCTCTCATGTTGTTCATCCGTTAACATGTCAGTCAGTGCGATATCCCCTTCCAGCCAGGATCCAACTTTGACTGGCATTTGAATCAAATTTCCGCCCGGGATATCAATATTGCCGGTAAGGGCGGCCAACATGGCAATGGAACGGCAAGTTGAGAGGGTATCCGCATTCTGCTCAATGGCGACAACGACGGTGATACAGGAGGGCTTTTCCGTAGCGTATAATCGAGCCGCTTGATGAATCTTCTCTTTTGGAACCCAGGTGATTTGCTCAACCTTCTCGAGGGGATATTCCTCAACCCGTTTCTTCAGTTCTTCAAATCCGAAGCACCATTTCTCTACAAAACTTCGATCATACAATTCTTCGCCTATGATCACATTCAACATGCCGAGAGCTAACGCGGCATCGGTCCCTGGTCTCAACTGAATCCAGAGGTCAGCCTTGGAGGCGGCTTCTGAAAGCATGGGGTCGATTACGATCAATTTGGCACCCCTTGTCCAGGCCTCCATCATTCCCCTCCCCTTCACGGGATAGGTTGAGGTTGGGTTAGCACCCCAAAGCAGCATGCAACGAGTATGGTCAAAATCGGGATTTTCTAAAAACCTGGTTCCGCCTACGAGCGTACTCCCTGTAAATCGAGGGAGGGCACACTGAGCTGTCCCTGGCGCTGTATATTGACATCCATAGGCGTTTGCAAATCGATAAAAGGGCTGAAGCCAACCTCTTGATGTCCCTGTGGCAAAGATGATTCCATCTTTACCATATTCTTTTTCAATCTCTTTAAATCGAAGGACAATCGTATTGAGCGCTTCATCCCAAGAAATCTGTTTCCATCGTCCACCTCCCCTTCTCCCCTCGAGCTTTAAAGGATGAAGGACTCTCTCTTTATGGTAGAGATGCTCCTTAGAGGCTAACCCCTTTGAACATAAAACCCCTTTGGTCACATGGGAACTCACATCCCCTTCAACTTTGACCACTCGACCTTCTTTTACATGGACCACTGCATCGCAACCCTGATTGCAGCTGAAGCATTCTGTCTTGTAAACCGTTATCCCCAGCCTCGTATCATATTTAATGGGCTCCAACCTTTCGCTTCTCCGGAAGGGTAAAGGTTTCTTCCGAAGAACCTTTTTAAAATCACCCCCGACAAGTTTCTCACTGAAGAGGCCTAATTTACATTCAAGACATAGGGTTAGAGATCCCTCTAAATTGGTTAATCCCTTTTCACGGGCTATCTTGCTCAAATGTTCGTATGCTTTTCCAGTCAAGAAGGGTTGACCGCATTTACGGCATGCTATCTTAGACATGATTTGGCTTCATCCCTTATGTTCAGAAAGGAGCTTCTCCATTGTCCGAGCTGCTTCATTTGCAAATTCACAATCGTTGATATGGGCATCGATCTCGATCACCTGGACGCCCTTAAGGTTCTCCTTGAGGATCTTTATAAAGGCCTGGTTTCCTTCTTCATCGTAAAGGGTTTCCCCTTTTCGGTTTGGATAGGAAAAACCCCTCAATGGAATCATCACGATGGTAGGGCCCTTTGCCCCATTCAATTTTGAGGCCATGACTCTTCCAATGTTCTTCATCTCCTCAGAGCTGGTTCTAACCAAGGTGATGATTGGATTATGAGCAAGGTATTTTCGATTTCGATATTTGGGTGGAAGAAAGCTGGCTGGTCCGGTGACGATGAAGTCGATGCTCCCGGGAACAACCACCTGCGGAATCCCTTTCCTCCCCGCTGCTCCATGCTACCCAATGGGATGATCACAATATCCGTCTCCTTTAACCATTCTCTCACCTCCAGATAACCACATCGGAAAAGATTATAAATCTTCCCCTCTTTAACCTCCTTTTTCTCTTCGTACTCCATATCGATCCTCCTTTCTAGTCTTCCACAATGGCAACCGCTCTCATGGGGGCAGCACTTGCGCCTACCAGCTTCAATGGAAGGCCGATAAATTTAAATCGGGGTCTCGGGATCTTATCGATATTCGTCAAATTCTCGATATGATACCAATTGAGCCCTTTGGCCAAAGAATGGGCGGGATAGGTAGGATCGATATCAATGGTGATCTCATCAACCCCGATCACCCTTACACCTCTGTGATAAAGTTCTCGAACGGCGCCGGCTTCAATTGGAACAATATATTCAAAATATTTAGCCGTCCCCCAATGCTTCGAAGCACCGGTGTGCATCAACACCACATCTCTCTTTTTTATCTTCAATTTCTTCCTTTTCAACTCTCTTTCGATATCAGAAAAAGTGATGTACTCCCTTGGTTTTTTATGCGAAAAGTCGAGAGCAATCCCTTCCCCGTAGCAATATTCCAGGGGGATCTGTTCTGCCGTTCCACTCCTCTGTCCGAAGTGAATGACGGCATCGATGTGGGTCGAGGCGTGGTCGCTCATAAAAATGGAGCATGTGGTATAAAGCCTCTTCATCCGACCCCCTCCCTGAACGCGGGCCGTCTCCTCAAATGTATTCCAAGTATTGATCAAGGTCTTTGCCAAGGCTGGATAGACGGGCTGCCCATTCTCAATATTCTGGCTGAGATCGATGATCTTCATCTCTTTACTCCCCTCTATCCTTTAAGGATGTTCTCCTCTTTAACCCTCTCGATCAATTGAAGAAAAATCGAGCGCGCTTCATCGACGGTGACGCTTTTAAATCCTGCAAGGTCTTTCGGTTTCAATTGGGCCATCCGATCCATATCGGCGGCGATTAAACAGGCAATCTTGACATAGCCGCCCATGGTCACACCGTCAGGGCCTAAGCAGATCGGCTCTTTCCCAGCAGGGATTTGGATCGCCCCAATGGCATTCCCATCATCGACAATATTGGATGGATCAAGGCCAGCATCCCGAGACTCGGGTCTTTCCTTAAAGAAGAGTTGGGGGCCTTCAAATCGATAACCCACTCTGTTTGAACGGATGGAAACATGATAGGGGGTATTGAGAAAGACCTCAATGCTTTCCTCCTTCACATGGTCGTCCTGAGGTCCGAGGACGACTCTTAGCTCCTTCTCAGACCCCGCCTCCGGCAGGACCGATTCCTTCACCTTTCTTCCTTTCAAGGTATCCAACGACGATCCTGGAATCCCCGCAGGAATGAGGTCTCCCTTCTTTAAAGTGCGGCCTCGAATCCCTCCCAATCCTCCTAAGGTATAGGTCGATTTGGATCCGAGAACGGGCGGGACATCAATCCCTCCAGCGACACAGAGGTATCCTCTCCATCCTCTACCTGGCTTTTCTATGGATAAAAAGTCTCCTCCTCTTAAGTAGACTGTCTGCCATGGAGGAATGGAATTTCCATTCAGTTTGGCCAAAAAATCTGCTCCTGTAAGGGCGATGACGGTCTCCTTTAAAACCTTTACTCTCATTCCTATGGCCGTCATCTCAATCCCGGCCTCATCGATAGGATTCTTCACCAACAAATTCCCCATCCTGAGGGCAAATCGGTCCATCGCTCCCGAGGGCGGGATACCGCTTGCAAAGTACCCCTTTCTTCCCAAATCCTGAATCGTTGTGAATATCCCTGATTCGATCACTTCAAACACCGCCTGGCTCACCTCATCCTCCTATAAAGAGAGCTCAAAAAAACTACCCTATGCTCTCTTGATTCCACGGATTTCAAAAAATGATTACACAGATTTCTTTTTATTTTCAACGAATTCGTATCTGCGTAATCGTTTCATAATCCCTGCCTACCGGCAGGCAGGTATGTAATCAGAACCTTCTGGACTTTTTCAGAAATCTCATAAAGAAAAAATTTCCTGTTTCACCTTGTATTCGTAACTGCACTCCCATACTTTTTGTCGGATGTAATCAAATTCCTCTACATCGACTGAAACAAACTTGATCCGGTCACCGATTCTGAGCAGAACAGGCGATTTCTCAAAGATAGAAAGGCTTTGAAACCGGTCATAAATGGGAACAGGGGTGAGCCCCATCATTTGATAACCCCCCGGGCTGACAACAGGATAGATCGCTGTAATGCTTCCTCCTAAAGCGATTGTCCCCATGGGTGTATAGATGCGAGGAGAGGTGTATTTTGGAACGGAGAGAAGCATGGAAGGTTTGAGCTGCATCAGTTGAGGCGATCCCGGTGTGAACCCTATCATTCCTACCCAATGGATCGTTTCGGAATGGACCCTCACCACCTCCTCAGGAGAAATATGGTTGCTTTTGGCAATGAATTCCAAATCGGGGCCCCACCTTCCCCCATATTTGACTGGAAGTTCGATAAGGCGAGAGGGAACCTCTTTTACCTCTGGAATCTGCTCCACGATCTGTTTCAGCTCCGAGATGAGATCTTTCGTCCTGATCGCCACTGGGTCGTAGTGAAGCAGGAGGGATCTCCATCCTGGGAAGGTTTCGATGAAGCCCTTGATCCGAGCTTCCTTGATCGCAAGATCAAGGCCGATGACTTTAAAATTGGCCTCCAATGTCATCTCATCGCCGATCTCAATGGTCAGATACTGATCTCCTGAATAGAGATAACGCGGTAATTCATAAATCATGGAGGACTTCCTTTCTCAGAAGATTATGGGTAAGAATGTAAGCGGAGGGGAAGTATTTTCACCCCATTTTTCTCCAACTCTTTTCTAACTTTCTGAGCGATCTCTGGACCCCGAGGGTTGTCTCCGTGGAAACAGAGGCTCTTCCCTTTCACCTCGATCTCTCTCCCATCCGATGCAGTGACCTTCCCTTCAAGAACCATCTTCAAGACTTTTTTAACCGTGGCCTCTGAGTCTATTTCTCCATGAACCTTTTTAATGAAGGTCGTCCCATCTGGGGCATAATCGAGATCTGCATAGAGCTCACCTGCAACCCGAACCCCCATCGATTGGGCCATCGGATATGGGATCGTATTATAAAGGGCTAAGAAGATGGGTTCGGGTTTGATCTCCCGTACCGCCTCTACAATCCCTCGGGCCAGGCCCTCATCTTTCCATGCCATATTATAGAGCTGGCCGTGAGGTTTCACATGTTGGAGCTCTATATCCCCTGCCTGGCAGAAGGCCTTCAGTGCCCCTACCTGATAAAGGATATAATCCTTTGCTTCCTCTGGTGTCACTTCCAGCCTTCGCCTTCCGAATCCAATCAAGTCCGGATATCCAGGATGAGCCCCCACAGCCACGCCATACCTCTTGGCCAGGTTCACCGTCTTCCTCATCACATGAGGGTCTCCAGCATGGAGGCCACATCCAATGCTAATAGAGGTCACATGTTTCATCATCTCTTCATCGTTGCCAATCTTATAGATCCCGAAACTTTCCCCCATATCGCAATTGAGATCGATTTCAATGGCCATCTTCCACTCCTTCTTAAATCATTTAATAATTAATCCTCCATCGATGGTGAGGGTAATCCCATTGACAAAATCGGATTCGTCGGAAGCCAGATAGACCGCTCCCGGTGCGATATCCGAAACCTTCCCAACCCTTCCATAAGGGGTATTTTCAACCCGTCCTCTCAGATAATCAGGATCCCTCAAGAGATGTTCATTTAAGGGGGTTTCAATATCCCCAGGCGCAAGGTCGTTCACATTGATCTTCAGAGGAGCCAGCTCCATGGCCAAAGCCTTGGTCATCCCCATGATCCCCCCCTTTGAAGCGCAATAGGCAACGCTATTGGGAAAACCGATCTGTCCTGCAATAGAGGCGATATTGATGATCTTCCCTTTCCCTTGTTTCAGCATTTCTGGTACGGCCCTTTGAATGCAAAGGAAACTCCCCTTCAGGTTGATATCAATGGTGTCGTCCCAAATCTTCTCGGTGTGGTGAGCTAATTCTGCACTGAACAGCACCCCAGCACTGTTGACCAAGATGTCGAGTCTCTTAAATGTGTCTACCGTCGTCTTCACTATCCGGTCCACATCTGCAGGTTTTGAAATATCTCCTGTAATGGCAATCGCTTCCCCTCCACTCTTCCTCATCGCATCGACCGCTTCTTGTAATTTGTTCAGCCTCCGCCCCGTAATGGCAACCTTTGCCCCTTCTTTAACAAACTCCAAAGCGATGGCCTTCCCAATTCCCGTTCCACCACCTGTTACCAAGGCTACCTTCCCCTTCAGCCTCATCTCTTACCTCCTGTCCATTTAAATTTACTTATCAACCCTTTTTATGTTAACTTTGTTCAATCGTTTGAGCAAAATAGACCGTTTTCCAATCGAACAGGGAAATACCCGTGGATTTTTTGAATAGGAAAGAAAATTTAAGGAGCATTTAATGGTAATCTCAAATTAATCGCTGAATCTATTTAAGTCCTTTAAATTCTTGAGAAATATATATTTTTGGTCAAACCGAAAAAATTTTAACTCCGGATGTGTTTAAATTATTTATCTCTATTTTTTATCTTTGTCAACATTTTTTTCTTGACAACCCGTTCCTTTTGGAGGCAAATTGTGCTAACGTTTGCATTCATTAATGATGGGGAGGAAAAGCGTGATGAAAACGGCTCAAGATGAAGCTTATTATGAAAAGTTTAATTTCTCAGAGGCTCCGAAGATCGCCACCCAACCTCCTGGCCCTAAGGCCAAGGCCCTTTTAAACAGACAGAGGAAAG
>Ga0184636_1000371_pt1 | contig 10817 bp, 6 predicted proteins | sample PLM3_60_b2_FD_133164 | JGI IMG/M metagenome (GOLD analysis project Ga0184636, IMG submission 133164) | Groundwater sediment microbial communities from an aquifer in East River, Colorado, USA - PLM4_90_b2 | ecosystem: Environmental > Terrestrial > Soil > Riparian zone | place: USA: East River... | reverse complement strand
GTTTTGTTTTTTCGTGTTCTTTTGCAGTGACGGCTAACGGCATTGCTCCATTCGCTGCCATGCAGGCACCGTGAATAATATAGATACCGAGATCCATAAGAGGTCCTCCGCCTGCTAATTTTTTATCGGCACGCCATACTTTTTTTGCCATCACAAAACCGCGGTCGCCGGTGATTTTTGTAAAAGGGCCAAAATCTTTTTCTCTTGCCAGCCTCATCAGCTCCTGGTGATAAGGATCGAAGTGAAGACGATAACCGATGGATAATTTCACATGGGCAGTGCGGCAGGCTGCAATGATCGCTCCACATTCCGCCACGGTATTGGCCATGGGTTTTTCACAGATCACATGCTTACCAGCGTTAGCAGCAGCGATCGCATGTCCCGCATGCAGTCCGTTGGGAGTTACCACATACACGATATCGATTTCTTTGTTGTCTGCCAGTTGCGGCATGGTATCGTAACTATAAATATTCTTTGAAGAAAATCCATAATCCTTTGCCCATTGTTCCCCTTTTTCTTTTGAGCCTGTAACTACGCCGGCTAAGCGACAATACTGCGTTTGTTTTAATGCGGGACCTAACTGGCTGGTGCTGTACCGGCCAAGTCCAACCAGGGCAATACCAGGTTTTTGTGGCTCGGTTTTTTTTAACTGCAATGATGGAGAGATCAGTAAACCGCCCATAGCGATTGAGAGCTTTTCGATAAACCTGCGGCGATCAATTCGATTTTTTTTCATAATGACTAATGAAGAATCTTTTTTGAACCTTTATATAAAAAAGCATCAAAAATCAAAAAACAAGCATCAAATAAAATACAAATAGAAATATTTAACCCGGCGAGGCATTTTAATTTTAAATTTTTAATTTATTTGATATTTGATGCTTTGGCTCACATTGTGGCTCAACATAAAACAATCAAATCAACTCACTGGCAAACGGCATTGCCTTCTGCAATACAAAAATCTGCAAACCGGACTTCTTCATCTCTTAAATAAGAAACATTATTCAGGCTCCTGTAAATACCCCATTTGGGTCTGCAAAAACTTGCGCCATCCCGCCACATGTCAATATTGTTATTGCTATACGTTAACAACACCACCCCATCACTCACTCTTTTAATGCTGATCTCGTAGTGGCCTGCTGTTTTGTAAATAACTTTTTCGGTTACTTCCACCCACACTCCTTTGAATGAAGAAAGATCAGCCGTTTTTAATTTTCCTAATGTAGAAGAAGAAGTATTCCCTGTATGAATGATCTCTAACTGATCGGGGTTGCCATATCGAGGAGTGATGGTGATGACCGGTGCCCCATCATTGGTTCCATCTCCTGCTTTTATCTGGTGAATATGTGTGAAGCTGGGTGAAGGTTGAAAATCCGCGTCAATTTTAAATTTCCAGCGATAAGTAACCTCTTCATTCAATTGTCCTTTCAGATTATCGGGTGAAGGGCCATAGGTCTTTATTTCATTCCGCTGGCGATCGGTGGCACCATTGCAGCGATCATTATCCGGAGTAACATGAATATAAAAAACAAAAACGTTTTTGTTCAAAACACTGTCAAATACTTCTGCTACATGCCTGCCGAATGCAGGATGTGCACAATCCGGATCTTCCATGGGATCTCCGCCCAGCACAGATGAGATCAATTCGTAAGTATTACCGGGCCCATCGGCGACAAGTTTCACACCATAAGTGACCGGGGGTGCAGCAACGGGTGATTGCGAAACACTGTTTTTTTTGCAGGTGGTTGCAATCACGGTTAAAAAAAATATGATGATGATCGTTTTCATACAAATTCATTTAGTTTGTTTATTTCACGCAACGGCGCAAAGAACCGCAACAACGCTAAGAGGCTCCGGAAACCGAAGACTCATTAGTATTTACGTGGCGTCATTGCGCCTTTGCGTGAGACTATAATTGAATTCTTTGTATTGCTCCATCTTTAATTGTATAAGATTTCTTTTGACCGTCATTCGTTACTGTAACAATCAATTTATCTTTAGCTGTTCTTGCTACTTCAAGATCAAACCGGTTTTGAAACGCATGAATATTTTTTAATGCCATCCTGTTCCATTCTTTTGGCAAACGGGGTGTCATATCAAATGAAGTAAAGCCTGTCGGTCGCATACCAAAAAGACCTTCAGTATAAATGCGGCAATACAATCCACTCTCGGCAGAGAGATGCCGCTGGTTTCCTTCCGGATACGCCTCTACAGGATAGGGCACATGCTCACCCAATAATCTTCGTTGGGAATAATATTTCAAAAAAATCAGTGCTTTTTCGGTTTCGCCTGCCGCAAATACGCCACGCAATGCATACAGTGTTGAACGATCCCAGAATGTTTTATCACCGGCCAGCGAGGCAAGACCATCTTCGGTCCAGAGCCGCGGAGAAAATAAAGCAGCGATCGTTCCTTCCCTGCGGTCAAAAATATCAACTGTTAATGGCGTAGTGATCCATGCGCGCAATGTATCATTGCCTTTGTAATAACGATAGGTGTTAAATCCTTCCACCGTGGCGCCGAAGTATTTTTCAATATTGACGCGAAGTTGTTTTGCCCGCTGCTCATAATTTTTTATTTGCTCATCCGTCTTGCCCAATAATTTTCCAAGCATGGCAGCCGATCGCAGCGCATCATAGTATAACGAACTTGTATTGAGGTTGGCATTACCTGCAGGAAATCTTCCTTCGAGTTCATCGCTGTTTGACATCACTACCCCATCGCTATTCAATTGCCTCTTCAAATATTCAAGACACCATTCGATCAGCGGCCATAAAACTTTTGCCGAATCAACATTTCCATAAGTGAGTGCATAGCGGCCGGCTCCGTAAGCGATCATCGCCATATCCCCCCGATCCTTTGCTCCATGCCAGGTTCCTTCACCTTCTGCAATGATGGAACTCGGGATCGGTTTGTATTCAGCATTCATGTAGCGGGCAAACAAACGATAAGAATTCATTGCCGATCTGTTGGCGATCTCATCTCCCAAAAAAGCAAAGAAGGGGTTGATATATTCCGCCTGGTCGTTGGCCCAGATGGCTGCATAGTAACGTAATCCACCGGGTCCATGCATGAGCCCGCCCTTCGTATTGTAAATAGATTCTGTTCCCCTGATCTTCGCAAATGCAAACAGGGTATTTAAGATCGTGTCAGGAGTTTCGAGTTGAAGCAGTGATAAAATTTCATTGACCCGGTTCTTTCTTGCCCTTTCTTCTTCTTCAACATTTGCCGTAATGATGTCTTCTTTTTTATCGGTGGCCTGGTAAGTGATCGCAAACATTACTGAATCGCCGGGCTGAAGAGTTTTTGATCCATCATTGATGGTGCTGACAATAAAACGATGAGAACCCCCACTGCTTCTTTCTGCCGCTGTCCTCAGCTCACGGTTCATATATTCCATTTCAATTTTCACTGACTGTTTCCCTTTATTGGTAAAGATCCATTTTTCAATGGCCATGGGTTTGTCAACAGAAGGAAATAGCATCCGTTTTAATTTCAGACTTTCATCCTTGCCAATGCTGCTATTTATTTCCATGATGCCTTTGTGGAGAATGCTGATCGTCTTTTCGGGCTGATCAGTTTGCACGGCAGCATTAAAAACTCCTGCTTTCAATAAACGATTATTAATAATAACTCCTGGCAGGTCGTTATCGCTGATGTCATACATCATGGAGGCCGTAGTGTTGTTAGGCAATAACCGGAAAGTCGGAAATACCATCGTTCTTATCAGCCAGGGTCTTGCCGAAGAATCAACCCCATACCGGATCCAAAGAGAAATTTTTTGCCCGCTCATTTCAATATGATCGCTATGAGGCAGACGATTATTTATTATCCATTCAATACCTCCACGGGGTTGAATCGTCCAGCGATCATTTTGTTTGGAAAGATTTTGGGAAAAAGAAATACACCCAACCAGAAGTACTGTTATATTTAAGAATATTGGTCTTACCAATTGCATAACTAATTTTTGAAACAATCATCGTCGTGATCTTCGTGGTTCTTTGTGCTCTTTGTGTTCCAAACCTTTCTCTATAATTATAATGTCAGGGTCACAAAGAACACTAAGTCTACACAAAGGGCACAAAGAATTTGCGAAAACGTAAGCTGAAATTATCATCTAACAGTTATCATCTATCATCTAAAATCTGTATACAGGAAGAAGGCCCAAGATCAGGATCCTTCCACTGGTGCAGGGCCCAGGCAATTTTTTTATCCGGAGTTACTTCAATAACCTGTACTACTTTATCCCAATCTTCTTTTCGCAAAAATCCTCCCCAGTTACAGATCACTGTGTTGCCGTTTGCAAGCCTTACTACCTGGTGAACTGTGTACAATGGGAAACCGGGCAGATCGTCTTTGTTTAGTTCCCATACAATTTCACCCTTTGGATTTACTTCCCTTACATAGCCATGCTGGTTACCGCTGATCAATGTGTTCCCGTTTTTCAATCGTGTAGCAGCCCATGCAGAAGGCGCATCGGCTGACCAGATCGAATCCCAATTCTTATTATACTCGATCACCTTTCCCAAATTCAAATGAGCGACAAGGTAGGTTCCTTCCTTTGTCATCCGGATATTCCGGAACTGTCCATGTACGCTTTTAGGGTCGGTTGGATTTTTTGTTTGCAGATCATGCTCCATTTCTATCTTGCCGGTTTTTATATTGATCAGCATTGCCGTTGCCGGTGTTCCATTCTGACACAAAAAAACTTTATCCGGACCAATCGGTTGGGCCGAATGACACTCAGTACCGGCGGGACATTCATAACTCCAAATGATTTTTTTAGCAGGTGTAACTTCAGCGGCCCCTGTTTTGCAGGCATAGAGAACATTTCTATTCGGAAGGTAATGCAGGTCACTGAACTCGCTTAATACGTTATTATGATCTTTAGTGGGAATGGACCAGGTCCATGCAACTTTACCGGCGCGAACAAGAAAAATAGTTTGTGAATCCTTCCGGGTGTCCCACTCACCTGTATAAATAAAATCATGCTGAGCAAGGCCCCTGCCCGGTAATACATCCGGCACAGGCGCCCTGGCTGCGGGTCTTGAGGGCCTGGGAGTTTTATTGACAGTGTCTGCTGTTGTTTGAGCTGATAATGCCGATGAAATTACCAATGATAAAACTAATAATGCAAATCTGGATTTAAATATCATAACTGATGAATATTTTTTGCCACGAAGACACAAAGGCACAAAGTTGCACCAGGTTTTTCTTTGTGTTCCTTCTCCTCTTAGCGTCTTTGTGGCTAATCGGGTTTTACAAATCTTTTTTCTCAGCATTTTTAATATTCACGTCCTTCATTCCTTTTACTTTCTGAATATCGATATCCTGAACATTCTTAAGCATAAAGAAAGAAGCATCTGCTGATTTCTGAGCCTGGATATCATAAAGAATGGCTCCTTTTACATCATCTAAAATAAATGGGGGACGAGGATCATCCTTCATAAAACTGATCTGCACATCATGCAGCTTTAAATTCCTTACATGACGAAAGAAAAATCCATAGGAAGGCATGATCTTCCAGCGATATGGTTCGGGATAATCATTTTCATATTCAGGAACAATACGGTTGATCGAATCTTTAGGTCCGCCACCCTTGAAATAAATGCGGATATTATTCAACTGCAGGTCCTCAATCTCATGACCAGGCAAACCACTGATGATAGAACCATAACGCCAGTCCACATTGTATGCAATGATATTGCTGAGAATAATTCTGCGACAGGCGCCAATTTTTAAAGAATCAGGCGCCCTCATTCTTGCACCCAAACGAATAAAGATCGGAGCATTGAGAATATCACGCATAGTAATGTTGGAAATAGTCACATCTTCCAGCAGAGCTCCGTCAACCGTTTCCAGTGCCAGGCCACGGCAATATTCAAACACACAATTAGTAATGGTAATGTTCTTAAACCCGCCATTGGATTCCGTCCCGAATTTGATACGCCCTGTCGAGCTGCTGTCTGAATATCGTTTATACTCACGTTTGAATGTGCCATCGAGTAAACTGCCTTCATCATAACCACTCACCTGGCAATTGGTGATGGTAACATTTTCCGTGGCCTTTGCATAACCAAGACCAAAGGAGCTTTTCAAACAAATACCATCATCAAAGGGTGAGTTGACGGTACAATTGGAGACACGAACATTTTTACAGCAATCAATATCAAAGCCATCACGGTTGGTATCTACTTTCAAATTGTCGATAGTAAGATTATCAACACCGGTCGCAAGAATGGCAAACCAGCCGCCGTGCAAAATGGAAATATCTTTGATGATCACATTGCGGCAGAGCAACAGGCTGATGGACTTGTTTGGTTTCTGATCACCGTTTCTTCCGCTGCGTACCAGTCCCTTTCCCCAGATCATGCCCGTACCGATGATGGAGACATCATGTAATTTTTCTCCCCAGATAAAACTATTGTGCCAGTGACTATGACCATAATCCTGGTAAGTGTCATTGACAGATTTTTCCGGCTTATCAAACTCGGTGGAGTCAGAGGCGGCAATTAACACAGCACCCTGGTCAATGAATAAACAGATATTGTTTTTAAGACGAATGGAACCGGAGAGATAATTTCCTGCGGGAAAATAAATCGTTCCACCGCCGGTTGCTGCGGCGTCTTCAATGATCTTGTTGATGGCCTTTGTATCCATTGTTGTTCCATCACCTTTCGCTCCAAATTCTTTTACATTGTAAAAAACTTTTTGTGATTGAGCATTTGAGATGAATAAAAATGAAAAAGAAATAACTGTTAAAAGAAATTTCATTTGTAATGTTGGCTTCATTATGAACTGGGTTTTGTTTAATCTCTGTGATCCTCTGCGGTCTCTGCGCCTCCGCGGTAAAAATTAACCGCGGAGGGACAGAGGCGCGAAGTAGATAATATCATTTCGAAAATTTTGCAATAAATCCACCGCCGGAAACAAGATCCAATTCAATTACGTCCTGATCAGTGTAATTTTTATTTACCATGATCACGGAGGCGGAGTTCATTCCGTCATCTTTTGCAATTAAAGCTTTATAATTTCCTTTCAAAAAATTTAAAGGGATCTTTATTTTCTTTGGCTCTACTCCATTCATCACGGCCAGAAACCAGGTACTCCCTTTTCTCCTCGCGTATACTGCCAGCTCGCCGATTTCAGAAGGGGGCAGAACAATCGTTTCATCCCAGGTAGCAGGAATGCTTTTGATAATTTCCACGGCAGGGTTTGCTAAAATTGTATCAGGATTGGCTGCGTAGGTCAGCATCGGTGCAGATAAAATAGCTGCACTTGCAATCTGGTGTGCCCAGCTTGTATTTCTTCTCCGCTCATTAAAAAGCATCACGGTATATTCGGCAGGACCGGCGAGATAACGGGTAAAGGGAATGGTCGTTTCATGCGTAGCTCTGTCCATTAATTTACTCGCCTCCATTCCTTTCACTGCTTCTACTGTCATTTCATTCGGATACGTTCTTGATAAGCCTGTTGGTTTATTGGCTCCGTGAAAATCCAGCAATAAGTGATATTTAGCTGCTTCTTTTAAAATATCCGTATAAAGATCGATCACTTCTTTTGCTTCATGATCAAAGAAATCAATTTTGGCTCCCGTGACCCCAAGCTCACTGCATTTTCTGAAAAAAGAATCCCTGGATGCAGGATTACGTAAACTTTTGGAATGCTTCCAAAGCCAGATACCCACTCCTTTTTGTTTTGAATAATCAACCAGGTCTTTGAGTTGCGCATCGGTCCATCTTGTCCAGAAGCCTTCAAGAATATTATGTTCGAAACCAAGAGTTGCTGCTCCATCGGTGAAATGTTTCATGACTTCCGGGGTGCCGTCACCGCCGCCATTCAGATATTTCCATACTGCTCTTCCCGGTTTTATCCAATCTGTTTGGTTCCCTTTTGGAAAAAGATTCGGATCAGGAGGAGGATTGAGATTATTAATGATATCGCTGTTGACTAGTGTATTCAGATCGCCAATTAAAATTACTCTCCATGGAGTAGTGATCGTTCCTTTGATTGCAGCCGGTTGTTTTAATCTTGCCGTATCTTCCGGAGTATAACGAAGACGATAGGGATAATTTGTGGGCACATGTTGCGGCAATCCAATCATCAATCCGAATTTTCCGTTTGCCTGTAAGGTCATTCCCGGATAATTTTCCAATGCTGCTTCTGTGATAGATGCATAAACACCTTGTGATACCTTAAATGTCGCCGGCGGTGCCACCCACTCACTATCCTTCACTTCATCTATTTTCTTTTTTACATGCACTCCCTCATAATGCATTTCCATATCGTGGTACCAGAGAAAACTGCCGGGGGGAAGATTGAAAATCGTTTCTTCGTCGGGAATACGGGTCTTCCCCTTGCCCCCGCCAGTGGCGGGGGAATCGGGAATAACAAAACGAAAGGCAACCCCATCATTAAAAACCCGTACATCGAGTATATAAGAAATTTTATTCTGAATAAGATTCACCTTCGCTCCTGAATAATTATTATTGGCAATTGAATGAACACCCAGCCAGGGATAGGTTTCGTTGAGTTTATAATTCTCAACCTTCCCGAAGCGAAGATTAGTTGTAACCGGATCTCCATCCATGGTCATTACCAGGGGAGATGATTGAATAATTGTCTTATCTCTGAGTTGGATGCTGAAACTAAGCTGGCTGGCTTGCTGAAATAATTGAAACCGGGTTTGCCCATCGGGACTTTTAATAACAATTATACCGGCAGCAATAGCATGAACAGAAAACAGAAAAAAAACGGGCAGATAAAAAGACAGCAATGTTTTTTTCATATGCATTTTGGAGTTCTTTGTGCCCTTCGTGCATCCTTTGTGTCCTTCGTGACCCATTATTGTAATGTTTGATGGTCACGAAGAACACAAAGAAATCACAAAGGACAAATGTTTGCAAAGGAACATCGCAATAGAATAAGATTTACCCAGCTACCATTTTATATGATTAGCAAACTATTCAGCTATTCTGGCATAGCGCTTTAAATATTGATTTTTTGTAGGAATATTATACTGAACTCTTAACGATTGTCCGCTATGCCGCCCAAATTAATCACTGCATCTATCATTTTCCTGAGCATTGCTCTCATTTTTTCGTTTAAGCCAAAAGAAAGCTGGCAATCAAAATTCGTTAAACTGAATAAGGACGGCAGCCTGAAATATATAGCTGATGAAAAAGGGAATATTCTTCCTGATTTCAGCCTGGTTGGTTATTATGCGGGAGATAAAAGCATCCCTGATGTCGCAGTTGTAAAAACAATTTCAGAAGAGGAAGGAAACAGTGAAGAAATTATCCAGGCAGCAATTGATGAAGCATCAAAAAGGAACCCGGATAAAAATGGTTTTCGCGGTGCGATCCTTTTAAAAAAAGGTTCTTATAAAATTCCGGGGACAATTAAAATAGAAACAAGCGGAATTATTCTCCGTGGTGAGGGCAACGAAACAAAACTGATCGCCGCAGGAACAGTACAAAGAGCATTAATAAATGTTTCAGGAAAAGGTGCAATCAAAGAAATTCCAAACACAAGAACAAAGATCGCCGATGAGTATGTTCCTGTAGGAACAAAGTCCTTTACTGTAGCTTCTTCAAAAGCTTTCAGACCGGGTGATAAAATAATTGTTTACCGCCCCGGCACAGAGCAATGGATCAGGGATTTGAAAATGGATCAGATCGAGGAAAGAAACGGAACGAAACAATGGAAGCCGGGAGAATATAATCTATCTTTTGAGCGAACGATCACAAAGATCGAAGGCAATAAAATTTTTATTGATAATCCGATCGTCCTTGCGATGGAAACAAAATATGGGGGCGGAGAAATTTTCAAATACAGTTTTGATGGCCGTATCAATAATGTGGGTATTGAAAACCTGTATTGCGAATCGGAGTATGAAACCGATACTTCAGAAAACCATGGGTGGGATGCCATTCATTTTGATAAAATTGAAAATGGCTGGGTTCGCAATACCACTTCAAAATATTTTGGCTATAGCTGCGTGAATCTCGATAATGATTCAAGAAATATTTCTGTGATCGATTGTAATTGTTTCGAGCCAAAATCGATCATTACAGGCAGCCGCCGTTATTCTTTTAATAATACCGGCCAGGTTAATTTATTTATGAATTGCCACACGACGGAAGGAAGACATGATTTTGTAACCGGTGCCAGGACCCGGGGTCCGAATGTATTTTATAATTGCAGTGCAAAAAACACACATGCCGATATCGGTCCTCATCACCGTTGGGCTATGGGAACCTTGTATGATAATATTACAACCGACGGAGAAATAAATATCCAGGATCGGGGTAACTATGGCAGCGGTCATGGCTGGGCCGGCGTAAATCAGATACTCTGGAACTGTACAGTGAAAAGAGCGACTGTTCAAAGCCCCTGGACGAATGGAAAAAACTATTGCATTGGTTTGAAGGGTGAAAAAGCAGCAGGTCGTTTTAAGGACCGGCCGGATGGAGAATGGGAAGGCCAGAACAAAGAAGGTTTGCAGCCGCAGTCATTGTATCTGGCGCAATTAAAGGCGAGAAAATAAAGCCTCACCCTCTCCCGATAGCTATCGGGGCCCTCTCCGCCTAAGGCGGAGAGGGAGGCCGGGCTCTATAAAATCAATGATCTTATAAATTGACAAACTATCAACATAACCAGGCTCAACATAGATTCGAAAGATGATCCCGATGGATCGCATTAGCGTCAAGTTAATTTTTATGTTGTTGGTACAAATGTGTCATATTAATTCTATCAGAACGTTTATCGTAGCAGCAATGCAAAGTGATGATTTCTTTTAGAACCTTATCTGGTAT
>Ga0184636_1000370_pt1 | contig 10820 bp, 8 predicted proteins | sample PLM3_60_b2_FD_133164 | JGI IMG/M metagenome (GOLD analysis project Ga0184636, IMG submission 133164) | Groundwater sediment microbial communities from an aquifer in East River, Colorado, USA - PLM4_90_b2 | ecosystem: Environmental > Terrestrial > Soil > Riparian zone | place: USA: East River... | reverse complement strand
TGTAGCTGTTTGGTTAAACCCATATTCTGTCAGCACGGCAAGATAAAACATAACAACCTGCGCCACCGCTATAATACCGAAACCATCAGCGCCAATTTTTCTTATGACATAAGGAATAATAACCAATGCCAAAAGAAAATTGATAACCTGTATGATACTCAGGGATGAAAAATTGTAGATCAGTTTATTCCTTTGCTGATGAGGCATGTGCAGGCGAAGATAACAACGACCCGACAGAAGAAATAAAAAAATTAACAATACAGCTAAATTTAAAAGCAACCTGCAAACATGGAAATGCGTTGTTAAGTATTTTTTTTATCTTGTTGTGCTAAACAAAAATGTAACTCAGGAAAGGCACAGTAAATTATAAACTTTACTATTTGCGACCAATTTATGAATATTGAAAACAAAGCCCCGTCGGCTCAGTCTGAAGATATAGACCTGCTTGTACTAATTGAACGCAGTATTTCATTTTTCAGAAAATACAGGTGGATTTATATCATAGCGATTCTATTGGGCCTGGGTTTGGGTTTGTACAGCTATTTTACTATTCCCACCGTCTATAAATCACGTTTAATAGCTCATTCCTCCATTCTTACTAATCAGGAGCAGATACAGATTATTGATAACTGGAACAGTCTTCTGAAAAGGCATGAGTATGCCCAGATAGCTGAGCGTTTTAATTGCAGTGAAAACCTGATAAGCAAATTAAAGAACATTGAAGGAACAGAAATTCAAAAAGTATTTTCAGCGGTAAACCCAAATGGATTTTATATTGACGTAGATATTACGGATAATTCAATACTCCCCGAACTGCAGAAGGGAATTGTTTATGGTCTTGAAAACGGCGATTATATAAAAGGGCGTATAGAATATAAGCGAGCGAGGTTGAAAGAGATGATCGCTAAAATAACTATCGAAGTAATTAAACTTGATTCGACAAAAAACGAAATAGAAAATATTATCAGCGGCAAGGAAAAAATCTCTTCCTCGCTCATTATTGATGTCGCGAATATCAACAAGCAATTGATCGATATAAATGAGAAGCTTTTGTTTTTCCAGGAAGAACTGAAATTTACAAATGGCATCGAGGTATTGCAGGGATTCAGCAAATTCACAAACCCGGTGGGGCCGCACTTAACCGTCCTACTTGGATTGGGCGTGATATTGACTCTTTCGCTTGCTTACATTTATACTTTAATCAGTTCAATAAAAGATCGGCTGAAAATCCGTTCTTCATTACGCAAGAATCCATAACCCATTTATTTTACCCGGTTTAACGTTTTATGTAAATGAGTACAAGCCTGAAAAGCAGCAAGGCCCCTTCATCGTTTATCTTCATCCTTTATCTTATTTTTTTTAGCAGCATGATTGGCTCCTTCAGAGCTATAACCAGTATTTCGATGGGGATTATGCTCATTTCGGGTCTGGCATGGAATAAATTCTTAACAGGGAAATTTTTTGATTGGAAAATAATAAACCTGTTTGTTTTTGCAGGATTACTATTTTTTTTAACTCAGCTAACCGGGATATTTTATACTCACCATGTTAACCAGCAATGGCATGCGATCCGTCTTAAATCCTGTTTGCTTATAATTCCGCTTATGGTAAGCTGCAGTGGTTATATAAACCATCAAACACGCAATAAACTATTAAGAGGCTTTTGTGCGATCCTTTTTGCAGCCGCTTTATATTGTATTTTTAATGCATTCGGGAGATGGAATACTGGTCATGACCCATCTGTATTTTTTTATTTTCCTCTGGTTAAACCTTTATCGCAGCATGCCGTGCAATTTTCTATTCTTGTTTTCATTGCACTAATTCATTTATTTGAAAGCCTGAGGAAAAATAAATTGGTTTTTAGCCTCTATATTGACGTATTGATGATCATTTTCTTCACTATATTTATTTTTCTTCTTTCATCCAGGCTCGTTATCAGTTTTTATCTCTTTTATCTTTTATATTTAATACTATTTATTTTAAAAAACAAGCTCAAAAAAGGTTTTATAGCGTTTCTGTTCATTTTTAGTTGCACAGCGGCGGGCAGCCTGGTGCTGGTTACAAAAAACCCGGTCAGCGAAAGATTCTTTGAAATAGTACAGGGAGATATGGGACTGATTAAAAAAGAAAAATTTGATCCGGGTATTTACTTTAACGGATTACAGTTCAGGTTACTTCAATGGAGGTTTGTTCCGGAAATACTAACAGAAAAAAAAGCCTGGTTTGCGGGTGTTACTTCGGGCGATAAGCAGGTGCTTCTTGATCAAAAATATGTTTCAGAAAATATGTACATCGGTGAAACATCCAGAGGTGACCGGGGTTTTCTTGGTTACAATACCCATAACCAGTTCCTTGAGTCATTGTTACAATCGGGCATTATCGGTTTGATTTTTTTTCTATTGATATGCGCAGGGCTTATAAAAATGATGTGGGAGAAAAAAAACAGGGAAATGAGTTTTATCACAATCTTACTTTTGCTCTATAGCTTTACAGAGTCCGTTTTTGAGACGCAGTATTCTATTCTGATATTTTTATTTTTCCCTTTATTCTTTTACCTGGAAAAAAATCCTGATCCGGTTTGAAACAGATTATAAAAAATACATTAGTGATTCTTACCTCCCGCGAACAAAAAAGACTGGGAGTTCTCATCATACTGGATATATTGATAAGCATCGCTGATATTGCTTTCCTTGCCCTGCTATTATTTATTATCCAATTTTACACTCAGCCTGCATCTGGTAAATTCTCTTTCCTGCCTTCCTGGCTACTTGACCGTAATTCTTTATTGCTTATTATCTCTTTCTTCCTGCTATTCAGTTTGAAAAACCTTGCTGGTTTTATCATTTATCGTAGTCAATGCAGGTTCCTTACCAGTGTATCTTCCCGCATTTCGCAAAATGCCTTAAAAGAGTATCTCGACGGAACGTATTCAAATTATGTGAACATAGATTCGGCCATTCATATCCGCAAAATAAGTCACCAGGCAATCGAATTCAGCCATCACATACTTGGAGGCATACAGCAAATCATTACACAACTGGCATTGATTATTTTAGCTATAACCGCCATCCTGCTTTTTAATGCAAAAATCTTCCTGCTGCTATTGATTATTTTGCTGCCACCGGTCATTGCAGTATTCTATCTTGTAAAAAAGAGGCTGCGATCAGCAAAAAGATATATGAAGAAAAGTAGTGATAAATCGCTCCAACATCTCCAGGAAGCATTAAGCGGGTTTGTTGAAAGTAATATTTATAATAAAAATGATTTCTTCCTCCAGCGATACGCCATTCACCAGGAAAAATTTAATAAATATCATTCCGATCTCATAGTTGCGCAGGGAATTCCATCCAGAATGATCGAGGTATTTGCCTTGTTCGGTTTGTTTATTCTCATCGCACTTAATAAATGGTCGGGAAATACAGATAGCACAATGATTGTAACCATTGGAGCGTTTATGGCTGCCGCTTACAAAATCATTCCCGGTATTGTAAAAATTTTAAACACCCAGGGGCAGATTCATACCTATTCTCATGCTTTGTACGATCTTATAACAGACAAAACGAGTGCTGCCATTTATAAAAAAGACGAAGCAAACATCATCCGGTCAATTCAGTTTAAAAATGTTTCTTTCAGGTTTAAGGATGAATTTTTATTTAATGATTTAAATTTAACCATCAGACAGGGAGATTTTCTTGGGATATCGGGTCTTTCGGGTAAAGGCAAAACGACAATCGTAAACCTTTTACTGGGCTTTCTAAATCCGGAATCAGGTGAAATTATTATTAATGACAAGCCTGCAAATAATTTCACCTTACAACAATATTGGCCTGCCATTACTTATGTAAAGCAACAAACCTTTCTCATTCACGATACCATCTCAAGTAATATCGCTCTGAATGATGAACCAGTGGATGAAAAAAAATTGCAGGAGGTAATTCGGGTATCGGGGCTTGCCGAACTCATCGATACATTCCCTGAAGGAGTTGAAAAAATTATAATGGAAAATGGTAAAAATATCAGCGGTGGTCAGCGTCAGCGAATCGCCATTGCAAGAGCATTATATAAAAATGCTGATCTGATCGTCCTTGATGAACCATTCAACGAATTAGACGAAAAATCAGAACATTGCCTTTTAAAACATTTTAAAGATTTATCTGAAGCCGGTAAGATGATTATCTTAATCACGCACGCTAAGCAAAGTCTATCCTTTTGCAGTAAAATTTTTTCATTGAATGAGCAATGATACTAAAACAATAGTCATTCTCACTCCTGCTTTTCCGGCAAATGAATCGGAGACTTATTGGGTTCCATCGCAACAATTGTTCGTAAAAGCATTGAAAAAAAACTTTCCTGAGTTAACTATTATTGTATTTTCTTTTTTATACCCTTACCATAAATCAGTGTATGACTGGCAGGGAATTAAAGTAATCAGCTTTGATGGAATGCACCAGCATAAAATAAGGCGCCTGCTTTTGTTCAGGAACATCTGGCGAACATTGAAAAAAGTTAAAAAGGAAAACAATGTCATCGGCCTGATTAGTTTTTGGTGTCGCGAATGTGCATTGATTGGGAAATGGTTTGGGAAATGGCATAAGGTCAAACATCTTTGCTGGGTATGCGGACAGGACGCGAGGGAAAAAAATAAAATGGTAAAATTTATCCGGCCGAAAGCAGGAGAGCTGATGGCAATGTCAAATTTTCTGGCGAATGAATTCCATAAAAATCATGGTATAAGACCTGCACATATTATTCATAATGCCATTGATCCGGATTCATTTCCGCCAATAACAGCAGAAAGAGATATTGATATTTTGGGAGCCGGTTCCTTCGAACCTTTGAAACAATATGACGTATTTACAAAAATTATCAAAGTTGTTCAGCAAAACATGCCTGCTATAAAAGCGTATCATTGCGGTATTGGAGTCGAAAAAGAAAATATACAATCGCTGATAAATGAACTTGGGCTGGAAAATAATTTTCATTTACTTGGGGGAAAATTACATGAGGAGTTGTTGCAGTTAATGCAGCGTACAAAGGTTTTTCTTCACACTTCACGTTATGAAGGGTTTAGTACTGTTTGCCTCGAAGCCTTGTATGCCGGTGCACAGGTAATTAGTTTTTGTGATCCGATGGAAGGAAATATAGCTCATTGGCATATTGTACATACAACAAAAGAAATGATTGACAAACTGTTTGAAATTTTACAACAACCCTTTACAGAATACAAACCCATCTTAGCCTATTCAATGGACGATAGCGTAAAAGCTACTATGGACTTATTGGGCTATTCAAAGCCCGGGATTATCTAACAATGTAAGTGCTTTTTCAAAAACAAATTCCGGGGTATAGCGTGTAAGACATCTTGTATCGCCATATATACATATTTCCCGCAAACAGTTTCCGCATTCAAGGTCAGATGAATGTAAAAGCAATGTGTGCCTACCTAATGGTGTAGACCAATCACTCCTGGTAGAACCAAACATAGCCAATGTGGGAATGCCCGAAACCCATGCCATGTGCATTAATCCTGAATCTTCGGATAAAACAAATTTTGTTTTTTGTATAATAGCAAATGCCTGTGCCGGTGTAGTTTTGTTTACCAGGTTGATCAATTTATCGTTCAATTTGTTTTTTAAAAAAGCCGCTTTCTCTGAAATTAATTTTACTCCTATAATGAGAAATCGGGTATCCGGAAAATGCTCCAGCCATATCCTTGCAAAATTCAGATAATTATCCATCGGCCAGTTACGGGTAGGAAAAGCACCGGCAGGATTTAAAATCAAAAGATCAGTTTTTCCGTCCCAGCCATTTTCTTTTAAAAGATCATCAACTATTAGATCCCGTTTTAAAGAAAAAGAAGTACAGGCAGAAATATTTTTAAAACCCGCTGCTTCTATTGTTAAACGTGTTCGTTCTCCAGCCGGAACCGGAGAAACTTTATCAAACTCACTCCATGCAAGCGGTCTTACAAATTTTCTTACAATCCGGCTGATAAGATTGTTCTGTAAATCAAGTACAACATCATAACGCCTTAATAAAATTTCCGGTAACAGCAGAAACGAAAGACCTAATTGCAGTTTAAATCTTCTTCCCCCGCCAATAGAATATATTTTGTCAAAAAGATGAATGCTACGGGGTATTGGATCAACTTCCTTCCGGGTAAGTAAATCCAGTTTTATTGATGAAGGAAGCTGATTACGAAGCGCCTGCAAATAAGGAAGCGTTATGACAAGATCACCCATTGCCTGCAAACGAATAGCAAGTATCCGTTTTGGTGGTCGATCCTTCTTCCATGGGTTTGCAGGAATACTCATGTGTTAAATTTTTATCAATGCTTAAAAATAAAAAGAATGCTTTCTTTGAAATATTAATAAGCGCTTATTTGATACAGGTAAAAATTACTTCCTTTCTCTATGGCCCCTTCTCTTTTATCAACTAATGTAACCTGGAAAGAGGTTGATAATTTTGAATCCACTTTGAAAAGATTTTCCAGTGATGCTGTTGTGATCATATATACTTTTCTTATCCTTTCCCTTAGAAAAAAATTATTTACCCCCTCATAATAACAATTAGTTTTTGTTCGACTATCCATAAGATCTTTGTCCCATAGAATAAAAGACTTTTCTTTTTGCATGTCAATACAATAAAAAGGCTTATCGGCAAAAGCAGAAATAGCATTCAAAGCCCAATAATCTGTGACCGCTTTTTCATTTTTCGGAATTTCTTTTAATAATTCATTTACTTTATATGCATTGGAGAATGGAAGCCGTATATCCTTTACAGTGGCAAAAATACCTCCAATGATTTGAAGAATAAGCAGGATATTGACCAGCCATTTATTCCTGCCATTTTCTCGCGTTTCATAACAACTCAGCCAGTATGCCACTATGAAACCTATAAAAATAAAACCGGAATAACGTGCTGTTGCTAAGGCAAATAGAGTAATTGAAATAATAAAGCTCAAAAAAATATTGGTTATAAAAAGGACCAGACTTTTTTTATTTTTTCTTAAGATGAAAAATACAACTCCAAGCAGCATTAACAGAATCAGAGGATTAATGAACTTTAACAGTTTATATTTATTTCTCGCTTCCACTAAAAATTCTGTATTCCAGAAATGATCATTCCACCAGGCCGGAACAGGGATAAAAGCCCTTAATGGCAACTGGATGACTGCCGTTATTTGATGTACATTCCACCTGTTCATCCAAAAATGTACATTTATTTCACTGTCTGGTGGCGGAAAAATAAAATATAAAGAAGATAAAAAAATAAGTCCTCCTGATAAAATATGTAGAGCAAGCTCTATTTTCTTTTTTTTATGTTCACTTTGCAAAAACAAAAAATACAAATGAACACTGGCAGCTAAAAGCAATGCTATCAAATGAGTGTAGGACATTAAAAAAAGAAGTAGATAGTACAAAAGAAACTTGTATTTAAAATCTTTATGGATGATCAGGCAAATACAAAAAACCATCAGAACTGCTATTGCATAATTCCTTTCGAGAACAGCATATTCATATAAAAAATAATAGCCAAAAGGGATCAGTATTCTCGTAATAACAGGAAAAGGCGAAAAGAACAGCACTATAAAAACAATTAGCCCGGCAAATATTCCATGCACCAGTTGCACATACGCTAAATCATGAGTGAACTTTGAAATAACCCAAAGAATGCAATACCAAAAAGGAGGATGCCCTTCATACCGGGTATTCCAAATTAAATCTCCAAAACTTTTACTCCCTTTTGCTATGTTCCAGCTATGTATCTCATCACTCCATAACTCGTGATGGGCAATAGTGAAACTTAAAAGAATAACATATAAAATAAATACTCCCCAGAGTACAGGGTTAGCCAAAGATGTTTGAAGTTTTTTTTCACCTATCAGCATTATCCGGTTTTTTGAAAATTTTCCTAACTGCTTTACCGCAATACTCTCTGTCTCCTTATTTAAACCCGGCTATTCGGTTTTTTGTACAATATAATTTCTTGAGAAGTTAAAATAAAAAAAGAGTGCTGCAAAATTAATCAGCACTCTTTTGTTATGCCTGCAAAATTCCTATTTGGTTAATACCATTTGTTTATTGTCAACTTTCCTTCCATCAACAACCAGGGAATATATATAATTACCTGCTGCAAGTGTTCCTGCTTTAATTGTGATCTGACCTTCACCTTTATTTCCAATTGAGATATTTTTTAGAATATGAGCACTAAGATCAGTAACAATAATTTGGGCAGTGAAACTATTTTCAGGAATATAATAACGTATGATTGTAGCGTTATTAAATGGATTAGGAGCGTTTTGTTCTAACCTCGCTACATCATTAATAATTTCAGACTGCGATGGTGTTACTTTAAAACCATCTTGTTGTTTAAGTATAAGTTCAAGGGCTGTTATTCTTTTATCAAGTTCATTTAATTGCGCTTCTAATTGTTTATTTTCCTCTTTAAGGCTATTGTTTTCTGTACTTAACTCTTGTACCGCCTTAACCAACGGCACTACAAATTCAGCATACCTTAAACCATATACATCCTTATCATTCTTTGGAGCATCCACTCCACTAAAGTCATAATTTAGTTCTTTAGCAGCTTTCTCAACGTCCTGTGCAACAAAGCCAGTGTAAATAATTTGTTCTTTTTGCTTTCTTGCAACCAATTCTTCCTGAGAAGATTGCTTTATTTTGCCATCTGGTGTTTTGATAGCGGGCCGTTGAATAATTTTATCAATTGCATCGAGATCAAGATTATAAGTAACTGGCTTTAATTTATTGATAAAGACAAGCCCCGGCACATTTGCCTGAATATTTTTTTTCACCCTTTTGTCGGAAATATTTGTCCAATCTGCATATCCTCCGATACTGGTTACGAAGCTGTTTCCAACCCTAACCATATCACTTCCTGTTGCTGCCGCAAAGGAGCCAAGTGCAGTGGAATTTGAGTAAGCGCCGCCAAACACATTTGCATAGTAACCAACGGCAGTATTAGAATTGCCAGTAGAATTAGTTAATGCCCCATATCCTAACCCAACATTCCATATTCCTGTAGTATTACTAGATAATGCACCCCAACCGACGGCTACATTTCGTTCTCCGGTAGTATTCCACAAAAGGGCCGTCCCGCCAACAGCGATGTTTGCATCACTCGTGTTGCTATAAAGTGCTGAACCGCCAATGGCGATATTAGACCAACCTATAGTATTACTTCCAAGTGCAAAATCGCCGATAGCAATATTATACTCACCAGTAGTGTTATTTTGAAGTGCAGAAGGTCCATATGCTGTATTATGTCCACCAGTGGTATTGGAATAGAGTGCATGGTAACCAACAGCAGTGTTTTCGTTACCGCTGGTATTAGAATAAAGTGACTGATAACCAGTTGCAGTGTTAAATTCTCCTGAAGTGTTTGAATAAAGGGCCTGGTAGCCTATTGCGGTAAGGTAGCTTGTAGTCGTATTGGAATATAGTGCTTGATGTCCATAAGCTGAATTTCCCGTTCCGGTAGTATTATTAAAAAGTGTTTTGTACCCGGAAGCAACATTATAATTTGCAGTAGTATTGCCATCTAATGCGCCGAATCCAATTGCGACATTTTGACTTCCACTAGTGTTCGCCCAAAGAGCGGACGACCCCAAACCAATATTATAAGAGCCGGTAGTATTATTGTAGAGAGAAATTTGTCCATGAGCAATATTATTACTACCACTAGTATTGGAGTAAAGTGTCAGATAACCCATTCCTGTATTCCCCCCACCTGTTGTATTAGATAATAATGCCTGATAACCTAACATTGTGTTTTTAGCAATATGATCGATTAATCCAGATTGTGAACTATTTACTTTAAATACCAACGGCTGTGAATTTGTAGTCCCGAGAAAATCGCCGGAAGCAATGGAATTACCAGAAAGCGCCCATTGGGCATGAATAATAGCAATAGTGCTAACCATGGCTAATAAAAGCGTTAGTTTCTTTTTCATAAAATGTTTTTAATGATAAGAAACGAAACTAAGCGACGTAGGTATAATAATTTGTTAGTTGACTGGAAATGATGACAAATAGAAGAAAAAGATGACAGATAATGAAAAAGAAAACTATCATTATTTCAAATCAAATGATATTCATTAGGTTTTTATTGCTTTATATGGATTCTTTTAAAAGGAATTAAAGGCAATTAAATTCTACAAAAACTACAAACCATTTTTTATATACCGTTTTGAAATGCAGAACAACAGCCTTCATTAAATATTACAATGCCATTATTTCATAGAGGTAGAGATTGCCGTCTTTTACTATTGCACCTTCTCTTTTATCAATCAGTTTAACCCGGTATAATTTCGGTAATTAAGAATCTATGTGATGAATATCCTGGGGCGAATGTATGGAGATCATATACTTGTTGAATTGCTTTCTTTTGAAAAAGATATTTCAGCCCGCTGGAAAGTATGGGTTCGATAACATTATTTTTTATTGCACTTTTCTGAAGTGACAGCCATATAGAATAGGAGTATTAAAAGATTCTTTGTAAGCCTCCAATGAGTTATGTTTTTCATAGAAATGTTTTATGCTATTGTCCACCTTTTTTTCTATCAAATCCACCTCTTCCCAATTCAATTTTTTTGACAAAGCTTTAATTTTAGTTAATGAATGAATATAGTTTTTTATGAAAAATATTTGCTCCTCATACCGGAATGAACGATTGGCACCTTTTTGAAGCGCTTCGGGGTGAAAATCGATAATAAGAATCTCTCCCCCTTTTTTTAAAACCCTGTTCCATTCAACAAATGCTTTCAACAAATTTTCAATATAGCCAATGACCAGGGTCGA
>Ga0184636_1000369_pt1 | contig 10833 bp, 9 predicted proteins | sample PLM3_60_b2_FD_133164 | JGI IMG/M metagenome (GOLD analysis project Ga0184636, IMG submission 133164) | Groundwater sediment microbial communities from an aquifer in East River, Colorado, USA - PLM4_90_b2 | ecosystem: Environmental > Terrestrial > Soil > Riparian zone | place: USA: East River... | reverse complement strand
GTCGAGAAAATCCGTATGACCCGGGGTTCTAAAAAATTTCTCTGTGATGTGGACCATCGGTTTTGGGAAGAAGAAAGGCCTTCCGGATCCATCCCCCTCGAGGTAGACATCGAAGAGGGCCCAGGCAAAACGCTGTGCTTCTTTCATGTATTCACTGTAACTCTTTCCTGTGAACTCACCGCCTGGACCGATGGCAGGGACATCCTCAAAATGCTTCGGGATCTCCCAATAGAGATTGAGATCCGTGAAGATCGCCTGACCTCCCCTGGCCACTGCCTGTTGGGAGAATTCGAAAATCATCATCTGAGCCAGCTGCTCCAAATCCCGATCCGACATTCCGACCAAGTAAGGGGCGAAGAAAAGATTGACGGAGTCCCAACCAATGGCTCCAGCAAAGTGGCTCTGAAGGGCTGCAGCGAACTTCACCATATGGGCCAGCAGCACCTCAGGATGTTTGGCGGGCTTGGCCATGGCAATGGAGTTGGGAAGGCTAAGGCCAAAGCGCTTGATGTATTCGAGAGATTGACCACTGCAGTAGGGCCGATCGATAAACCCGAGGTCGTGGAGATGGATATCTCCACGCAAATGAGCATCGGCGATCTCCTGGGAGAAGACGGAGAGAAGGGCGTATTCTTTCTTGATCCTCTCGGCGAGGGTGAGATTGGTGGCTTCCGGGCCGTGAGGAACGTTCGCATTTTCTTTATTGGGATGGAGGATGAGCTGGTCCACATCGAAGAGGGGCATTCCGAGACGGGTGTGCATCTTGCGGGCCTGCTCCAGTCCCCTTTCGATCAGTTTGGTGTCCACCAGCTCGCGGATGAGGGGTGCGGTGACACTTCTGATTTTGGAGGTGGCGATCAATTCCTCCACCTCCCGGGCGATCTCCTTTGCCGTATCGACATCAACGTAGGTCTCTCGCAGGAGGGCATCGACAATCCTCTGACGATCCCAATCATGCATCGACTCATCAGAGGTGCGGACAAAGAGGGCCATATCCGTGGTTTCAAACTCTTCCCTCATCCCCGGACGATCCCCTTTCATCTCAATCACAGTTGACATGTTCGTTCACCTTATCTGTTAGCCTAAGCCGGCTGATAAAAAGAATGATGCGTGCGGTATTGCACCTTTCTATCCGTAAGGGCAGGACCTCATCCCTTTAAATCGCTCTTCTCACTTTTCAGGTTTTAGGGCGCTCCATCTCGATCTTTTATTGGTAAGCCTTTAAAGAAGGGCAATATTTAGTATGATTAAAGATGATTACAACAACATATTGTTATTTGTCAAGGGAAAAGTTTAATTTGTGAAAAAAAATTTTAACTCTTCTTCTCTTTATCGGGGGAAAGAATTCTTTTGAAACGGCCTCAAGGGTGTTTGGAGTAGCCGCTGGATGATCCCCCAAAAATTCTCTCCCAAACCCTTAATGGGAATGGCCTCAATCTTCGGATCGTCCATATCTCCTTTTACCTCATAGATATAGGAGAGGAAGGCTTTGTCCTTTCCTGTGAGGATATATCCAGCAATAGGGAGATTGCTCAGCACCATATCGAGAGTGACCAAGGGATGAATTCCTATCGTTGCATCGATCAGATTCTTACCCACATCGACCTTTCCCAAAAGAGTGATCCTCATCGCATCGCTATCCACCAAGAGATCATCTGTGGTGGCGACCCCATCCTTGACGAGAATATTCCCTGTGATCTGGCGATAGGGAAGTCCCTTCGTTCTTAAGTCTGGAAGTCTTCCCGCGAACAACTGAGAGACATTGAGGATCGAAAAGATCTTCGAGAGGATATTGCCCTTTTCAATCACCCCGTTCTCCATCTCCAGTCTCAATCTTCCATTGAGAGAATCCTTCACTTTTTTAAAATTCTCTCCTTCTCCTCGTAACTCTCCTTTGTCGATGTGGACTCTCCCCGTTACCATGATCTTCTCTTCCTCCCCTTTTTGTAAAAGGGTTCGGAGAAAACCCTTGGCTTCCATGTTAGAAATACGGGGTTTGATCTCAAATCTTATTCCCTTTTCAGAAGGCTGGATCCATCCTTCCCCCCAGAGGTCCCCCCCAAACCCTTTGAATTGGAAAGGACGGAAGAGCAACTTCCCGTCGACCGTCTCCATCTCCACCTTCAGGTCTTGATAATGAAGGCTGCGATACTTCCCTTGACCTACCTCTACCTTGCCATCCAAGGAATATTTTGAAAGCCAATCCCTGAGCTTTTCGAAAGAAGTTGGAGCAGGTTCTTCTCCTTCAGGCAGGAACGGATCGAGGTCCAGTTGAGGGGAGCTGAACTGGAAAGAGAGGAGCCTGACCGGTAGGGTGGAGAGCTTCTCTCCTCTTTCTTCAGGGGCCTTCATAGGAGCATCAAGCGTCGAGATCCGGGACAGTGCCCCGGATAGATGAAGTGGGGAAGTTCCGGCCATCCCCTTCATCCCAACGAAGCGAATCTGCGCAGAGGAGAGGAGAAGAGAACCTTCGATACGGGAGAGCGGGACAGGAATCCTCCGATGTTGGAGAGAAACGCCCTTCAATCGGATCTCTCCTTCTTGCATAGCGGAGATGATCTCCTCTGTCCTTCCGAGCCATTTCAGATGAACCTCTGCTCCTCCAGTGATCTCTTGGATCCCTTCCATCTGGGATCGTATCCTCTCGGGAAAGAGAGGAGATCGAAGAAGGGAATAGAGGAGGTTTAAATCGATGGACCCCCCCGTGGAAAGGTTTATATTTCCCTCATGGATGGTCCCATCCAGGATGAGAGAAGAACTGTCGATTTGGGCTTTCATCTTCGAAAGCGTGATTCCAAGGTTGGAGAAGGAGAGGGTTCCCTCTCTAAGAATGAGTGGAGAAGAGATTCCCTTTGGAGTGAGGCGAACCTCTTTTGGAACGACTTCCCCATCATAGGAAAAGAGCTTTCCAGTGAGGCCTTGTCCTCTCAATGAGAGTTCTGCCGTTCCCCATAGGTCTTCGATCCAATCTGTTTTCAGCCGAATCCCTTCTGGAAAGAGAGGAGATCGAGCGAGATGGAATAGGTTATTAAGATCACCCCTGCCGTTGACCATCCATTCGAGAGAATTGCCCTTCTCCTCCTTCTTCCATAATCCGTTCATGAGGAAAGAGGAAGCTCCAAATTCCACCTTTGCTCCTGACCATTGAACTCTTTCATTGGAGAGATCGATCTTTCCTTCTCCGATCAGAATGGGAAAGGGTATTTGCTGGTGGGTGAAGCGGACTTTCGAAAGCCGGTAGGATCCTTGATGCTGGAAACGGAGGGGTGGCTTCAGAAGGACCTTGGCAAAGAGACGATAATCGGCAATACCCGATTGGATCGTGATCGGAGAGAAGATTGAACTAAGATCTTCCGACAATCCTTCTATCTTCATCAAGGAAGGAAGGTCCTTTAAATCGATTTGGCCTTCACCATGGATCTGAAGGGTGGGGACGAGAAGGAGCTGATAGAAGACTCCGTTGGCTTGATCGATCCTTGAATGGAAAACCCTTCCCTCCACTTCTTCTACTTGCAGGTGGCCATTTTTGAAAGAGAGATGGCCTTTGACATCTTCGAGGGGTGGAAGGTTCCAGGGAAGTTTCAACCGGGCCCCATTCATTTTCATCTCTACCGATAGGGTATGGGCATAGCGAGGTTGATCGCAATGCTCAATCTCAGGGATCTTTCCAGAAAGCCTGACCGAGAGGATTTGGACGGGGCCACTCCCCTCAGCCCGAAAGAGTGGTTCGGAGACATTTGGGGTGATGATCCGGTAAGGGATAAACTTCCTCCCTTCCGCAAGATCGAAAGCTCCACTCTGTGCCTCTGCTTCAATACCCATTCCTTGGGACCCAATCCCATAGATCTTTCCTTTTACATTCACTCCCAGCTCTGGCAGTTCGATAGATAATCGGGGGACCCGAAGATCCTTCCGATCGTATTCGACGACGAAGTCGAGATTCAACCATTTTGGCTTGAAAACATAGGCAAAGACCTTGGGATAGTCAAAGACCAATTCCTTGAATCTGACTTTGGCAATGGCCTTGAAGCCTCCCTGGAAATCACCCTGATAATGGCCATTCAGGTCAAGAACTCCAGAGATCATGTTCATGGGAAGCAATGTTTTAAGATAAGGCCAGAAATGGGAAGTCTCGATTCCATTCATCTCCATCTTCGCCTTGATGTTCCCCTTGGAGAAATCCATATCCTCCGGGATATTCTGAATGGTTCCGGCCAAGGAAAAACGGCCCTCTCTCCTGGAATGACCGATCTCACCCGTGAGGCGAAATGGAAAAGGTTTTTGATGAGAGACCTCTGAGAGTTGGAGATTGAAAGAGCGTATCTCCGTGATCAGAGGCGTTGGGCCAACGTATTCATCCGAAAAAGAGATCCATCCCTCTCGGAGGGTGAAGGAGCCTCCGAAAAGGGTTAGAAGGGTTTGAATCATCTTCTGCTGTGAGGTCTTCAACCTCCCCGCGGTCAAGGAGCCATCGAACATATTGAATCGTCCCTTGCTATCCCTGAGGAGACGAAGGACGGGACGGTCGAGGATGATGTGTTTCCATTTAACCTCCCTCTTGAGAAGGGGAAGGATCTTAACCTTCACCATCAACCTTTTCGACTGAAGGAGGTCGAAGGTCCGAGAACGGTCCTTTACCCGGAAGTCCTCAAAGGTTAACCCGACACCACCCCATAAACTTATTCTTGCCTTCCCAATGAGGACTTCCCTGCCGAGTTCTTGGGTCAATGATTCCTCAAGGATCCTCTTGTAAAAGGCGGGATCAAGGAAATAATGGGTGAACAGGTAACCGAAAATCCCCATGAGGAGGATGGGAAGGAGTATCCAGAGAAAAGACCATTTCTTACGACGGCTCATCTTTTTCTTTCAGCAGGGTTCGAGGATTCGAGGGTTCATGGGTTCAAGGGTTTTAAGACTTCATGGATCTATGAAAGCATTCCCTAAAACCTTTCTAATCTGGAGATCCCTTTTGAGAATTTCATTTGAACCCTAGACCCCTAGAACCCGTTTTCTTAGCAAATCTTGATGGCATGGGCCAGGGTGAGGAGATCGACCCTTTCTGCCCCTCCGGCCAGAAGCACCTTCGAGCATTCATTGCCTGTAGCGCCGGTCGTGTAAACGTCGTCTACCAATAGGATCGATTTCCCCTCCAGGGTTTCTCTTTCCACCATACGGAAAGAACCTCTCACTCCCTTTTCCCTCTCTGCACCGCTCAGATTGACTTGGGGAACGGTGGGTTTCATCTTTTGAAGGACCCTCGTTCGGTAGGGGATCCCGGTCCGGCGGCTTAACTCCTTCACGAGGAGAAGGGCTTGATTGAAGCCTCGCTCCCTTAATCGCTCTCTGTGCAATGGGACAGGGATCAGGAGGTCCATCGGGTGAGGATCCCAGTAACGGTGAAGCCCTTCTGCCATCCATTCCCCAAAGATGGGGTTGAGGGTGATCTTTCCTTCATATTTCCAATGATGAATGGCCTCCTGAAGAGGGCCTTCATAGTATCCCAATGCTCTCGCCATTGTAAAATATTTTTTCTTCCTTAAACAAGCACCACACGGATGGTTACTGATTTCTTTGGAGATGAAGGGAGCTCCACAGACTGAACAGAAAGGGGATTCAATCCAATGGATCTTTGAGAGACAACCCGGACAGATCCCCTTTGCTCCTTCCTCTAAGACTGTTTCACAACAGGGGCATTGAGGCGGGAGAAAAAACTGGAGAAGTCTTTCAATAAAAAGAGGCATTCCTTCCAACGTTAAAGAGGAATCTTCAGGGCATCGAAACGGAAAGGGAGCTGTTCCATCGAAGGGGAAGAGGAAAGGGCGAGGGTGCTTTCATTCTTCTCGATCATGTAGGTACTCCACTGATGACAGTGGGGACAATAGGCGATCCATTCTTTCGATTCCCTTTTGCAGGAAGCACAGACGAAAGGCAAGTAGGACGTTCCGCTCAATTCGAACGTCTTCTCAAACTCCTGGGCTGCTTTGCTGAAGTCTTTCTTATGGAGATAGATTTCGGCCAGAAGTCGATGGAGAGCCGGAGAATCCTTATACCTGACACTGATCTCATGGATCTCTTCAAGGGCCTCGTCCAACATCTCCAGTCTCAAACAGAGCTTGGCATAAAAGAAAGCGATCACCCAATTCTCCGGATCGTACTTCAGAGCCCTCTGATAGATCCTGAAGAGGGTATCGGGGTCCTCCCGGCCGAGATAGAGGTCCTCCAATCGAAGAAGGAAGATGAGGGACTTGAAACGGCTGAAGCTCTTTCCCCAAACCTTACCTGCAGAGGCCCATCTTCCTATTCGGAGATAGATATCGCCCAACAATACAAATCCAGGCTGGAAAGCCTTTTCTTCTCTCACGATCTCTTTCGCCTCTTTGAGGGCACTTTCCAGATGATCTTCGCCGCCCCGGTTGAGAAGATCCCTGGCATGTTCATACTTCAATCCCAAATGGAAAAGGGTTTCCTCCTCCTCTGCCTTCTTTCCCTTGGTGAGTTTGAGAATTGACTTCTGGGTCTTGATGGCCTCCTCCCACTTTCGACTTTCCCGATAGATCTCCCTCAACATTCTTTGAGCTTTCAGACTCGTCTCATCCAATCCGACAGCACGGCTCAGGATCCGGATCGCCTCATCGAATCGCTTCATCCGTTGATAGAGATCTGCCTCAAGGAGGAGAATGTCCACGTTCCTGAAATCGATCAACCTTGCCCTCTCCAACCAATGGAGGGCCTCCTCATCATTGCCCTCTTTCAGGGCGATCTCCGAGAGCCTGAAATAGAGGTCCATCTGGGAAGGGTCTCTTTTTAAAACCTCAGCAAAGTGGGTTTTGGCCTTGGCGAGGTTCCCTCTCAGGAAGTGATCCATCCCTCGATTCAGCTCTTCCTTGAGGAGCTGTCCCTTCTTCACTTGGCGAGATCTTTGATAGCCTTCGATGGCCCGTTTGGCGTCTCGGGTCAAGGTACTGATGAACACCAACATGGCACCCAACACAAAGGACGAGATCATCAGGATGGAGAGGTCGGTGGGAATGACCTTCCCGCCGAAAAAATGGAAATCCACATCTGCGGGATTGAGAAAGGAAAGCCAGCAGAAAAGTGAGATGACGATCAGAATGAGGATTAATAACAGCCGAACTAACATGGTTTACAATTTACCTTTTTCCATTTGGGTTTTACAAGGGACACAATATTTTGCCACAGGCCTGACCTCAAGTCGTTTTAACCCAATGGCTCCCTCGCACTCCTCACAAATACCATAGGTTCCGTTCGCAATGCGATCCAGCGATTCGTCTACCTCTTGGAGCCTCATCCGTTCATTCTCATTCAGACTAAGCAGGATCTGTTTGTTATAAATATTGGCCGCTTCATCCCCAATATCCTGAGTCCCATCTTGTCCCATCTCTTTTGAGGATTCGTAAATCTGCTTGACCTCTCCCACAATCTCTTCCCGCTCCTTGAGAAGGATCTTCTTAAGTCGGGCAAGCGTCCTCTTATCTATTCCAGATATTTTTTTCTGATCCGGTTTTCCTGTCACCTATCGCCACTCCTTCTGGCAAATCGATCCGCGGTGCGTCGATCCAGAGCCCCTCCAAGTCATAGAATTTTCGGATGGGTTCCAAAAAGATGTGGATCACCACATCCCCATAATCCATCAAGATCCACCTTCCCCCTGCTGTCCCCTCTTGACCCAGAGGCCGAATCCCCTTCTTTTTTAGTGCCTGCTCAATAGCTTGGGCAATCGCCTGAACCTGGCGATCCGATCTACCGCTGCAGAGAAGAAAGTAATCGGTAAAGGAAGCAACCCCTTTCAACTCCAGGAGGACTGGATCTTGGGCTTTCTTTTCAATCGCTGCCTCTAAACAGAGCAGGGACTTCGTTTTCGAGTCGGTGACCATATCCTCCTGAAAGGCAATTTTAAGTTTAGCATTATACCAGAAAAATTGGTGATAACAATAAAAAAATACCGTTTCCCATTAAAAAATGCCATTTTCGACTAAACACTTCAAATCCCTAAGTTCTCCATCCATGGTCCATCTGTCTCACCGCAAGGGGGCTGAATTTAAACTCATAACTCATCACTCATCACTTGTAACTTATAACTTATAACTCTTAATTTATCCCTTCCGATAAAGATCATGCTCCCGGATGTAATCCTCCACATCTGGAGGGACAAGATACCTCACCGATTCCCCTTTTTCGATCAGCTCTCGAACCTTTGTTGAGGAGATGTCTAAGAATTTGATTTCCTTAAAAAAAAGCATGCAGCCGGAAAAATGAATCCAGGCTCCAGCCTTCTGGTCATATCGAAAGGCTGGGATCAAAGACCGCGGGAGGAGAGAGGGAGAAGAACTCTTTTGGGATCCGAGGCGGGTCATCACAATGAAGTTGCAGAGGGAGAAAAGATCCTGGAATTGTTTCCAGGTTTCAATCTCCACAAAGGCATCCCTTCCTAAGATAAAGGAGGGGGAGATCGGATACTTTTCTCTGAAATACCGGATCGTATCAATAGAGTAAGACTTTCCAGATCTCTTAAGCTCAACATCAGAAGTGGAGAAATGGGGGTTCTTCTGAGTCGCGAGTTTTACCATCTCCAACCGGTGATCGGCCTCAATGATCTTTTCTGTCACTTTATGGGGCGGGAGAGCAGCAGGTATGAAGACCACTTCTTCAAGGCCGAAGGCCTCTCGAATCTCTTCTGCCCCCCGGAGGTGACCCAGATGGATGGGATTGAATGTCCCCCCGAATAATCCAACTCTTCTCTCAGCCCCTTTTTTTTCCATCTCTCCTGACTGTGCCAAGTCTACAACGCCGGTAAAATTCCAAATCCCAAAATCTCTTTGGCTAAACGGGAGAAGACCTCGTGTTGGAGCCCTTTCTCAGGAGAGGCCAAAATACTGGAGCCCACCCTCACCACGATCCCTCGCCTTCTCAAATATCTTTTTTCGGATGTCCTTATTGCTCATTTCTCTCATCCAACCTGGATTCCAGAGCCTGGGAGACGGCATCCATCAATGCCTCTACTCCCTCTCCCGTTTTGCCGGAGATCAGATAAAGCCGATATCCCATCCTCTCAAATGAATCCTCGAAATCAGCAGCCCTTTCTCTAACCGATGGCCTATCCATCTTATTCAGGGCCACGATTTGAACTTTCTCAAGGAGTGAAGGGTGGTAGGTCTTCAGTTCCTGGTTGAGGGCATGAAAGTCCTTCATCGGATTGCGGGAGGGGTCTTCTGAAATTTCTAAGAGATGGATCAGGAGGTGTGTTCGCTCCACATGTCGAAGAAAGGTCAAACCCAGTCCTGCTCCCGCGGAGGCGCCTTCAATCAGTCCTGGAATATCGGCCACCACAAAAGGTCGGTGTTCCCCTCGGGTCACCACTCCCAGATTTGGGACGAGGGTGGTGAATGGATAGTCTGCGATCTTCGGTCTTGCCGAAGATATTTTGGAGAGAAGGGTCGATTTTCCTGCGTTGGGAAAACCGATGAGGCCTACGTCCGCGAGGAGTTTCAGCTCAAGACGAAGCCAACGTTCCTCTCCCTTGTGGGCTTTTTCGGCATGCCGGGGAGCTCTCCGGGTAGGTGTAGCAAACCTTGCATTCCCCCGGCCGCCCCGACCCCCTTCTGCACCTACGAATCGTTGGCCGTCGAAGAGGAGATCCTGCAATACCTCTCCTGTTTGATCATCTCGGACAAGCGTGCCGACTGGAACCCGAACGAGGAGGTCTTCCCCATTCCTTCCGGTCTGATCTTTTCCTTTACCGTGGGTCCCCTTTGGGGCACGAAGTGGTTTTGGGTAAGTTAAATCGAGAAGGGTTGAAAGTTGAGCGTCCGCCTGAAGGATCACATCCCCACCTTTTCCTCCATTACCGCCGTCCGGACCTCCTCTGGGGATAAAACGTTCTCTCCGAAAACTGGCACACCCATTTCCGCCGTCGCCCGCCTTCACATGGATTCTTGCTTCATCCACAAACTTCATCTTCGCTGGACGCAGGCGAAATTAAGGCGACTCGTGGTGCAGCACAAAAATATGGCAGCCTTTCAAAGATGATTTTCCGTAGATTTAACGGCCATGAACGAGGTTACAAACCTACCGAAATATATGTGCGACACCACTAGAGGGCCTGGGTGTAGACACTCACCTGCTTCTTATCTTTTCCCCTCTTTTCGTATTTGACGATCCCATCGATTTTAGCAAAGAGCGTATAATCCTTCCCCAATCCTACATTCTCTCCGGGATGAATCCGAGTTCCCTTTTGGCGGACTAAGATGTTTCCTGCCTGGACCCATTGTCCGCCGAATCGTTTGACACCCAAACGCTGTCCAGCGCTATCCCTGCCGTTTCGAGAACTTCCTCCTGCTTTCTTGTGTGCCATGACTAACTCCTTTGAAGGTTTGAGGTTAGAGGTCCGAGGTTTGAGGCAGGAAAATTGAGCCTCCAACCTCTATCCTCCATCCTCTAACTTAAACTGATATCATTCACCCTCAGATAGGTGTAATTCTGACGATGTCCTTTCATTCGCCGGTAGTTTTTTCTCCTCTTCATCTTATAGGTCAGGACCTTTCTCCCCTTGATCTGTTGAACAATCTGGCCGACGACCTCGGCCTTGGCCAAAGGGCGGGCCCCGAGATGAACCTCTCCTTCCTGGGATACCATCAAGACATCTTTCAATGTCACTTGATCTCCCGCCTTTCCCTCTAACTTTTCCACACGGATAATGTCTCCTTTGGAGATCCGATACTCTTTCCCTCCGGTCTTCACTACTGCATACATGAGAAGCCTCCGAATTGAAATAATTAACGAATACTAATCCATTTTTACCTTATTGTCAAATTT
>Ga0184636_1000368_pt1 | contig 10838 bp, 25 predicted proteins | sample PLM3_60_b2_FD_133164 | JGI IMG/M metagenome (GOLD analysis project Ga0184636, IMG submission 133164) | Groundwater sediment microbial communities from an aquifer in East River, Colorado, USA - PLM4_90_b2 | ecosystem: Environmental > Terrestrial > Soil > Riparian zone | place: USA: East River... | reverse complement strand
TCGTGCATTCGAGGTACTCCCGAAAGATCGGGTGGAATGTAGCTGCGCACGCAACACACCACTCGCCACTGTGTGCTTCCTTCGGCTTTCCACAGCGTGGACAATGGACGACGTCGCTGCGCGTTTTCTGTTCGCTTTTGCATTCGTCGCACAAGCCGGGCAAGTGCTTCCAGCGTCCGCAGCCTGGGCAGTTCTCGTTCATCGTTTCGATCCTTTCTTGTTTTCGAAGTGCTTCGCGCTGCGCACGGTATACCTTCGAAAGTCGAGTGAGCTCTGGGTGACAAGTCACACATACCAATCCACCTAGATGCTCTGCGGGTCCGCCGCATAGAAGGCAGCCGAGTTCTGAGGCAGTCCGATTCATGACGTCGGCTCTTCCTTGTTTTCGAATTGCTTCGCATCGAAGGACTTGCCGCACTCACACTTCCAGAAGATGATCTTCCCCGTGTCATCGACGACGGGGATCGGATGCTCGTGCGCACACATGAGAGGATTGGGCGGCAATAGGTCACGAAAGCGGGTCATGTCTGCACCTCGAAAGGCATTCGGATGAATTCGTGCCGTTCGAAGTCGTAGCCATAGAAACCTGGGATCTCAGGTAGCCCATGGGTCAACGCACAGGCGTGGATCCGTGCTTGGTAACTTGGCGCCGGCGAAAACGGACCGAAGCCCATGACCAAGCGCGGGCTTCGCATCGTCGATTCCTCGGTGGCGGTCGCTGCAACCCCGGTGTAAACGTACTGCTCTGTCATGACTTGCGCCCCCTGTTGGATCCTGCGCAGACACAAAGCCGCTTCGGCCAGGTGCAGACGTCGCAGTAGACCTCATCTGGGGCGAGTGAGACATCGCCGTCCCGAAGCTTCTGCTCGAACGTGCGATCGTCCACGATGGCGAGCGGAGACAATCCGAGCCGAGGCAATCTGACTTCCGCGTGAAACAGTCTCGTGCCGAGCTTGGTGCTCCTCGGTACCTTCCCGTTGAGAGTGATAGCCAGTTCCTTGACGCAGCCCCAACAGGTGCCACCTGCCCAGAGCATACCGTCTGAAAGCATGCCGTCGTCCCGAGCAACCAAGCGCGTTAGCACGGTAGCCGGCAATTTGTTGCAGACGATGCAGAGCGACCCCGGAACAATGTGATCGGAGGGCTTACCCATTGCTCGGGTCCTCCTTGGGGCAACGCAAGGCAACCGCTCCATCGAGCGGGCCTCGCCAATAGGGCTCGAGATGAATCCGTTTCCGTTCGGTTCGTTGCAGGCCACAGACCTGCATCTTCCAATGGCCGGCAACGAGCGTTTGGACGGTCAACGCCCCTTTGCCAGTTTCGGCCCATTCCCGAATTGCCCCACGCACGTCCAATCCAATTGGACGCGTAAAGCGGAATTCGGTGTAGTCAGGCAGACACCGGCCGAACGAACCCTTGTGTTGGCGTGTCGCGAAGTTTTCGGCGCAGGTTCCGGAATGGTCCAGCGACAATACGAGGCCAACGACAATACGAGCGAACGCCGTCACCTGTCGACTAATGACCTTATCGGGAGCGAGGTTGTCGCATGAGACGAAGCCATCGTACTTGCCAGGCTCCGCGATGAAGTCGTCCCGAGAAAGATCTGCAAGTGTCTCAGCTGTTCGCCAATTCAGCTTTACAACGTTGTCCGTATCGAATTCGGTACCAAGAGCAAAGCCGACCCAATGTTGGCTCGGCCTTTTTGCGCGAGTTGCCGCTCGAGCGAAGTCAGCTACCAGAAAGAACTCGGCGGCGCCATCGAACAACTTAGACTCGAGCAGCACACCGAAGACAGGGAAAGGCACGACAGCCTCGTTGACCAATTCACGACGAGCAGTCGTTGCGGCAAAGCTGGCAGCTTGCTTGACTCCAAGCCGATAGACTGGACAGCCACACAGGCCCCAAACCCAGCACATCGAATGGACCTCGTCATCGATGTCGTTTGCAACACGCTCGAGAACCATGCTCGAGCCCGGGTGAAGCAAATACCAAGCGACCATTCTGCACTTCTGAAAAAACGTTTGCACCACGAGAGCCTTTCAGTTCAAGCCTTCGTTTGGTGAAGGTGGGCAGCAGGCCGCGAAGGGTTGGTTCGTCATGCCCGACACAATGGCTATCGACTCGACGATGCGAGGCAAGACCAGCACTGCCAGGCGATGCAACTCCGCTTCGCTCTCGACCACCGGGATCAATGCCCCGAGGTAGAACGACAGCATTGCATTGGTGGTGCAGGTCTGGTGGCAGTCGGGCGCTTTCTTCAAGGCCAGTTTCGCGGCACACTGCCCAGCCAGGAAGGTGTCAGGTAACAAGCAAAACTGCATGCGACCCCAATCCCCTTCCGTTGGCATAGGCGGGGAGTTCTTGGGTTTCTTCGATCGTCGATGTTTGGGCATGGGTGTCTTTCAACGCAGGTAGAGAATGTGCCGGGGTTGCCCGCCGACGAAGTAGGCGCCTTCGGTCTCGGCAGTCACGTTGTTGTCATCGCGATAGAGCATGACCTTGCGTCCCGTCTGCAATTCACCGAGAGCCTTGTCGAACCGCGAGGGCTTCAGTAACAGTGCAAGCCGTTTCCGCAACGCCGGAATGCGGACGGGCTCCGAGTGCGTGCCGCCCATTTTTCGGACTTCATCGAGGATGAGTTCCTCGGCTCGATTGTCGAGCATGGCTTCCTTGGTTCGTTCGGAGATCTCCCCTTCAGCACGCCGTAGGGCGATGCCTATGTAGAACGTGCCCTTGTCATCTTCGATGAGCTGGGCACGTTCGGCCACGGACAACGAGCTCGGGAAGTCATGGTGGTGCAAGGTGACCAGGTTCTTCGATGCGAAGTTCAGCGCCAGGGCATCGAACACGGCTTTGGGCAGTCCCGCCCGAGCACGGACTTCGCGGACCTCTAACAGAGCTCCTGAGTGCGGGTTCGCTGCGCTTACGGCGCCGAGCGCTTTGCGGAAGATGGTCGCTTGCTCGAGTGTATTCCTCGCCTTCGATACCGCTGGCCTGGTCGACACTTCGGGCCGAATGAAGTGAAAAGTCGCATTCAGGTGTGGAGTTTCTGAGCGCTCGACCTGGACTTGGTCCATGGCAGCAACGAGGTCGGCTCGGCTTAGTTCGAGCGTGCCCGCCTGGTGCTCGGCGATGATCCGTTTCTTGAAGTCACCGAGCGTCATGTCGGCAGCAAAGCCGACTTGCCAGACTGATGCGATGTAGGCTTTGTCGCCGAACTTCTTTGGGGCCTTCGAACGAACGACCTTCAACACTTGAGCAGCAAAGCTGGCTTTGGTCATGGGCTTCCGTTTTCCTTTCGGCTTGGCAAACGTGGTCTTCGTTCTGCGCTGGGCCGATGGCTTCGCTTCCTTCACGACGACCTGAACGCGAGGTCGACTTGCCGTGGCAACCAACTCCCGCGCTCGAGCACGAGCTGCCTCGACAATCTTCCGCGCTCGAGCGCGGGCTGCCGCAACGAGCTTGCGGCCACGTTCCCTTGCCGTCGCTCGACGCTTGCGAGCTCGTTCCCTCTCCTTAGCGAATGCAGTTGTCATGCGGTTGGAACCCTCCGATGTTGGGTCGCGTGCTCCCGTAGGGCGTCACTAGTGAGTAAGTCAATTGCAGCGTGGCAAGTCATCAGGGCAATTGGGGCCGGCTCGCCAATGACCGCCATGGCAAGCGGCCTGCTCGTGTCAGGCTCGATAAGCCGGAAGATGAGCAATCCCGATATCTCGTGCAGGATGCCTTCGCGTTCGCAGTACTCCCGCACGAGATGGAACATCAGGTCGATGTGCCTCTCGAAGTCTTGCATCACCCAGCCCCTTTCAGCTCTGCGTCCGTGAACAGAGTCTTCTGACCGCTGGCTTTGGCCATGGTCCAGATGTGCTTGCGTGCCCATGCAACCGCACAGCCACGGCAGACCCATCGACGCACGACAACCTCGGCCCCCTTGCGCTTGTATCGCCATTGGCAAATGTGTGAGATCCGTTCCTTGGCCTGATCCTTCGCTCCAAAGACCTCACGCAAGAGCCGATGCTCGCCATAACCGCACAGCTCGGCCCTCGGCCTCTCTAGCCGGATGAGCTCATGCCCGTAGCCTGGTGATGCTTTGCGGGCCTTACGTGGCATCGTCCGCTTGCCCCTGTTCGCTGATGTGCTGGGCCCGCTTGCGGTACCAGTCTTCGAGGTCTTCTGCCCCGCCGAGCTCGGCGGGTGACAGGTGGAGGTTCGAGACGATGTAGTCGATGAACGTCAACCGGTCGTAGCCGTCGAATTCGAGCAGGTATTCCGAGAGCAGCCATTCGAGGATATTTCCGAGCTGCATGCCGGGTTTGGGTCGGAGCCGATGCACGTCCACCATGACTGACCCTCCGCGGTACAGAGGTAGGAAGACCATTGTCGCCACCCCCTGAAAGACCGTCACTCCACTGGTTTGCACATCTCGAATGCGATAGTGGAGTTCTCGGGCAGCGCGGTTCAGCTGGAGGCAATACATGCCCCCCCGGGCAACGGGCACGGTCTGCCAGTAGAGAATCAAGCGCGACTGGTCAAGCAGCTCGTGGAATTGGCTTTCGTCGCCGCCCTCAAGGGGAAAGCCGTTCTCGTAAGCGCAGCAACACTGGCACAGCGGCTTCACCGCCCGCTCGAACGCCAGCGCTTCCGCCGGTTGGGCAAGCAGACGCTCGAGCGGTTTTAGGGCAGCCTTTGCAGCTTCGGTGGCTTCGTCGTGTTTCATTGGATTACTCGTCAGTGAAAGCCGCTTCGACGAGCTCGTGCCATGCTGTTTCGAACGCTTGGAACTTGCCGATGGCTTTGCCCTTTAGACCTGCCATCTTCAGGCCCTCGACAATGTTCGGGCTCGCGAGTCGATCGATGTTCGTCCGCAAATCTTCGATTGCGCCTTCGGTCAGTTCTGTTCCCCGTGCCAAGTCCACAAACGGCTCGATGAGCTTCCTGTAGAACCGAAACTTGCGCCGCGTGAACAGCTGCAAGCCAAGCTCGTCCAATTGCTCGAGCAGTCCCTCGACAGTCTCGAGAGCGGTCATGTACTTGGCCAGGGCCTTTGACAGAGCTGCCATCGCTACTTCCTTCTGACCATGTGGCTGGCATGCAGATGGCCGACCACCGCTTTGATGCCCCTAGCGAGGTCGAGGTCGATGGTCCTGAACGACCGTCGGTCGAATAGATCCGGGTCAATCTGCCTTGCGTGCAGATACCCATTTTCGTCGATGAAGCCGACGAGTTTGCGGTGCTGCTTGAGCCATGCCCGGGCCTTGGTTTTGTTCCAGTGCTGCTTGCTGAACAGGTAGGTTTGGATGGTCGTGGGTTTCATCGGTTGTCCCTTCCTTTCCGAGTAGCTCTTCCAACGTCTTCCGATCCGTAGGCGCAAGCGGCACCACCCCGAGCCGCTTGCGCAAGATGGCTCGCTCGTTATCCGTCAGGCCCTCAATCATTCTTGTCGCGAATCCCCCCAGCTTCGCTTGACCCTTGTCGAGTTGCCGCACGAAGTCGAGTCGGCGAATGGCTTCGTCTTCTGCTCTGTTGCTCATGGTCAGTTTCCCTCGTAGTGCTGCCGCAAGGTTCGGACTTTGACGGGTGGGCTCATGGCCGTAGTTTCTCCACGGGCCAGCCGAACGCCTCTTTAAGAAGATCTACGCTCGTAGTCTCTTCGATACCGGCGAGCATGGTTGCAACGCGCTCTAGCCCATGCTTGACGGCGAGCGCTTCCCTGGCGATATGGGCTTCGACCTTTGAGTCAGGCGTCGAACCGCATCCCTGGCAGAAGCCTCGGTACCATTCGATTGAGCAAGTCACATGGTCTAGTCGTTGACCCAATAGAGCGGTGATGGCGGCGCCGGCATCATACCCAAGACTGTAGGGCGCCGAATGTACGCCATGAGCCGACGGCGACTGGAATTCGGCTTCGAGTCGCTTTCTGGTGCGTTTGGCCATTACCACCTCCGGACGTGGGTAGGGATGAGAATTCGGTCCAGCGTGCCAGCACGCGTTAGGCGCACCGTAACGCGGGCTGATTCCTTCGGTCCTAGGAGTGTTGGAGGGAACGGATAGACGGTTGAACCGTAACGGTCCACGGCAAAGACCGCGCCTTGAAATGGTACTGGTCGACTGGTGAGGTTCTCGACTTCGATCGAGATTGCTTTCCCTTCCACCAGATTGACTCTGTCGCAGCCGCCTAAGTCCGTCTCGCCAAATGACGTTCCTGGCAACGAACCCAATAAGAGCTCGTTGCCGCCGAACGTAATTGAATGCACGCGCACAGCTTCCCCGAGACGGACGACGCCATGGCGCCAGCAGTAGTAACGCTGGTGGAGCTCGTGCCAGACGTGCCACCAGAACCAATTGCGCCAACGTGCGAAGATGCCCATGGTCAAGCTCCCCTCGGTCGACCGAGCTCGGTCGCGATACGATCGACCTCGATGGTGATTCGAAGGGCGTCTATGCCGCCTTGATCTCGAACGAGATTGATGACCGCACGAGTCAAGTCGTGCGCGGCCATTCCCGGTGGGTAATCCGGATCGATCAGCATCTCGAGCGCTTCGAGGGCTCGAGCCTCGTCACGGATATCGGTCATGGACTGAGTCCTTTCGCATTGCAGGTCGCACAGACGAACGCAATCAACTGGTGGCCAAAAACATCGGTTGCTTTGACGACCCAGCCTTTGGGCAAACCGATCTGCTGCAAGTATCGCGAATTCAATGTGAGGGTGCCCTCGAGCTCGTTCACGCAGTCGCAGCAGGCGCATTGGCATGGGGTTGGCACGACCATCTTGCTCATTGCTTGCCACCCATCCCCGGCAGATGGACTCCGGCCTTCTGCAATTCGCTCATGGCAGCCCGAGTCATAGTCATGGCGGCATTCTTCGGATCGCCGGCATACATGACGCAATAGGCCGGTTGGACCTCGGGCTTGGCCGTGAGTTCCCGGACGATGAGAATTCCCGCCGTCTGACACTCAATGCCGTTCGCCTTGACGTATTCGTGGAATAGCGCCCAGAGCGCTTCGGTATGACGGATCAGTTCTTCGTTCGTCATGGTCGTTGCACCGTCACTTGGATTATCTGTCCGGTCTGCGCTTGAACGTCGGCACGGATGAAGCTGCCCTTGCTGAACACTCGCCCGAGGTAAACCGCTTCGGTCATGAAGCAGAGCTCCCTACCCATGTTGAGAAGTTGGATATCCGCCAAGCCATCCGCTTCAACTAGAAGCTTAAGCGTACGCCCTTCACCCCTCAGCAACTCAACCCGCTGACTGCGCTCGAGCCCGCCGACTGAGATTGACAAGAGCGCCACCGAACGGAACTCGGCTGCCTCGAACCGCGAGATGGTCTTGGCAAGAGAATCCGCGGCAGTAGCCGTCTGGGTCATCGCGCGCATGGCCTCGGCCAACACATGGCGATAGCGCTCGACCTTTGTCAGGGCTTCGTCGCACTCGGCAATGCGCTGCTGCAGCGTCTGGCGCTTGAGTGTCCTCGGGTCGGGACTGGTTACTTTCTTCCGTGCCTTGCGCACGGCTTTCTTCGTCGTTTTCATTGCCTGCACCTCTATTCGTCCCTCGCACATTGCGAGCAAAGTGTTGCGTCACTATTCGCCCAGATGCAGCCCCCCGGGCAGGGCTCGAATTCCGTGCACCCGCAGACACGACACTGTCCATCGACAGCGAAGTCATCAGCACATGGGAGAAACGGGGAACCAAAGAAGTCAGGATCGGCTTCGAAGTCGTCTTCGAATTCTTGAGACATCGGTCGCACCTCCAATGTTGTTGCTAGGCAGCCTCCGGCACGTAGTCATTGACAAACAGGTAGGTAGTCATGACCAACCAGTCACTTTCTCCGGAGTCTCTGTCGTTGCGGCTATTGCCAACAACTTGCGGTTTGCCCAGTTGCGCGGCTTGCGCTCCGGAGCGTTCGTCTCACTCAAGAAGCATTCCTCGGCAGCAAGCGCCCAGCACTCCTCGATGATGGCCTTGACGAATGACGGTTTGAGCTGCGCCGGATCTCCGAGAACCCACACGGCCGATAGAATCGCCAGCTGGACATTCGCCGGGTAGCCCTCGAACGCCGGGAAGAGGTGCGCCACGAGATAGGCCTCGTGCGCATCGAGGCGACGGAAAGTCAGCTTTTCTACACCTTCCTTGGTCAACTCTAGACTCGTGTGAAACCGCGCTCGAACGGGCCCCTGGTGGGCCAAGAGTCGATTCCTTTTCACCCGCACCCAATCGCTCGAGATCTCGTTTAGTTCAGCCTTGTGTCCGTCGTCCTTGTGGATCCATTCAACGGCAAAGGCATGGTCGATAGGATCAACCAGACAGCTGATACCGGCTCGGACCATGCCCTCGCGATCAAGATGCATCCAGGGGACGCACGGATCGAACTTGGTCGAAAACTCGACGAATACATCGCGCACCGATTGCTTCATGTCACTTCTCGGCGGTTGGGGTCTTCGTTCGAGGCAATTGACGACCACAATGCCCTTGCGTGTTCCGACTGCGGATAGTCCACCGCAACCCAGAAGCGCTCCGCTATCGGCAACACTGCGCCCTTGACCGTCTCGAGCACCAGGCGCTCCGCCACTGAACGGTCGTCGACCGAGGTGTCAACCAGGATTCGCACCATCATCGTTCGCATGATAATGGTCAGCGCTTACGCGCAGCTTTCTTGGTGGACTTCTTTGCCGGAGCTCTCTTCGCAGTCTTCTTGCCACCCGCTTTCGCTAAGGGTCCGTATTCGCCCCGCTTGATGGCTTCGTAGGTCTCGTCGGCAACGTCCTGGGCAACTGCTGTCCGCACGGCAATGGGGAAGGTCCGAATGACCTCACAGTGGAATTCCTTGCAGTACTTAGCGGCGCCGGCATTCACCCAATGCAGCCATCCCTTGACGGCGAGCTTGGGATCGTAGTCGCCCCGCTCGACCTTCCTCTTCATGTTGTCGATGATGGCTTTCTTTTGCGGGTAGAGCTCGCCTTCGTTTTCGACGTAAAGAGCCAGCTCGACCTGTTCAGCGTGATAGTTCTCTTGTGCCATTGGTTCTCCGTTCAGGGTATTGGAAGGATCTTGCCTTTGAGTAGTGCCAGCGCTTCGAGGAACCGCGTCTGGTCCTCGGGCAATTGCCAGCCGTCATTGCCCAGGTTGATGCCATAACGTTCAGGGAGTTGAGATGCCCAGACCTTCATCTGGCGGAAGTCGGCAGCCGTCTGGAATTCGATATCGACGATGACTGGGCCCTTCGGTTTTCTAGCTCGCTTTGTTGCCATTCGTGATTCCCGCTTTCTTCGCCAAAACTTCGCGCTTAAGTCGCTTGCGCTCTGCCTTCTGGATCTGACGATTTGTCTTCACGCCAAACTGAGTCCGGTAGTACTTCCAAGCAGCCGGGTCTTCTGGTATCCGTATGGTCATGCTGCGAACCCTGCCTTTCGGATCTCCGCCTCGACCCATGCGTCGGCGTCGTTCTGCAGATACTCGATAGCTCGCTCGGGCTCGAGCTCGACACGCTCGCGAATGCCCTCGGCAATGGCATCGCCTTCGGTGATCCCTGCTTCCTTGGCCGTGCGCAGGATGCTCTTGCGCTCGGCTCGCCACCAAGCCCATTCCTCGGCTGTTTCGAGGTTCGCTTCGATGCTCGAAACGAGCTCGGCGGTACTCTCGCCCCGAACTCGCTTCGGAGGTTTGGCTATCGCTTTCACCTCTCGACGACGATTCGACCCCCACGTCTTGAGGTCGTATTCGTCCGACTTGAGCTCTCGCCGGGCCTCTTGAATGGCCCGCTCGAGCAAATCGAGCTCGTTCGCCGTCTGCTTGTCGAACGTATCGAGGTGGCGCTGCGCAGCCGTAGTCACCTCTTCGACAGCCGCTCGACGGCGGTTCGGGAGATCCTTCGACCAGCCACGGAGCTCGATTCTCATCCGCTTGATTTCGGCCAAGCGCATATCGCGTTCCCGCCGAACGCCAGCCCACCAATCTTCGAACTGCTTGCGCCGTTCGGCGATGGCCCGCACCTTCGCAGCTCGCGTCTTCGCATTCGCAAGCTGCAAGTCCCGAAGGGCTTTCCGGAGGTCCTTGAGTCGAGCCTTGCGTTCGAGCTTGCGAGCCTTCGTCCAGTTGCGCTCGTCGGCTTCGAGCTCGACAAGCTTGCGGCGCTTCGCCTTGACGTGCGCACGCATCTTTTCAAGCTCGATGCGTCCCGCCTCACGTCGGATCGATGCTAGTTGCGCTCTGACCTTAGCTGACATCGGAGGTCCCCTCGGTTGCTGGCCGCGGTTCGCCGCACTGCGGACACGGGCCCGATTCGCCTTGGAAGTAGACTTGAGATCCGCAACTGGCGCAGATGAACTCTGGTTGTAGCGTATCGGTCCGCCCAACTTGGATGGCTTGCAGTACCGCCCGAACATGCAGCTCGGGCGGTGGCCAAGCGGCCTCCCACTTGTGCGCCCCGTTGACGTGCTCGTCGTCATGCCCATAGTTGCGCTGGCAAAACACAACTCCTAACTCGAGCCCAACACCAACCACCTTGGAGCAATTGCAGATCCCTCGCGGTGACGCCCAGTTGTCGCGCACAAGCGGGTGCAACCTGTTTTGGCTGGTAGCCAATCGAATTTCGTCAGCAATAGTCATTCGCTGTTTCGCTCTAGCTGGCATCGGGGCTGGCATCGGGGCTGGCCTGCTCCTGCGTTCGAGGCACACCTGGAAGCTCCGGCAAGCCGAGGAACTCTTTCAGAGCGATTGTGCAGGTTTTGCACAGCGTGAAGACGTCGAGGCCGAGGCGTTGAGTCAACGACCAGTCGTATTGGATCGGGAAGTCTCCCGTCTTGCCAGCTTCATAATCGATGTGGCACTTGTCGCAGG
>Ga0184636_1000367_pt1 | contig 10843 bp, 6 predicted proteins | sample PLM3_60_b2_FD_133164 | JGI IMG/M metagenome (GOLD analysis project Ga0184636, IMG submission 133164) | Groundwater sediment microbial communities from an aquifer in East River, Colorado, USA - PLM4_90_b2 | ecosystem: Environmental > Terrestrial > Soil > Riparian zone | place: USA: East River... | reverse complement strand
GAATATTCCGGAAGAAAATTGCGACTACAGGAACAATGTAATCTATAATTGGGGAGGCAATAATGTCTACGCAGGCGAAGGAGGTAATTACAATATGGTCAACAATTATTACAAATATGGTCCTTCAACTAATTTCAGTACACGATACCGGATCGTAACTCCTTACAAACTTCCAAAAGTCCCATTTGGTAAATTTTATGTCACGGGAAATTATGTAGATGGAAATCCTGCCGTGACGGCTGATAATTCAATAGGCGTGATCTTTAATGATGGAACTGCAGAAGACAAAAAAACTTATCTGCTGAATAGTGAATTGCCAAATGAACCAGTCGCAACACAACCAGCAGATAAAGCCTACGAGTTTGTTTTAAAAAATGTTGGCGCTATCCTTCCTGTGAGAGATACGCTGGATAGTCGGATCGTCAATGATGTAAAAAACAGAACAGGCAAACTAATCGATGTGCAAGGCGGCTATCCCCATGGAACAGAATATGAAAAAACGATCAATGCCTGGCCCGTTTTGAAGTCCTTACCTGCCCCAAAAGATTCTGATAATGATGGTCTGCCTGATGAATGGGAAAAAAAGAATGGATTAAATCCAAATGATGGTAGCGATGCCCCCGGTTATAAGCTCAACAAGAACTATACAAACATCGAAGTCTATATAAATAGCCTTGTAAAATGAAATCGAAATTAATCACAGCTATAATATTATTAACCGCTTTTGCTTTGCCCCCAAAAAACAAAATAAAAGTGTTTATTGCCGGCGATTCCACGGCTGCCAATAAAGAAGTGAAAGCTTACCCGGAAACAGGCTGGGGAATGCCATTCGCTTATTTTTTTGATTCAACTGTTACTGTTGACAACCGTGCAAAGAATGGTAGAAGCACAAGAACTTTTATTTCTGAAGGTCTCTGGCAAAAACTTATTGACGATGTTCATGAAGGTGATTATGTGCTGATACAATTCGGACATAATGATGAATCAAAAGAAAAAACAGATCGTTACACAACTCCTGACGAATACAAAGCCAATCTTGCAAGATTCATTACAGAAACAAGAAACAAAAAAGCAACCCCGGTCTTGATGACCCCAGTTTCGAGGAGACAATTTGATTCAACGGGTCATGTAAAAGAAACCCACAAAGTCTATTCAGTGCTGGCTCGTGAAGTTGCCAGGCAATACAATGTTCCATTCTTTGACCTGGATGAAAAAAGCAGGGAGCTTTTACAAAAGTTCGGCCCTGAAAATTCTAAACTGCTTTTCCTGCAACTGGAACCCGGAGAGCATCCGAACTATCCTGACGGAAGAAATGACAACACGCATTTCAATGAACTCGGAGCAAGAAAAATTGCGCAATTAATTTTAGGTGCCATCAAAGAATTGAAATTAGAATTGGCTGAGAGAATTCGTCCACCGCTGCCGGTAAAATAAAACATCATTTGTAGAGACGCAAAGCATTGCGTCTCTACAAACAAAAAATATGACCGTGAAAAAAAACATTCTTTTTTTTCTTTTAATCACCTGCATTCAGATTTTCGCACAGAAGAAAATTACTGTATCCCAGGATGGCAAAGGTGATTATAAAACCGTGCAGGCAGCTCTCGATGCAGTTGCGTCAAACAGCAAAACAGCTGTGACGATCCTGATTAATAAAGGAGTTTACAAAGAAGTTATCACTGTTGATGCAACCAAAAACTTCATCACTCTTCTCGGCGAAGGTGCCAACAACACTATTCTCACTTTTGACAATCATGCCGGCACCAAATTGCCGAATGGTGATACACTGAGCACCTGGACCTGTGCATCGGCTTTTGTTTATGGAAATGATTTTCATGCTGAAAATATCACATTTGAAAACAACGCCGGTTTCACTGCTGGCCAGGCTGTAGCATTACGTATTGAGGGTAATCGTGCCTCATTTAAAAACTGCCGCATGGTAGGCAACCAAGATGTTCTGTTTTTGAGTGGCTCTGGTGTCAAGCATTATTTCCGCGATTGCTATATCGAAGGATCGACTGATTTTATTTTTGGCGCAGCAACAGCCGTTTTCAAAGATTGCCGCGTTCACAGCAAGAAAAATTCTCACGTCACTGCGGCCTCAACCAACAGCATCATTCCTTATGGTTTTGTTTTTTTCGATTGCAAACTCACTGCCGACAGCAATATCAACAAAGTTTCACTCGGCCGTCCGTGGAGTCCGACTGCAAGTGTCACCTACGTCGGTTGCTGGATGGATAAACACATCATCCCCGAAGGTTGGAACAACTGGAGAAATCCCGCGAACGAAACAACGGCACGTTATGCAGAATATCATAGCAGCGGTCCCGGTGCAAATCCCGATGCAAGAGTTAAATGGAGCCGTCAACTGTCTGATGAGGAAGTGAAGAAATTCACCATCAAAAATATTTTAGGTGACTGGGATCCGGAGAAGAACAAATAATTATTATGAACTCAGCGGCAACAATACTATTTAACTTTCGTTGCGTCGCACTCTTGTACGCTTTGTTCATTACTCAGCAATCCTTGTCAGCGCAAAATAAAAACTACGTTTCTAAAGTTTGGGTTGCTGACAAAGGCAATGGCGATTACCAAAATCCACTCATTCATGCCGACTACTCCGATCCCGATGCCATTCGGGTGGGCGATGATTACTACATGATCTCATCCAGTTTTGAAGACGTTCCCGGCTTGCCCATTCTTCATTCAAAAGACCTCGTCAATTGGACGATCATCGGGCATGCACTTAAACGTTTAACGCCGGATGAACATTTTTCAACGCCACATCATGGCGAAGGAGTTTGGGCGCCGTCGATCCGTTTTCACAAAAATGAATTTTACATCTACTATCCCGATCCTGATTTTGGAATTTATCTCATCAAAGCAAAAAAAATTTCAGGTCCTTGGAGTGACCCCATATTAGTGCAAGCCGGCAAAGGATTGATCGATCCCTGCCCTCTTTGGGATGATGATGGAAAAATGTATCTCGTTCATGCTTTTGCCGGGAGCCGTGCGGGAATAAAATCAATCCTTGTTGTAAAAAAATTAAATCCTGAAGGAACAAAAGTGATTGATGACGGCGTTCTGGTTTATGATGGCCATGAGTTAGACCCTACGGTGGAAGGTCCGAAGTTTTACAAACGAAATGGATGGTATTACATTTTTGCTCCTGCTGGTGGCGTTGCTACAGGATGGCAATTGGTTCTTCGCTCAAAAAACATTTATGGACCTTATGAAAGAAAAGTTGTGATGGACCAGGGAACAACTTCGGTAAATGGCCCGCACCAGGGGGCATGGGTAACAACACAAACCGGCGAAGATTGGTTTATTCATTTCCAGGATAAAGGAGTTTATGGAAGAGTAGTTCACCTTCAGCCAATGAAATGGATCAATGACTGGCCGGTGATAGGAGAGGATAAAGACCACGACGGGAAAGGCGAACCGGTTCTTTTTCATAAAAAACCAAATGTTGGAAAAACATTTCCAGCACAAACACCGCAGGAATCTGATGAGTTCAATGATAGCAAGCTGGGTTTACAATGGCAATGGATGGCAAATCCAAAACCTTCATGGGCTTTCATGAATCCATCCCAAGGATCGCTGAGATTGTTCGCTGATAAACTTCCGGATCCCGCCGCAGGCGGGACAAAAAATTTATGGCAGGCCCCAAATATTCTTTTGCAAAAATTCCCTGCTGAAGATTTCCTGGCCACAACAAAACTCACATTCAACCCAAATTCGAAATTGGAAAATGAAGAAGCGGGATTAACGGTCATGGGATTTAGCTACGCAACTATTGCATTAAAAACTAAAAAAGATGGAGTTTATCTTATATATGGCTTGTGCAAAGATGCAGAACAGGGCAAGCCAGAAAATGAAACTGTGATCAGGAAGCTTTCCGGTCAAACTATTTGGTTGCAGGTGAAAATCAGTAAAGGAGCTAAAGCCCGGTTCGGATATAGTTTGGATGGAGAAAATTTTGCAGAAGCTGGTGAAGAATTCCAGGCCGAGACTGGTCGTTGGATCGGCGCTAAAGTCGGGATTTTTTGCGTTCGGGCCACCCAAACCAACGATTCCGGTTATGCTGATTTTGATTGGTTCAGAATTGAAAAATAAACAACTTAAAAAATATAAAAACTCGTGCAAAAAACAGATAATAAAATGCTGATTTCAAGACAATTTTAACTTTGAAACCACTCTAATTTCAAGCTCATTATCAAATGACATCGTTACCGGTAACGTTTGCGTAAATAAACCCTTGAAATGCCCTGTTTTATTATAAATAACTAAGTAGAATTGTTGTACGAAATCACAGTGATCGCTAAGAAAAATGCTTGCTATGAATGGGTTCAAAAAAAAATTAAAAAAGTTTGCCTTTTGCCGGCAGAAACTTATTTCTCCTTTGCTAAAACCGTCTGTTTCACATTCAAGTTTTTTAGAAGCAAGCATTCGTTTTATCGCTGGGCCGGTTTCTACCGGCCTGGCTTTTTTATTGCTGGTCTGTAATTTCTCCTACGCTCAACAACCTCCAAAAATTCAGCAACCGGTTTTTAAGAATGCGAACTACAGCATCTCGAATTACGGAGCAAAAGCTGATGGCATCACGTTAAACACAAGAGCGATCAACGCTGCCATCGATGATTGCAACAAAAAAGGCGGAGGGGTTGTCATCGTTCCAAAAGGTTTATGGTTAACAGGTCCTTTAGTTTTGAAAAGCAACGTGAATTTGCATCTTGATAAAAATGCGGTCTTACAATTCACAACTGATTTTGATCAATATCCCCTGGTTGCTGGCAATTGGGAAGGGCTTGCCCAAATGAGAAATCAGTCGCCGGTCTCTGCAACTAACGCAACGAATATTGCCATTACAGGATACGGAATCATTGATGGAAGTGGTGATGCATGGCGCATGGTAAAAAAAGATAAGGTCAACGAAACACAATGGGAAAAATTGATTTCTTCCGGTGGCGTATTAAGCGAGGACAAAAAAACATGGTATCCTTCTTTAAAATCACTCAAGGGTTCACAACTAAAAAATCCCGGTGAAATTACTCCCGATAAAACTCCCGAGTTTTATGAATCGGTAAAAGATTTTCTCCGTCCCAATTTGCTGGTTTTTACAAGCTGTAAAAAAGTCTTGCTTGAAGGTGTAACATTCCAAAATTCACCGGCCTGGTGCCTGCATCCTTTAATGTGTGAAGACCTGGCTGTAAAAAATGTTTATGTAAAAAATCCCTGGTATGCACAAAATGGAGATGGCATTGACGTAGAAAGCTGCAAAAATGTTTTGATCGAAGGAAGCACGTTCGATGTGGGTGATGACGGCATTTGCATTAAAAGCGGTCGTGATGAAGCGGGTAGAAAACGTGGAAAGCCAACAGAGAATGTGATCGTTCGCAATTGCACGGTTTATCATGCTCACGGAGGTTTTGTGATCGGGAGTGAAATGAGCGGTGGCGCAAGAAATCTATATGTAAGTGACTGCACATTTATCGGCACTGATATTGGCCTTCGGTTCAAAACTACAAGAGGTCGTGGTGGAATTGTTGAAAAGATCTACGTCAACAATATCACGATGAAAGATATTGTTGGCCAGGCCATTCTTTTTGATATGTATTACGCCGCACAGGATCCTGTCCCTTTAGCCGGCGAAAAACGAGAATTGCCAAAAGTTGAATTCAAAACGGTTGATGAAACCACTCCGCAGTTCAGAGATTTTCATATCCGCAATGTTGTTTGCAATGGTGCAGAAAAAGCGATCTTCATTCGCGGCATTCCTGAAATGCATGTGAAAGATGTGGTTTTGGAAAATATGGTGCTGCAGGCAAGCAAGGGAATTGACGTGCAGGAAGCAAGCGGCATTCAATTTAAAAATGTAAAAGTGATCTCAGCTGAAACCAACCCGGTGGTTGATGTAGTGAACAGCGACAATATCAATTTTGATAATTTAACTTATAAAGATGGGTCTGAATTATTATTCAGAATTGGTGGCGACAGGACAAGTAAGATCAATATAAAAAATACTGATGCATCGAAAGCAAAACAGAAGATCCAATACGAATTTGGTGCAACAGAAAAAATGGTAAGTATGCCCTCTGTCTCCCTAAAGGGAGGACTTAGGTAGCATAAACTTTTGTCGAATGAACAGTCAAAAGTTGAAATGCTTAACTACAAATGCTGATTAATAGTATAAAGCTTGGCCTCTCCTCTCCAAATGGAGAGGCAACCGAGCAAAGCGAAGGTTGGGAACAAAGTTCGGAGAGGTGAGGTCAAGCTGAATAGCGATCAGAACGTACAAGTGTCCCGATAGCTATCGGGATACAAAAGCCGGTAACAAAAAATAAATGAAAATTTCAAACAGCATATTCTTCCTTAGTTTTTGCGTGATGATCAACCTGGCTTCACCTGCGCAGGTTGGCCATGGAGATGAGGTTTCAAAACCATTTTCAGAACTAATGGTCAATACGGCAATGAGTTTATGGAAAGATTCCCTGACCATGGATGCTTCGAAACCGGCAAAATGGACCTACGACCAGGGCGTTGTGCTGAAAGGAGTTGAAGGTGTGTGGAACAAAACCGGCGATGGAAAATATTTCAAATACATCCAGCAGAGCATGGATTTTTTTGTAGATAAAGATGGAAACATAAGAACGTACAAACAGGATGAATTCAATATTGATAATGTAAATAATGGTCGGATATTATTGCTGTTGTATAAAGTGACAGGCAATGAGAAATACTGGAAGGCCGCAACTTTATTACGTGACCAACTGAGAAAACAACCAAGAACTTCCGAAGGCGGCTTCTGGCACAAGAAAATTTATCCTTACCAAATGTGGCTGGATGGTTTGTATATGGGCGAGCCGTTTTATGCTGAGTATGCAGCCTATGCGCATGACGACACAGCATTCAATGATATTGCCCGTCAATTTATTTTAATGGAAAAACATTCCCGTGATGTGAAAACGGGTTTATTGTATCATGCCTGGGATGAGAGCAAGCAACAGAAATGGGCAGATCCTGTTACCGGTCGATCACCTAATTTTTGGGGAAGAGCCATGGGCTGGTTTGGCATGGCGCTGGTGGATGTGCTGGATTATTTTCCTGCTAACCATCCGCAGCGAAAAGAATTGCTTTCAATTTTAAATCGTTATGCTGTAGCAATTGCAAAATCGCAGGATGTAAAAACTGGTTTGTGGTGGGATGTTTTGAATCTGCCTAATTATAAAAAAAATTATTTAGAAGCCTCTGCCAGCAGCATGTTTGTTTATGCGTTGGCAAAATCTGTTCGAATGGGCTATTTACCCGCCTCGCGGCTGGCTGTTGCTACAAAAGGTTATGATGGAATAGTAAAAAAATTCCTTTCTGTTGATGCCGGTGCACAAGTAAATCTTGAAGGCACGGTAAGCGTTTCGGGACTTGGTGGAAATCCATATCGCGATGGAAGCTTTGATTATTACATGAGTGAAAAAGTTGTGCAAAATGATCCTAAAGGCATGGGAGCATTTATACAGGCAGCGAATGAAATGGAAATGGCTGCGACACAAAAAATTGGCAAAGGCAAAACCGTAATGCTGGATAACTATTTCAACAATGAATGGAAAAAAGATGCAACAGGGGTTGAGGTTCCTTTTCATTATACCTGGAGTGATAAAGCCAATAGTGGCTTTTCCATGTTTGGAAATGTCTTTGATATTTATGGAGTGAAGAAAAATACGCTAACTGCTGCACCGACAAAAGAGAATTTGAAGAATGCAAACATTTATATCATTGTTGATCCCGATACAGAAAAAGAAACGGCAAAACCAAATTACATTCAGCAAAATGATATTAATGTGATCGCTGACTGGGTAAAGAATGGCGGCGTTTTATTATTGATGGGAAATGATTCCGGTAATGCAGAGTTTCAGCATTTCAACCAGCTGGCGGGAAAATTCGGGATCCATTTTGATGAAGTGAGCAAGAATCGTGTGCAGGGGAATGATTATAAGCAAGGAGCGATTATTATTCCGGCCGCGAACTATATTTTTCGATCGGCCAGGAAAATTTATATCAAGGAATTATCCACAGTCTCACAGATCAACATACCAATGGTAGGTTTGAAAGACAGTTGGCAAATCGATTTAAAAAATGGTACAGATAATATTATTATGACTGTTAGTTATGGGAGAGGAAGAGTGATAGCGGTTGGTGATCCCTGGTTATACAATGAATATCTAGATGGAAGAAAATTGCCGATGGAATATGAAAACTATAAAGCGGGCACTGACCTCGTGAGATGGCTGATCAAACCGTTCGCATTCAGAAAAAAATGATCCCAAAGAATATCCATATAATCAATTATTTTTTTGCTGCCATCATGCTGCTATCCTCTTGTGCCACTGCACAGAGAACAACTAAAAGCAAAACAAAAAATATTGTTGACATAACCGGTCATGGTGATTTCTTATCTATCCAGGATGCGATCAACAGTCTGCCCGATTCCTCTGCTGAACCAAGAACGATCATTATTAAGAATGGAACATACCGTGAAAAAATCTTTATCACCAAGCACAATATCATTCTTGAAGGAGAAGATCGTGATAAAACGATCATCACACAGGATATTGCCCGTGATGAATGGAGATGTGATCATCCTGACGACTGGGGTGTTGCCACGGTGAATGTTAATGGGAATGACATCAGTTTGTGGAATTTAACTATTGAAAACGGTTATGGATTTCATGTGAAAGAAAATAAAACTGTCGCCTGCGCTGCCGATACCGTCACACGCACAAAAGTCATTCGCAACGACGGTCACCAGATGGCATTGCGGACAATGATCGCGACGAGGTTGAAAGCAATCAATTGCCGTTTCAAAGCATATGCAGGGGATACGGTAAGCCCCTGGAATGTGGATGATGGCATGTTTTATTTCAAGGATTGCCTGATGGAAGGTGGAGTAGATTTTTATTGCCCACGGGGATGGGCCTGGGCCGAGGATTGCCATTTCTATGCAAACACAGGCCCGGCAAGCATTTGGCATGATGGTTCCAAAAACCCAGATTCAAAAACGATTTTGAAAAATTGCGAGTTTTATGGCTATAGCGGGTTTAAGCTGGGCCGCTATCATCGTGATGCGCAATTTTTTTTGGTTGATTGCAGGTTTTCAAAGAATATGGCCGACACTAATATTTATTTAGTGCCGACAACAAATATTATTCAGTGGGGAAGAAGAGTTTATTATTCCAATTGTCATCGTGACGGTGGAAATGATTATGGCTGGTATTCCGATAATTTACCGGCCGGTGTTAATGTAAAAGACATAACTCTTGCATGGCTATTCAAAAATAAATGGAGCCCTACAGTGAATTAAAAAGTGAATATGCAATTGTCAAAACAAAATTTGAAAGATATTTCTTCAAAATTGGTTCAAAAGCCAAATGAAGAAATATTTGGGCTGCCGGAAAAACTGCTGCAGTTTGGAACAGGTGTGTTGTTGCGTGGATTGCCGGATTATTTTATTGATAAAGCAAATCGTAACGGAATTTTCAATGGAAGAATTGTCATGGTCAAATCAACTTCCAATGGCAATCCCAATGAGTTTGCCAAACAGGATAATCTTTATACCATTTGCGTAAAGGGAATTGAAGACGACAAGAAGGTGGAAGAATATATTATCAATTCATCTGTCAGCCGTGTATTATCCGCAAATGAAAATTGGAATTCCGTCCTGGAATGTGCACATAATCCTGAATTGCAGATCATCATTTCTAATACGACTGAAGTGGGGATCGTTTTGGTTGAAGATGATATTCGCCTTTTTCCACCACACTCATTTCCGGGAAAACTATTAGCATTTTTATTTGAAAGATATAAAGCGTTTCATGGAAGCGAGGAAAGCGGGATGGTGATCATACCAACAGAATTAATCATTGAGAATGGCAGGAAACTAGAATCCATTGTTGTGGAGCTTGCCAGGATAAATAAACTGGGAGATGGTTTCATCAGCTGGCTACAAAACGCAAATCAATTTTGCAATTCATTGGTTGACCGGATCGTGCCAGGCAAATTGCCGCTCAATGATGAAAATACCACGGAAAAAAAACTAGGCTATAGAGATGACCTGATGATCATGGCGGAAAGTTTCCGCTTATGGGCGATTGAATCGCATAGCGAAAGAGTAAAAGAAATTCTTTCGTTTGCAAAAGTTGACGAAGCTGTGGTCATCGCTCCGGATATTGAAATTTTCAGAGAATTGAAATTGCGTTTATTGAATGGCACACATACATTCAGTTGCGGGCTCGCCTTCCTTGCAGGGTTTGGAACGGTTCGTGAAGCCATGAACAATACTCACATGTCATCATTTATCTGTGGCCTGGCATTGAATGAAATACCCGGGGCAATGTCGGGTTTATTCATTTCCTACAACGATGCCTGTAATTTTGCCAGGAAAGTAATGGATCGTTTTAAGAATCCTTTTCTTGATCATTCGTGGAGCAACATTACGGTTCAATATTCATCAAAAATGAAAATGCGGAATGTTCCATTATTGCTAAAGCATTATCAAAAGAATGTAACTACGCCGGAACTCATGGCTTTTGGTTTTGCCGCCTACCTGTTGTTTATGAAATGCAGTAAAAATGCAAAAGCCCGCCCGGATGACCCGGGCGGACGGGGGAAATTTTACGGTTATACAAATGGGGTCGCCTATGAGATCCAGGACGATGCGGCAGGTTATTTTGCAGAAAAATGGGCAAACCATGATGCAAATGCTTTAGTTGATGAAATTCTGTGCGATAAAAATTTTTGGGGCGAAGATCTTTCAGCTTTGCATGGATTTGCCGATGCAGTAAAAGTGAAT
>Ga0184636_1000366_pt1 | contig 10850 bp, 7 predicted proteins | sample PLM3_60_b2_FD_133164 | JGI IMG/M metagenome (GOLD analysis project Ga0184636, IMG submission 133164) | Groundwater sediment microbial communities from an aquifer in East River, Colorado, USA - PLM4_90_b2 | ecosystem: Environmental > Terrestrial > Soil > Riparian zone | place: USA: East River... | reverse complement strand
TTTTCAAACCCTTGATATCCCCCACGCTACGAATCGGTTTCTTGGAATGGATCCAGCCGTTGCCAACGCCATAGATATAGAGCACCTTCGTATCGTCAAGCTCCTTCGGCTTAAACTTGTTATAGAATTCCCAGGCGGTATGGGCGGCGGCGTTACAATTTCGGGGTGGGGCAATGCCAGGCTGACTTAGGGTCACCATTACCGGAAAACGCCCCGGGGTAAAGGCAAAAACGGAAACGCCAATATCAACGATGCCCTTAACTACACCTTCATACATTTCAACTCCACCCAATAAAGTGCCAGCAGGATAAAGTTTCACGTCCAAAATGTACTTCCCCTTTGTTTCCTCTTCTACCATCTTGAAGTACCTGGGGAATTGTATCTCATGTTGGAACTGACCAGGTACGTATAAGTGGCATAATGAAATTTTTATCTTTTGAGCTTCACCCGCCCAAGCAAAAGCCAAAGAAAAAGGTATTGCTATTAATACGACCAACACGTAGACCAACAACTTGTTTTGCGTTCGCATTTGCATTCAACCCCCTTTCTTTCTGAAATATCGGACTGTCAGGCCCTCAAGAAATCTCAAGCAACAGTTTTACCCAAATTGCGACATTTCACCCTTCCTGGAAAGGGTTTTACCCGCAATAGCGTTATAGCTATCATCAAACGAGTTTAACGATTAGCCCTACCCACTTGTTCTTGAGCAGCGACAGGCTCACTTCGCTGGTAACTTCCACGGCTCATATTTTTTCTTATTGTTTTTCTCCACAATCTTGCCTGCCTCGCTGACCATCTTCTCTCCAGGAAAGCCCTTCTGGTCCAGGATAGCAACATACTTATCGCGTATCGGCTTCATGAGCTCTCTCAACTTTGTTATTTCAGTCTCAGGTAAGTATATAAGCTGGTGCGTCTTAGGTAGGTATTGCTCGATCGTCATATCAGGGTCAAGACGGCTCCAGATTCGACCAACCAAATCCACTGATTCCCCAGTGACAGCATCAAAAGCAGCCTGAAGATCTTTAGGTAACGCCTTCCACTTATCCCAGTTCATGACGCAGTATTTGCCCTCATTGTAAAGGGGGGGCACACAGGTTGAATAGGGAAAAACCTCATCCAGCTTGAAGGTTTGCACGGCCCCCATCGGTATAAGGGCTGCATCAATCATCCCTTTACTCGCTGCAATGTACATCTCAGCAGAAGGCAGACCGATTGGTTCAGCCCCCAATATTTTCATCGCCTCGACCTGGGGTCCAATGACTCTTATTTTCAAACCCTTGATATCCTCCACTTTACGAATCGGTCTCTTGGAATGGATCCAGCCGGGGCCAACGGAAGTATACTGTAGCACTTTCACACTGTCCAATTCCTTCGGTTTAAACTTGCTATAGAATTCCCACCAGGTAAGGGAATTGGCGTAAGCGTTGATCGCTGGGGCAATGCCTGGCTGGCTCAGGGTCGCCATGACGGGGAAAAGACCCGGGTTAATGCCAGGATTGGACCACCCTATGTCAGCAATACCCTTAGCCACCCCACCAAAGATGTCCGCTGAGGCCAGCAAACTGCCAGCAGCGTAATAGCCTACGTCCAAAATGTACTTCCCCTTTGTTTGTTTCTCCACCAATTGAAACAAGGCCGGTATTGCGTAGGTTTCATTCCACGACTTAGCGGTGTAGATGTGGGCTAATGAAAGCTTTATTTTTTGCGCTTCAGCCGCCCAAGTGCAAGGCAAAGAAAAAGTTATTGCGACTAATACGACCAGCAGGTAGACCATCCATTTCTTTTGATTTCGCATTTGTATTGAGCCCCCTTTCTTTGTGAAATAACAGTTAGAATACATATCAGTGAATCAACCCTACCGAATCTATCAGGCCATACTTTATCACCTCCTTTCTGATAATTAGCCAATTCAAGAATCTAAATTGTAATGTTTTCCTTTAGCTACTGAATCCATCTTATCTCGATCAACCCATTTTTTTCTGCCGGGCTGCCTGCTTGGAACCTTCTCCCCCAATATTCCGTCTCCCTTTATGACCATATTTTTTGATAAGCTTTCCCACAAAGATTCTATTTTTTTCATTGGGGGATTTCAAGAATAATCTAATACTTTTGAATCCACCCCTTGTCTCTCACGCTTGCCTATTTGGTTAGCACGATCTCTCCCAAGAATACGTCCGTCTTTGTCTGAGTAGTAAACTCCTTGGAGGCATAACCAGAATGTTCAATCTTTACCGTGAATTCTTTGTTTGCATTTAACCCTTCGAACTCGAAGTCACCATAATTATTGGTTTTAATGGTTTCTTTGTGTCCCTTACCTACTAGGGTTACATTGACATTCTCGGCGCACTCGTCTGTACCTCCAAATATCACTGTTCCAGCCACAAACCTCTTCGGTAGCCCGATATAGTACACATTGGGCTTCAACCCAAACTCAGGATGCAGAACCTCGGCCCTCCTCTCGGTTATGAGGTACTTGAACTCCTCATTCTCCCCGAAGCTTAGGGCACCCGTAGGGCAAGCCTCCACACATCTGGGTTCCTTGATTAAACCCTGATCCAAAAGGTGAGCACAAAAAGTACACTTCTGCGGAATGCTCAGTTCTTGATTCCAGTAGATACAACCATAGGGACACGCTTGAACGATTTGCTTTTGCCCTTTGCTCTTCTCAGGGTCAATGATGACGATACCGTCATCACGCCGGTAAATCGCTCCCTCGGGAGCGTCTTTCATACAAGCTAATTCGCCGCAGTGCATGCACGGCTTAGGGACGTAGGCAACCTTCACCTTGGGGTACTGACCTCTCTCTACCAAGTCAACATGCATCCAGAAATGTCCCGTGTCAGGCTGGGGTTTCGCGTAAGGTGACCAGTCATTGTCGACATGCTCATCCTTGCAAGCGATCTGACAGTTGAAACAGCCATTGCACTTGGTAATGTCAATCGTCATAACTTTCATGACAACTCTCCCTCCCATTTCTCGACTTGGACCAGGAATGCATTGGGGACCATACCAAATGCGTTCTTGGATGTGGTGTTAATCGGGCAGATGGTGTTAATTGTCCCACCTCTACTCGATTTTCCAGTCTCGATAGGGTTGTATCCAGCGCCGTTCGGGATGCGCACCACGCCTGGCATCATTCGCTCCGTCACATAGGCGGCAGTCACCACAGACCCTCGCTCGTTGAAAATTCGAACGAAATCCCCGTGATTTATACTTCTGGACTCAGCATCTCGCGGGTTCATCCACAAGGCTTCGTAAGGGTAGCCATCCTTGATCATCTTGTGGGCGGGTATCTCGTGGAGCCACGAGACAGTATCATACTGGCTGTGAAACCGATAGCGGGGGTGAGGCGAGTCTACCAGCAAAGGGTATTTCTTAGCCCTGGCACCAGTCGGGCTCTCCTGATGCGTTATTCCTTCGGCGATGTAGTGTGGTACCGGCGGACGCTCTTCGTCTCCAGGGAACTTTTCGGCCAGCCTCTGGGAAAAGAATTCAATTTTACCAGAGGGAGTTTTCAGCCCAGTGCCCGTCTCGTAGAAACGCTTCAGCCCTGGGTTACGAGGCCAATCATCAGGGAACTTGAATACGTAATATCCCTTCTCTTTAAACTCCTCAAAGCTAATGTGCTCCGGCAACGATGTTCGCTCGAAACACTTCCTTATCCAGTCCTCTATGGTGTTGCCCTCGGTGAATTCCTCCTCCAAACCCAGCCGCCCTGCCACCAACCGGGCTATTTCATAATCGCTCTTTGACTCACCCAATGGCTCAATACATTTCTTCATGTAGACCATAACCAAGTTGCCCTGGTCACCGCCCAAATTCATCCGAGGCCCCAAGCCGTGATAACCCAAGTCTTCACGCTCCAGTTGTGTACATACCGGGAGCACAACGTCAGCGAACAAAGCATCATTCTCCAGGATGATAGCCTGTGCCACGCTGAACTCTATTTTCGGGCTGCGGTAAGCCTCCGCCCACTTATTCGTGTTATTCCAGTTGGCCATGTTCGAAACCGTATCCCACCATATCATATGAATCTCAGACTCCCCTGGAATGGGGTATGTGCGCTTAATGAATTGCTCCTCCTTGGAAGACCCTGACCATGATCCGTACCAGCTTACCGGAGGATTCAAGATCGCTTGAGGCACCAGTGTTTGATAGATGCATTGCTTGACAGGGTTCACGGCAAGTTTAGAAGTTATAAAATCCTTGATGCCTGTTGATGAGACGGCAAGCTCGTCCTTTTCCGTGATAATATTGTATCTCAAACCAAGGGAACCGGTGAAGGGTTTAAAATACCTTATGCTCTGGTCCAAAGGAGCCGTACAATCTATCGAGTTTATGCTCACACCGGGCCTACCCATTCCCTGCATTGTCTGAAGGAAAACCATCATCCGGGTCCATTCGGTTGAGTAGGGCGCCCGGCACGCCCCACCAAACTTTATACTCAAATGCGTCCTCTTGGAGGCCCATTCCCTGGCCAAAGCCCTGGTAACTCGTGCCTGAACACCTGTGATGCGCTCAGCCCACTCCGGGGTCTTTGCTATCCCGTCCTCGGCTCCAAGAACGTACTCCTTCCACTTATCGAAGCCTACTCCGTGAGTATACACATATTCCTTATAATAGGTGCCCTCGGTCATCCACATATAGGCGATAGCGCTCGCCAGGGCCGCATCCGTCCCAGGTCGAATGGGTATCCACTTATCGGCTTTCGTGGCAGCGGTAAAATTGAGGTCTGGGGTAATAAATATCATCTTCTTGCCAAGTTCCTTCAGCCAGAGAAGCCATTGTGAACTGTCCTGACTGCTCATCCAGCTCGATGTCTCAGGGTCGTGAGACCAGAACACCGAAAGCTCGGAATGTTGCATGGTATCCTCAAGCAAGTCGTATAAGGAGCCCGTTCCGCAAGTCTCGTCAAAACCCCAAGCGTGCTCGGCGCCCCAGAACCAACCCTCCCAGCTATCTGGGTTTCGAATCATGGGGGTGTTGCCTCCCCAGAGATTGAGAACCCGCCGCATGAGACCATGGGAATTCAGATGAGCCATGTTGCCATGTCCGCTGGCTATGGTGAAGATGGCGCTGTTACCGTATGTTTCCTTCATCCTTTTCAGCTCACTGACCAGGATGTCGAGGGCTTCCTCCCAGCTGATGCGGACAAACTCACCCTTCCCTCGGTTCTCGATGCTACTTTTTCCACCAGGCTCAAAGCCAACCCGCTTGAGCGGGTGTAGCAAGCGTTTTGGGTTGTAAACGCGTCTTCGTTGCGCAAGGTCAAAAGGAGGCGGGGTTGTCTTTTTGGGGGGGAAGAAAACCCTGTCCCCCACTTTGATGCTCCATGGCTTCGCCTCACCCTCCTGGAATAGCATGGGTCTGATTCTGATGATTCGACCATCTTTGACATGGACAAATGCCGGCACCCCACCCGACCAATCGCCGAGTATCGTGGTTAGCATTTTTTCTTGGCTAGAATACATTTTTGTTCTCTCCTTTGTTCGACTTTTCAATAACACTTTCCAGCTCTGTCATTCTCATGTCATTTACCTACTTGTTTCTATTCTTGCATTTGAATAGGCTTATGAGGTGTTGTCCCTGATCATTGATACTCCGGTCAATGCCTATAAGAACAAACAGAGGCGACGTTTGGCCCACCTAACTAACTGCTCCAAGTTTCCACTACGTCTTTGTATCCAAAACGTGCATGACGAACGCCGAGGGTATAATTGTGGCAATCGCATATCCTATGAAATCAAGGATGATACTGTAGAATGCCAGCCCTATGATCAGAGTTGCCGGTCGCCATACGTCGCCGAAAGCCTGAATCCCTGTGCTGTGTCCGCGGAAAGCATAAAGCAGAAGGACCATAGAGAGAACGATGAGGATAATCCCGCTGACAAAGGGGAAAAAGGGCAACCCTATGGCAACGAGTCCATTTTTCATATTACCTCCTTCTTGATAAAAAGTCTTAGAAAAGGCAGGTGGGTGCGCTGAAAGGTGCTGCCTATCGAAGGCAGGCAGCACCTTTCAGCGTTTCACTGCTCCGTCCCCAGGCCCATTACAGAGTTCACCCTAAGTGAAATTAAAGGTTACGCACAAAACACCCAGAAGAACCGCTTCGTAAAGGCTTGGAAGCACACCCATCAGCCGACTTCCTGAACCGTTAAGGTTTATTCTGTCCTTACCAACCTTTTACCTTTGCGGAATCGAAGTATTTCTCCCCGGTGTATAGCTTTACGATTTCCTGTGTATCAAACTTGTCTTTCATCTCCTTCGGGCCTTTGCCGCGGGCCACGACGATCGGCTGCACGGTTGTATGGTCTCCCGTCCTTCGAACCTCTATCTCCCCTTTGCCATAATCACCTTTCAGGCCAAGGAAGCCGGTGGCCACACCCTTTGGTTCCACTGTCCCCACTTTCTTCACCACATCCGTCCACATATGGAGGGCAGTCCACTGGTAATAATGACGCATCGACGGACGTCTATCATTACCATATTTCTTCATAAACTTCTCCACGAATACTCTATTTTTTTCGTTCGGCAGGTTCCAAAAATAATCTGTGACGAAAATCACATCCTTGACCACCTCCGGCCCGCATGCGTTAATCTCCTCAATGTTTGCATGGGTGGAAACAAATTTGAATTGGTCTTTCATGCCCATGGCATAGGCCTGTTTCATGCAATTGATAAACATCATCCCATTGACCTGAAAAACGACGTAGTCCGGTTTCTTGGCTATAATCTGCGTCAGAAACGGGCCGAAGTCCGTCGTGGTAGTGGGAACTGCAATCATCCCAATGATCTCACCACCGTTTGCCGGGATGCTCTTCAGGAAACCGTCCCTGATATCCCAACCATGAACATAGTCCGGATACAAAAGGAATGCCTTTTTCCCAAGATTCGTGGCGGCATATTCACCTCCCGCCAGCCCGAACCCCTCAAGGGAGCTCCCAGTGATAAACCAGGTTGGCAGCATCTGGGCGGGGCCCTGCGTTGTATTCGAACACGAATGGGTCATGTGCAAAATTCCATGTTTTCTGTTTGCCTGTGCAACCGCAGCAGCCACCGCACCTGTCACAATTCCAGCGTGCATGACAATCTTCTGGTTTTCCACAAGCTCCTCAAACCTTCTCGCACCAACATTCGGCTTCATCTCGTCATCTCGAACAAAAGATTTCAGCGGTCTCCCCAAAACCCCTCCTTTGGAATTGATCTCTCCCACGGCCAGATCCTGTGCCTCAATCAAGTTTTGAGCCTGATCTGACAGAAACCCCGTTAATGATGCAATCAGTCCGATGGGGATCGGTTCCTTATCTGCCGCAAAGCTGATCCCAGACCCACCCCACAAAACAGCCATGAGTGCCACGGATAAAATTACCCCTTTCACTTTCATCGTTTTTCCTCCTTTCTTTTAATTTCCTCCTTCTTTATGTGAGCCACCCTCCCTGATCATTATCAGAAGGACTGCTTCTTAGAGACCGATGATCATGATCTCTTCGTATGGCCATTGGGTCAGCACTTCGCATCCCGTTTCAGTAATGCGATAAGTATTCTCAACCGCCGCACCGCCTGCTTCACCCTCCACATGGAAAAGGGCGTGGTAGGCTATGGTCATGTTTCTCTCCAACGTGACTTCGGGATCATCGGGCGTGTAAAAATAGGGTGAGGAATCCCAGGCAATTCCCATACCGCCAAAATGATTGGACCATTTTCCTCGCCAGGCCCTGATCGCCTCGGAGGTCGTTAAGTTTTCCCCTGGCTTGGGCCTCATTTTTGCGATATCTCGGGTGGTAATACCTGCCCTGAGAAATCCCTTCACTCGTTCGCACATTTCAACCACTGTTTGATAGACCTCCTTCTGGAGCTCCGTGGGTTTGGCTCCGACCAAGAAGGTCCTGTCATAACAAACCTTATAACCACAGTAATTGATATGACAGAATTCGGCAGACATAAATTCTCGGGGTCGGATCGGCCTATCCCCCCAGTTAAAACTCCTGGGGGCCCCCCTGTCGCCGGCATTGATCACCCATCCCTCTTGATATTCCGCACCCGCACCGTAAATGACACCCGCCACAATATTTTGGACATCATTTTCTCTCATCCCAACCCTAAAATCCTTAACAAGAGCGCCATAGGCCCTTTCGTGGATCGCTGCAGCCAACTTCATGAGGACGATCTCTTCATCAAACTTCACCATTCCACATTGGTCGATCCACCCGTTCCCATCGATGACCTTCAACCCCTCCTCCTGAAGGGCATAAAACATATACGGGTTGCAGTAATCAACCGAGATCGGCATGTCCGCAACCCCATGCTTCTTCAGCAGACCCTTGATCTGCTTTGCCGTGGTCGCCCACTGTTTCTTTGCATCTTCCGGCGGCATGAATCGGTAGGGTTTCGGCTGAAGAAGTTCGTGCTCCGTCACGAACCGTCCTTCGAGCCAGGGGCAGTCCTCTTTTACCCGTTGGGCATCAATTTTTTCCTCAACAGGCACATAAGGGAACCCCGCATCCTTGACCAGCAGAACGAAGTTATAGGGCAAATGTTTTCCATAAGGATGCGTCCATACGCTGGAAAGGTACCTCCGGCGATCGTGGTTGTAAACAATGGCCGAGCCGATTCCCCATTTGGCCATGAATTTTTGTGCGCGATCCACCCTCTTCTTTCTTAACTCTTCCCAATTAATCCTTTGTTGCCAGTCCACGTTCCCTTGTCCAAACCTTAAGGGTATCCTCTCTTCCGGTTTCATCGTCTCCTCCTTTTCATGATCGTTTTTGTCAATGTTTTTTCTTCAGATTTCTTTCGAATCTTTCCCGGGGACAAGCACCAATCGGCCAACAAGATCCCCCCGTTCCAATTTGTCGAGTGCCGCATTCGCTTCAGACAGGGGATAAAGCCCTCCAACAAACGGTTTGACCTTTGCGTTGGAGACCAGTTCGATCGTCTCTTTGAGATCATTCCGCCCGCATGCTCGTGATCCATAAATCTCAAGTTCTCTGGAGACCAGAAATTGAGAATTGACTTGAAAGGGATCAACAGCGTTGTAGCCGACGGCGACGAACCTTCCCGTCACCTTCAAAATGTTGAGCCCCAGCATTTGTGTTTGCGGCTTTCCAACAAAATCAGCGACGGCATCTACCCCTTTGCCTCCGGAAAGCTCCAGGATCCTTTCCCTAGGGTCCTCCTTGGCCATGTGGAGCGTTTCTTCAGCTCCCATTTCTCTTGCTGCAGCCAATGCCTTCTCATTAATATCGATGGCAATCACCCTGGCTCCAAAGGCTTTCGCAATCTGTAAGGCGTGAATGCCCAAGCCTCCGGCTCCAATCACGGCCAGCGTTTCTCCAGGTTGAATTCTAACTTTCGATGTCAAGGCACGGTAGGGAGTGGCAATAGCATCCGTGATAATTGCCGCCTCTGCAAATGGAATATCGGGACGGATAAAAAACAGACAATTCACAGGGACCTTGACATATTCCGAATAGCCACCGTCTTCGCTGAATCCTATCACTCCTCTTAAATCACTGCACAGGCTCTCATGCCCTTTTCTGCAAAAGTCACATTCCCCGCAAGACAAATAGAAATAGACTACGGCATGTTTTCCAATGATCTCTTGATGGACCGATTTGCTAACTTCGACCACCTCGATTGCCACCTCATGACCAGGGATGTGGGGGAGTCTTTTTATGGCAGGATGCGTTCCGGCACAGATCTTGAGATCCGTTCTACAAACCCCACAGGCGCCTACCCTAATGACCGCTTCATCAGCACCGGGTGTAGGGATCGGACGTTCTCGTGAGACCAATGGAGCCCTAAACTCTTCTAAGACCATGCACTTCATGATCTATTCTTCCCCCCCTTTAGAGAAGAAAAGACCTCCGGATTCACCACATTCTTGGGCCTTTCCCCTTTCAATGCCCGGACAACCTCCTCCGCACTCTTCGTCTGCAAGTCATCCCGTGAATCCCATGTCCAACTGGCCATATGAGGGGTAACAATCACATTATCCCTGTTGACGAGGGGATGGTTCTTATCCGGCGGTTCCTTTGTCAACACATCGAGTGCTGCCCCTGCGATCAGGTTTTGATCCAATGCAGAAATCAGGTCACTCTCGCGGATGACAGGACCCCTGGACGTATTGATGATCCAGGCGGTCCGTTTCATGGCCCGGAATTCTTCGATACCAAAAGCATTCTCTGTCTCTTTCGTAAGTGGCGAATGGAGGGAAATATAATCAGATCGGGCCAACAGCTCTTTCATCTCGACCTTTTTCACACCGCTCATCGCCATCCCCTCTCTTGTTACAAAAGGATCGAAGGCAATGCAGTTCATTTTGAACCCCTTTGCCTTTTCTGCCGCACCGCGGGCAATCCGGCCCAGCCCGTAAAGCCCCAGAGTCTGTTCACTCATTCGTTTAAAGGAGGTGAAATCGATAGCCATGGGACCCCATTTACCCTCCCGGACTGCTTTTTGCCCCTGGATCACTCTCCGGGAAATCATGAGAATCAATGCCATGGCATGGTCTGAAACCTCTTCGGTACAGAAGTCGGGGATATTCACCACCATGATCCCCCGGGTCGTTGCCGCGGGCACGTCGATGGTATCAAAACCAACGCCCAGACGGACAGCGACCTTACACTGCTCAAGGTTGTCAATCACTTTTTGATCGATTCTTGCCATCCCTGAAATAATCCCATCCGCCTTCCGGGTCTGCTTCATGATAACTTCAGGATCCCTTGTCTGGAGAGCCTCCATTTCGATTCCATTCTTATCAAAGATGGCTTTGGCAAGGTCTAACGATGGAAAAGGGTGGTCCGTTATGATAACCTTCATTTTTTTCTCCTTTCTCTTTTTCGTTTTTC
>Ga0184636_1000365_pt1 | contig 10896 bp, 11 predicted proteins | sample PLM3_60_b2_FD_133164 | JGI IMG/M metagenome (GOLD analysis project Ga0184636, IMG submission 133164) | Groundwater sediment microbial communities from an aquifer in East River, Colorado, USA - PLM4_90_b2 | ecosystem: Environmental > Terrestrial > Soil > Riparian zone | place: USA: East River... | reverse complement strand
TGATAAATAGAGAACTGGATTTATATCATGAAAGGAGAAGTACAGATGAAAGAAGTTGCAGGGAATTGATTCAAAATAGATGAATCCAAGAATTGTTGACAAATGTTTGATGGAGGGATAAGAAATTATGAAAATTGATTCAGCAATGATCAATCAAAAACATCAAGAATACCTATTCCCATGTGTCTCGAATTATTATGAAACCCCGCTCCCGATTCAAAAAGGGGAAGGAGTCTATGTTTATGACTGGGAAGGGAATAAGTATTTGGACTTCTTTGGTGGGATATTGACGGTCAGCATAGGCCATTGCCAGCCCGAAATTGTTGGGGAAGTGGAGGATCAGATTCACACCCTGCAACACACATCTACCTTATACCCGACCCTTCCCATGGTGATGTTGGCTGAAAAACTGGCTCAGATCACTCCAGGAAAGCTAAAAAAATGCTTCTTCACCAATTCCGGGACAGAGGCCATTGAGATGGCCATCTTATCTGCCCAACTTCATACAGGGGCAAGGGAAGTGGTCGCACTCCGTCACGGTTACCATGGACGATCTTTTTTGGCCATGAACCTCACAGGGCATGCGTCATGGAGGGCGGGGGGCAATTATTTCCCCGGCATTACACACGCTCTCAGTCCTTACTGTTTCCGCTGTGAATTTGGAGCCACCTATCCGAATTGCGAAATCGAATGTGCCAAGGATATTGAGGAGTTGATCAAAACCACCACTTCGGGGAAGATCGCCGCATTTATTGCGGAACCGATTCAAGGCGTAGGTGGTTTTATCACTCCCCCTAAAGAGTATTTTCAGATCGCTGTTGGGATTATTAGAAAATATGGAGGGCTCTTCATATCGGACGAGGTTCAGACCGGTTTTGGGAGAACAGGCGGAAAGATGTTTGGGATTGAGCATTGGGGGGTAGAGCCAGACCTCATGGTTTTTGCCAAAGGACTGGCCAATGGAGCCCCGATCGGAGCGACGATTGCAACGCCAGAGGTAGCCGACAGTTTTAAAGGCCTCTCGATTTCCACTTTTGGTGGGAATCCGGTGAGCACCCGAGGCGGATTGGCGACGCTCACCTATATTGAAGAGCACGATCTTGTGAATCACGTCGAAAAGGTAGGAACCTATCTCAAGATGAGACTGTTGGAACTCAAGGACAAATACCCCTTGATCGGCGATGTGAGGGGCAAGGGCTTAATGATCGGTTTGGAATTGGTGAAAGAAAAGAAAGAGCCCGCAACAAATGAGATCCTTCAACTTTTTGAAAATACAAAAAAGAGGAGACTGCTGATCGGAAAAGGTGGTTTATATGGAAACGTCGTCAGGATCGCTCCTCCCATGACTGTGGACCAGGGAAGAATAGATGAGGCCATCAAAATTTTAGACCAATCCCTTTCGGAGACGTAACCACGCCTGAGATTATTGCAGCGATAATTGATACAGAAGTCTTTGTATAGGGTCGGAGTAGGAATTATTATTACTCATAACCCCCTCTACAGATCTCAGCGTGCGGTATTACCGCACTGGGCTCCTACCTCAGGTAGTGACATACCGACAGAAATCGGGATACGAATGCATTATAAAAAGACCTAAGTACCGGGGGAAAAAGCTCAGAGATGTCTGCTGAGAATATAGGCTTACTCATAGAACTAGAACTGGCTTTTAGCAAGATGTGATGGAGAGGTTATAGAGCCAAATGATACTTCTTGAGACCATTAATCTGAACAAGCAATTTGGTGCCTTACAGGCGGTTAGGGATGTCAATCTACGTATTGAAGAAAAGACAATCCATTCTATCATTGGACCGAACGGTGCGGGGAAGACCACTCTTTTCAACATGGTGGCGGGTGTTTATTCCCCCACTGCCGGTACGATCCTCTTTCAGGGGAATGATATCACCAATACAAAGATCTATGAACGATCGCACCTGGGGATAGGACGTTCCTACCAAGTCACCAGTATCTTCCCAGAATTAACTGTTAAAGAGAATATTCGGCTGGCTGTTCAATCCAGAGGGAATAGAAATTTCAGAATTTTCCAGAATGCAAACAGGTTAAAAGATGTTGAAAACAGGACCACAAGTATTCTAGACGAAGTCGGATTAAAAGACACTGCTCTAGAGAAAGCTGGTGCTGTCTCTTACGGATATCAGAGATCCCTCGAAGTAGGGATTGCCCTTGCGACCAATCCAATTTTACTGCTTTTGGATGAGCCCACATCCGGTATGCCCCCCGACGAAGCACGTCGGATGATGAATCTTATCAAAAGGATCTCCCAGGGCCTCACCGTCTTACTCATCGAGCACCATATGGAAGTGGTAATGACGATTTCAGACAGGATTACCGTTTTACAACAAGGGAAAGTCATTGCAGAAGGGAAACCGGAAGAAGTTCAGAAAAACGAGAGTGTAAAACGGGCGTATCTGGGTGGGTTCGAAGATGCTGCAAGTTAAAAACATAAACACATTCTATGGTAAGAGTCATGTCATCCACGGGATATCGTTGGAAGTAAACAAAGGAGAATTAGTATCCCTTTTAGGGCGAAATGGCGCAGGCAAGACAACGACCCTACGAAGCATCGTAGGACTGACGCCACCACGTGCGGGAACTGTTTTATATGAAGGGATCGACATAACCCCAAAAAAACCTTTTGAGATCTGCAGGGCCGGGATAGGCTATGTTCCTGAGGATAGAAGAATCTTTGCCACCCTTACCTTAATAGAGAATCTTAATATCGCAATTCAAAAAAACAGACAGCAGCAATGGGATCGTGAAAGGATCTTCAACATCTTTCCAACGTTGGCTGAGCGGAAGGAACACCGGGGAAGAGAGTTGAGCGGGGGGGAGCAACAGATGTTATCCATCGCTCGAGCTTTAATGGGGAACCCCTCCCTTCTTCTCTTGGACGAGCCAACAGAAGGACTTGCTCCGATAATTGTAGAGACATTGATTCAGGTGATTAATCGGATAAAGAACGAAGGAGTAACAATCCTTCTAGTAGAGCAGAATGTTGAGTCTGCGTTCAAAGTATCAGATCGACATTATATCATCGAGCAGGGGAAAATTGTATATCATGGCACAAATGATGACCTTAAAAATGATAAGGAGGTGATGATGAGGTATTTGAGTGTATGAAGAGGTTGGAGGAAATAAATCGTTGCTATTTTAAGAATCATAAAAATGAAAGGAGGGTGCTTATGAAGAAGAAACTTTTATCCAGAAGGGATTTTATAAAGACAACAGCCATAGGAGGAATCGGGCTGGCTGCTGGCTTGGGAGCAGGTCCTAGAATGGCACGGGGAGCTGAAAAGGGACCCATCGCATTCCTCAACCTCCAACCTTTTAGTGGGGCCTATGCTGATACAGGTCTTGACGTAAGCCGAGGGGTGAGATTTGCAGTCGATGAATTTGGGGGTAAAGTTTTAGGGAGAGAAATCAAACTGAACGAAAGGGACGCCACTAACCCAAGCGATTCGCTCCGGAGGGCTAAAGAGGCCGTAGAAAAAGAAGGATGTAAATTTATTCAGGTGGGAACAAGCAGCGCTGTAGCCTTGGCGGTGTCAGAATATGGAGCTAAGAATGATGTCATTGTTGGCTGCCATGCCGGCGCTGACTCGATCACAGGAACGGCGTGCAATAAGTTTACATTCCGCTGGGCAGTGCCTACCTATGGAGCAATTAGAGAAGTTGTCCCGCGACTCATCAAGGAATTGAAGGTGAATACGTTCTATACTATTACGCCTGAATACATCTTTGGAGAAGATCTTCTCCGCAACACCAAGGATGTTCTTCAAGCGCACGGTAAGGAACTCTTAGGTAATTCTTATCATGCCCTCGGAGAGGCAGAGTATAGTGGTATTATTACGAAGGCCATGGGTGCAAAGGCGGATTGTGTCCTCTTTCTCAACTTTGGAGGCGATACCGTAAATTCCGTCAAGCAAGCGGTTAATTTTGGTTTGAAGAAAGTCTCTAAACTCTGCATTGCCTGGAGTGGAGGTCAGACCGAGTTTATCGCGATGGGAACCAAGATCTTAGAGGACGTCTGGGTGGGGATCCAATATCACCATGCAATTGATACGCCGATGAATAAAAAGGTGGTAGGGGCCTATTATAAAAAATACGGGGTTATGATGCCATACGTCGCAGCATCAGGCTATCAGCAAATGATGGTGATGCTGAACGCGATTAAAAGGGCGGGATCAACGGACGTCAAGAAAGTAATAGCAGCCTGGGAAGATTATGAATATGAGGCACTTACAGGTAGGGAAGTATATCGGAAGTGCGACCATCAGTGTATAAAGCCTTATTACACCTGTCGAGGCAAGACCGAAGCTGAAAAGAAGGCACCTGACGATTTTGTTGAAATTATAGGTTATTCAAATAATTTCCTTCCCTGTGACAAAACAGGGTGCAAAATGTAAATATTCTTCGTCCGTCCTCAGGATTCCCTGAGGACGGACGAAAGGGGACGTATGTATCTCAATCTTGTCCTAGTCCAGATTGTTAATGGCCTCGTTTTAGGGATGATCTATGTCCTTCTGGCAATGGGACTCTCGATCGTTTGGGGGATGATGAATATCATCAATTTCTCTCACGGCCTCTTCTTTGCTCTGGGGGCCTATCTGGCTTACACTCTTTTTTCTGTCACCGGGAATTTTTTTATGGGTATGATTCTCGTTCCTCTTGGAACTGCAGTGATTGGAATGCTTCTCGAATTGACCCTCTTAAAACGTCTCTACCGGCTGAATATTCTATACCAGATCTTGATGACCTTCGGGCTTGCCATGACAGGAAGGGAGTTAATCATCATTTTTTATGGTCCCGTCGGAAAACCTTTTGTCCCTCCGGATATACTTTCAGGGACGATTACACTGGGAGCGTTTTTCTTCCCAACGTACCGGATTTTTCTCTTGCTCGTCTCCGTATGTATCACCTTTGGGATGTGGCTATTCATCGAAAAGACCAAATATGGGTCGATTATTCGGGCGGGGACAGAAGATTCGGAGATGGTAAGCGCTTTAGGTATCAATATTTCGCGGGTTTTCACTCTCATCTTTGGCCTTTCAATGGCCATTGCAGGTCTCAGTGGTGTATTAGCCGCTCCCATTCGTGGGGTCGAACCTATGATGGGCGAAGCCATCTTAGGAATCTGTTTCGCAGTGGTCATTATCGGAGGAATGGGAAGTTTTATGGGTGCTATCATCGGTGGAATCATTGTAGGTTTAAGCCAGAGCCTAGTGACCCTGATCATGCCCAGCGCCTCAATCATCGTCATCTTTTTGGTGATGGCTTTGATTCTGCTTCTAAAACCAAGAGGACTCTTAGGTATCCGGGACTAAAACGAGATGAGTTGGAGTAGATTGAAAATAGAATTGCAGAAAAACGCTAGCACTCTTATCATGGCCGGCATTTTTCTCGTTTTACCCTTCATCCTTCCATACAGAGCCCTTGCTACTGAGGTATTAATCTTCGCCCTCGCTACGGTTGCCTTTGATCTTCTACTTGGCTACACGGGCATCATGATGTTCTGCCAAGCCTCTTTTTTCGGGTCTGGTGCCTATATTACAGGCCTCTTAATACACCATTTTCAACCTAACATCTTTCTCTGCATGGGTACGGCCATTGCAGGAGTTGCTCTTTTGGCTCTCATTTTCGGTTACATGAGCACGCTGCGCACAGGATCGTATTGCGTTCTCCTGACGCTTGCCTTCAATGAGTTGATCTTTTTCATTGCCTACCAGTGGAAAACACTGACAGGAGGAAGTGACGGTTTGAGAGATATTCCAAGACCGTCGCTGGAAATCCCAGGCGTTTTTAAAGTGAACCTTCTATCAGAAACCCACTTTTATTTTTTTGCTCTCTTCTTTTTTATTCTTTCCTTTATTCTCATTCGAAGAATCACGGAGTCCCCTTTTGGAAAGGTCCTCCAGGGGATTCGCGAAAACGAGACAAGGGCCCAGGCCATTGGATACAACACCCAATTGTTTAAAATTGCAGCATTTGTCATAGGCGGGTCCTTCATGGGATTAGCCGGAAGCCTTTATGCCATGTTCATGAATTTTGTCGATATCAATCTTGTCGCTTTTGATACTTCAGGGAAGATTGTGATGATGGAACTGATCGGAGGCATGGGAACTCTCTTCGGTCCCATCCTGGGGGCTGGGGTTGTGACGCTTGCTTCTGACATTGCCAATGCGTACTGGGAGCGGTGGCTTCTCATCCTTGGAGTTGTCTTTGTGGGTTTTGTCTTGTTTGCCAGGGGTGGTGTCTGGGGCATGATGGAGAATCTGAAAGGAAGAATGAAAATCATCCGATCGAAGGGGGAATAGTACGTAGGCAATTACGAAGAGTATAAAAGTTGGGGCGAAAAAGTAAGTAATGAGGTTTTTCAATTCAGCCAACTTCTTTGTAGAACTGTCAGTCTTTCAGGAAAAGAGGGAGAGATGGCAGGAATCCTCGCCTCAAAGATGGAAGAACTGGGTTATGATGAGGTGTGGACTGAATTTAATATCCCCACCCTCGGGTATTCGCCTGGCGAAGAAATCTATACCCATGTCCCTGACGAGAGGATCTCTTTAGATTTCATTTCCCGAAGTATTTTAGGGAATGCTGCCATTGCTTATCAGCTGATGAAAGATTGAAGGAAATTGAAACATGCCTAGGAGTCTTTTTCCCTGTTTATTGTCAGGGGAAAGCCCTGCAAAGAGTAGTGGCAGCTTTGCAAAAACCTTATCTTTCAGCTCCTGTGAAATCTCTATGAAGTGATTCCGATCTCCCATAGAATTCACCTGCAGACATTTGAAAGAAAAATGGTTACGGAGGACGAGATGCAAGTGGAGTTCATTGAAGATAAAGATGTGGATCTTTTGATTAAAATGACTCAAGAATTGGTTCGGATTCCCACTCAGAATCCCCCTGGAAATGAGAAAGGGTGTGCGGAATATATTTCCAGAACCTTAACCGAATGGGGAGTCGAGACAGAAATGGTATTCGAACCTTATCCCCATCGTCCGCAGGTGGTGGCTATGGTCAGTGGGAGAGAACCGGGTCGCACTCTCATACTCAATGGCCACATGGATGTTGTGCCCGAGGGCTCGCTAAACCGCTGGGAAGATAATCCCTACGGAGGCATGATTAAAGGAGATAGAATATACGGCCGCGGATCGAGTGATATGAAAGGTGCATTGGCTGTCATGATGGTATTGGCCAAACTTCTTCATGAAAAGGGATTCCCTCGGGGGAAAGTCATGTTTCAGTTTGCCATCGGTGAAGAGACAGGAGAACCTGGGACAAAGGATCTCTTAATTAAGAGGGGAATCAAAGGGGATTATGGCATTGTGCTCGAACCGACCTCTTTGAGGGTAGCGACTGCAGAGAAAGGATTAGCATGGTTTCGGGTCACCCTGGCAGGGAGACCTTCCCATGCAAGCATCGCCGAACAGGGGATCAATCCCATTGAGAAGTTTCTAAAGCTTGGAATAAGATTGTTGGAATATGACATGAAACTGCGCACCCATATCCATCCCCTCTTGGGAAGCCGTAAGTGTACTATGACCATGGTCAACGCGGGAACGAAAGAAAATGTGGTTCCAGAATCGTGTACCCTTGTCCTGGACCGGAGGTTTAATCCCGAAGAGACCCCGGAGGATACTGAAAGGGAGATAAGGGGGATTCTCGATCAACTTGTGTCAGAGGATCCTGACTTCAAATACCAATTGGAGAGGATAATGGTCTACGAGCCCGCCGAGATTCCAATCGATTCTTTTCTTGCAACCGTATTAAGAAAATATGCCGCCCAAATTTCCGGTGTCTCAACAGAACCCTTTGGAATGTTGGCCTCTACAGACGTCAGGAATTTCATCAACGATGCTGGCATTCCTGCTGTGAATTTCGGTCCAGGTGATCTTCAAGATCCTCACACCTTCAATGAAAGCATTGAGATTCAGCAATTAGTAGATTGTACCAAGATACTGCTCCTTGCGATGAGCGAGTTATTGAGATAAAGATAAGGATCTCTTCCTCGCTTTTGCCAAAGAGAACGGGAAGTTTTATAGCCAGGTTGAACGGGCTTACTATGGGGTGATCACCGATGCGATTGAAGGTTGTTTTGCCTTCAATCTCAATCCAGAGGATTATCAGTTCAAGGAAACGCTTTCCAAAGATATCAGCCTTTCAGATGCCGTGACCGAAGCATTAGAAATGGAAGAGACAATGTTGAGATTCTACCAGGTGGCAGCAGAGCAATCAAAGCATTTGATGGCAGATGTTCCAAGGACTTTTTTAATGGTAGCCAAAAAGAGAACCGAAAGGATACTGAAGTTAAAGTCCCTTTTCGAAAAGAAGATATAGAAAGAGCTAAATAGAGATCAGGATGCTCAGTATTATGATTAAGGATATTAAGGATGGTAGCTTTTGTATTAATCGAAGCTACGCTTTTTTGTCATGTTCCTGTTTTAAGGGGTTGGTTGGATGATCAAAATTGAAAAGCTTAGAATAAATGGTGCACGCCTTAAAACAACCTTAGAGGTCATGGCCCGGATTGGTGCTACCCCTGGTGGAGGAGTTCATCGCCTTGCTTTATCTGACCAGGATAAGCAGGCCAGGGATCTTTTCATTACTTGGCTTCGAGAGATCGAATTAGAAGTGACAATTGATGAAATGGGAAATATCTTTGGGAAGAGATCTGGGAATAATAACGATCTCTTCCCGGTAATGAGTGGTTCCCATATTGATTCACAGCCTATGGGGGGGCGATTCGATGGTATTTTAGGTGTCATGGGAGCCATAGAAGTATTTCGAACAATCTATGAGAACAAAATTGAGACCCAACGGCCGATGGTAATTGTTAATTGGACCAATGAAGAGGGTTCACGCTTTGCCCCTGCCATGGTCGGTTCTGGGGTTTGGACAGGAAAACTGGAAAGGGATTGGGTCTATAGTAGGGCAGATATCCAAGGTAGGAAATTAGGCGAAGAACTGGAAAGGATGGGATACAAAGGCAAGTATCCAGCCAGACGATGGCCAGTCCATGCCTATTATGAGTATCATATCGAGCAGGGCCCTGAACTGGAAAGAGTCGGAAGTGTCATTGGTGTACCTCAAGGAATTGTCTGCCTCCATTGGTATGATGTTTATGTTGAAGGTACAGCCAACCAAGTAGGACCAACTCCTATGGAGGGGAGGAATGACGCCCTGTGTGCTGCGGCGGAAATGATTCTTCAGGTGAACGCTTTGCCTTCCAAAATGGGCGGTAACATGGTAGCCACTGTTGGGGAGATTCATAATTCCCCGAATTCGAGAAATATTATCCCGAGCAAGGTCCACTTTACGGTGGACATTCGATCTTGGGACGACAATTTGGCCGTTCGGGCATGGGAAGACTTAAGGAAAGATTTTGAGTCAATTGTTGAAAGGAGAGGTTGTCAAATCCGAATCGAAGAGACCTGGAGAGTGGACCACGCACCTTTTGACGAGAAACTTGTGAAAAGAATTTTAGATACCGCTGTGAACCTGGGATATTCCAGTTATCATATGGTGAGCGGAGCTGGGCATGATGCAAGTTACATGAGTCAAATTGCACCAACTGCAATGATATTTGTTCCTAGTATCAAAGGCCGAAGCCATGTGGAAGTTGAGAATACCGAATGGGAAGACTGTGAAGCAGGAGCGAATGTGCTTCTTCATTGCGTCCTTCAATCTGCCTCAGAAAAATAGAAAAAAGAATAGGCGATAAAAGGTCAATCAAAGGGTTGCCAGCTCTTCATTGAGCAGGTCTGAGATAAACATATGTCCGGGCGTATGGGTGATGCAGAGATCGGGTTTGGCCTTCATCAGGACCGCCTGCGGGGTTACACCGCACGCCCAGAAGACCGGGACTTCTCCCTTCTTAATCGTGACTGGGTCTCCAAAATCCGGTCCGAGAGGATTTCGCCCCCGGGTAGGCTTCAGCCCAAAGAGCCCGCAGCGCGAGGCCGGTATGCGTATGGATCCGCCACCGTCGTTGGCATGGGCCATCGGAACCAACCGCGCTGCGACCGCTGCGGCGGAGCCTCCGCTGGAGCTTCCAGTCGTGCGGTCTACATCCAAGGGGTTATGGCAGGAACCAAATATTTTCGGTTCCGTGGTTGGTAAAATGCCAAACTCCGGGGTATTGGTCTTGCCCAGGATGATGAGGCCAGCGCGCTTTAATCTCGCGACCAACTGGCTGTCATGATCCGGAACAAATTCACGCATGGTAGCTGATCCCGTGGTCATGGGTACTCCTGCGTAAGGAGCTCCCAAGTCTTTCAGTAAAAAGGGTACGCCCGTAAAAGGACCATCGGGCATTTTCCCATTACCCAGCTTGCGGGCTTGTTCGTACACGGGAGTCACCACTGCATTAAGGGTGGGATTGCGTCTCTCAATGCTCTCGATGGCCGCATCCACAATCTCAATTGCTTTGAGATGTTTCTGTATGCCAGTCGCACCAGCTCGGCCAAGGCCATCGCATCGAAGGATCCAAGCTCTTCCATCTTTGCCACAAGGACTCCTCCTCTTTAAAGCTGGAGGGTCAGGCAATCGTAATAAAGTATTTTTTCTTTTCTTGATTTAGTCTTCCTCAAATTCTCGATCACTTCCCTGAAAAGCTGGTCTTTACGAGGTCAGCTTTCGACCCCGATCTTGAATTTTTAACCCCCCCGGGAGTTGACCTATTTATACCAAAAATTTAATTTTAAAAGCAGATGACGTGTCAGGCCTTGAAAGATGAATCAAGGTCAAAGGTGGTTTAAAAATAATTTCTTCTCGGAAACCATCTTCTTTTTCAATCTCACAGACATCTTGCTCAGTTATTTTAGGATAAATTGAGCTATTCTTAATACTATTTTTAAAGATAAAACCTTCTGGATTCCCGTT
>Ga0184636_1000363_pt1 | contig 10901 bp, 10 predicted proteins | sample PLM3_60_b2_FD_133164 | JGI IMG/M metagenome (GOLD analysis project Ga0184636, IMG submission 133164) | Groundwater sediment microbial communities from an aquifer in East River, Colorado, USA - PLM4_90_b2 | ecosystem: Environmental > Terrestrial > Soil > Riparian zone | place: USA: East River... | reverse complement strand
GAAATACGGGCCCATTTCCTCTATGTATAAGGATTTTTTCCTGGGAATCCGACCGGGATGCATTGGAGAGACCTCAAACCTGCTTTTGCTTCTGGGAGGCCTTTTCTTGATCATCAAGCGTTATATTACCTGGCACATCCCGGTTTCGGTCATTGTTTCCATCGGCCTTTTTACCTGGATTTTCGGTGGGGAAGGTTATTTTACCGGCAATCCATTATTGGCTGTGCTTTCCGGCGGCGTGTTGTTGGGGGCTATTTTTATGGCCACAGATTATGTCACCTCGCCCAGCCAGAAAAGGGCCCAACTGATATTCGGAAGCGGGATCGGCGCCTTGACGGTTCTGATACGTCTAAAGGGCGGCTACCCTGAGGGGATATGCTACGCGATCCTGCTAATGAATGCGATCACGCCGGCCTTGGAAACGTGGTTTAAACCAAAGCGCTTTGCCCCAGCGAAAGGTGCTGCGAAATGAAAGAGATTATAAGGATAACATTCGGCTTAACCCTCTCTTGTTTTCTTGCTGCCCTGATCATGGGCGCGGCCTTTGTGGCCACGGACAAGTCCAAGAAACAGAATGATTACAATAACGTCCAGGAAACCATGTTGGGCTTGTTGGGTTACGGCAAGCAAAACCCGGCTCCGAAAGAATTGAGGCTCAATCCGGTTTATCGATACATTGTTGAAGAAAAAGGAACGACCTATCTGGGTTACATGGTTCCGGTCAAAGCCTCCAATCAAGAAACCTATGAATTCCTCATTTTAACCCTGGAAGGGAATTTGACGCAACGTTTCCCAATTAACATCTCCCTAGAAAAAGCTATTGAAGATTCTGAGCGTCAAAAGGCCTTGAAGAAGGAGCTCAAGACCGATACAGCCTTTACTTATCAGGATCAGACTATTATTGCCCGCTTGGGGGATAAACGGGTGGCGTATCTGCTTCCAGGCGAATTTACGGGTTTCAAGACGTTTATCGAGGTCATGCTGGCCCTGGATCCCCAGTTCGATATCATTGGACTGGAAATCACAGAACATGAAGAGGATCCAGGCCTAGGAGCGGAAATCGAGCAGGATTACTTTAAAAAACAATTCAAGAATAAGTCCTTTGAACGCCTAAAAAACCTGACGGTCGTCAAAGAACCCCTGCCCGATGACTACAGCCGCTATCTGGAAGCCCCGGATACGCTTAGTGCCGAGGAACTTGAAACAATCCGTAATCAATACCGCGACAAAGACATTTATGCCCTGACCGGTGCTACCATCTCCAGCCGGTCCGTCACCAACGGTGCTAAAAACATGGTAAAACGGTTTGCCTACCGGATCAAGATCCTGGATGAGGTGATTGCCGGCCAGCAGATACCGGCTATGATTTGAAATAAAGGAGAAGAAATTTGGCTGCCACGAAAAAAACTAATACCGAACTGGTAGTTAACGGGATCTTCATGGAAAACCCGATTTTTCGCCTGGCCCTTTCCATGTGCCCAGCCGTAGGATTGACGACCTCCATCAAGAACGGATTATTGCTCGGCAGCGCGGTCCTTTTTGTTCAGATCTTTTCCAGTTGTACGATCGCTGCCATTAAAAATGTCATCCACCCCCGTATCCGCATTCCCACCTATACCTTGACCATCGCCACCTGGGTCACGGTCATTGATCTGATCCTGGCTGCCTACGTACCTGCTGCTTATGAGGAGATGGGCATCTTTGTAAAATTGATAGTGGCGTTCGCCATCATTACCATGCGCCTGGAAACCTTTGCCTGTAAAAATACTGTCAGTGCTTCTTTTTGGGATGGCCTCGGTATGGGCATCGGATTCATGTTCGGGATGGTCAGCATTGGTTTTGTGCGTGAACTCCTAGGCTCCGGCACGATTCTCGGCTACGACGTCTTAGGATTCAAGCCGCTGTTATTCTTTGTTCTGCCGGCCGCAGGTTTCTTTTGCGTGGGCATCATGATGGCACTTTTCAACTATATTGAAGTGGTTTACAACCGCCGAAAAGAGAGGAAGCAATGAGAGCCTTGATGAAACGATCCATTTTTCGGCCGATCTGGCTTTTGCCGGCCATTATGGTCTTTTTTACGGGATGCAACGTAGAACATCCTTTTATTAAAAAGATCGCCTTTAAAGACAGTAATTCTATCATCATAGAATTTGCCGGTGAACCAGACCAGGATTGGGCTACCGATGTGGCCAATTACAAGGTTTATGAAAAACGCGATCCGGATGTTCTTTTATCGATCAGCCAGGTCCTTCTCAGTCCGGATAAGCGAGCTGTCTTTATTCAATTCGACGAAGAGATCAACCAGAAAGAACCACATGTGGTCAGCCTGGCATCGATCCATTCGCAAGGCAAAGACCTGGGAACTGCCCTGTTAAATGTTAAAAGGCTTTATATCGGTGAGCTTTTTTCCATTCTGATCGGCGCAATGCTGATCAATAATTTCGTCTTTACCAAATATCTGGGGCTCTGTGTCTTTTTCGGAATATCCAAGAAAAAGAACACGGCCGTCGGTATGGGCATTACCTTCACGATCGTCATGGTGGCAAGCGCCATGATGTCCTGGTTTTTATATCAATTTGTTTTAAAACCTTATGGACTTGATTTCCTGCAGGTGGTTGTCTTTATAGGCATGGTTTCCCTTTCCGTGCAGGCTGTGGATACGGTCCTGCGAAAGGTCAACCCAGCCCTTTTCAAGGCCTTTGGCGTGTATCTGGTGCTAGTGATCGCCAACTGCATTATCCTGGCTGTGCCTTTGACCCTGGCAGATAATGAATACAGCGCTTTGGAAAGCCTGATGTTGGCCTTGGGGGCAGGAACAGGGTTTTTGCTAGCGCTTTTCCTGATGTCATCGGCACGGGAACGTCTCGAATTGGCCAACATCCCACCAACGTATCGGGGGTTGCCCATCGCCTTTGTGACCGCTGGTCTCTTCGCTCTTGCATTTATGGGCTTTTCCGGATTGGTTATTTTTTAAGTCTTCTGATGAATTGAGGCATGCAATGGATCCTGTTTTGATTAAATTGGCTCTGATAGGATTGGCGGTCCTGGTTTGTATTGGGCTTCTTTTCGGGATTGGCTTGGCTTTGGCTGCACAGAAATTTGCCGTTAAAGCTAATCCCAAGGTCGAGGAAGTACTGGAAGTCTTGGCCGGCGCACAATGCGGCGGTTGCGGCTATGCCGGCTGTGAGGGATATGCCGAGGCTGTTGTGCATGACCCGGACGTGGCCCCGAATCTATGTTTCCCGGGAAAAGCAGCCGTGGCTGAAGCAGTCGCCGAAATTACCGGTAAAAAAATCACGGTTGTGGAGAACATGATTGCGGCGGTAAGATGTTCACGGCTGGATGGTGAGGTTCGTCAAAAATATCACTATTTGGGTCATAATAGTTGTACCGGAGCGAACCTGGCGTTCGGCGGGCCACAGGAATGCGCCTATGCCTGTATTGGTCTGGGCGAATGTGTGGCGGCTTGTCCGTTCCAGGCCATTACCCTGCAGCAACAATTCCCGGTGATCGACCCTGAAAAATGTGTGGGTTGCGGATCATGTGTGCGGATTTGTCCAAAAAAGATCATTGAATTGATGCCTTTAAAGGCTAGGGTCTGGGTCCCTTGCAGCACCCGTGATCCTGGGAAAACAGTCAAGGCCGTTTGTAAAGCGGGATGTATCTCCTGCAAGATGTGCGTCAAAGCCTGTCCTGCCCAGGCGGTGAGCGTCGATGATAACGGCGTTCACATTGATCATGAAAAATGCCTGGCCTATGGCCCGGAGTGCAAGGAAGCCTGTGTTGAAAAATGTCCTCGCCATATTTTCAGGCCGTTCCGAGCGGCGGTCAAAAAGGCAGAACAGATTCAAAAAGCGGCTTGAGCGGTTGTTAAAGGCTATCCATTATCTGGAGGCATAAGATGGAAAAGAAGTTCAATCAATATCAACTAGATCGCAGATCTTTTTTAAAGATGTCGGGATTGTTAGGCCTGGGCACTGTCTCGGCCGGGATGATCCCTGCCTGTGCCGAAGCTGTAAAATTCGATAAGTACATGTACAAGGTCTCAAGAACAAAACTTGCGATGGGGTCCTTTGTCGCCATGACCTTGATTCATCCTTCAAAAGATAAGGCTGAGGAGGCCTTGAATCTGGCTTATGAAGAGATCGCCCGCCTGGAAGGCTTATTGAACCGTTTTGACGGAACCACAGCCCTGGCAAGGTTGAATAAAGAAGAAAATCTGAAAGATTTACCCCCTGATCTGCAAAATGTGATCGCTGCTTCCCTGCAATACCATCAACTGACCAACGGCGCCTTTGATATTACCGTGGCACCCATTGTGGATTACTATAAAGAAAAATTCGCTAACGACCAGCTCATGACCCTGAGCGAACAGGAAATACAAATGCTTTTAAAGCGGGTTGATGCAAGGAAGATTCATATGGATCAACGCTCCATCTCCTTTCAAAAAGCGGGTATGAGTATCACCTTGGATGGTATTGCCGCGGGATATATCGTCGACCGGGCCGCAGGAATATTGTCGAAACATAAAATTGAACATTTTTTGATCAATGGGAGTGGAGAGATCCGGACCATGGGAAAGACAGAGAAGAATAAACCCTGGCGCATCGCAATCCAAGATCCGATTAAAAATGGAAATTATCCCGATCAGATTGAAATAAACAACGGCGCCATGGCTACTTCGGGCAATTATGAGGTTTATTTTGACCGGGAAAAGATCTTCCATCACATTGTCAATCCTCAAACCGGCTTGAGTCCGCGGCAAAGTGTCAGTGTTTCTGTCCTGGCCGGGACAGCCACGCAGGCCGATGCCCTTTCGACCAGCGTATTTGTCATGGAGCCAGACCCCGGAATTCATTTTATCAATACCCTTCCCAATTGTGCGGCCCTGGTGGTAACCAGGGAAGGACAAATCCTGAAATCCAGGACCTGGAAGAGCGCTATAGCTTAGGATTGATTTTATAAAAAAAGGTAGAGGGTACTGTCTGATAAAGGCAGCCCCTCTTTTTTTTAGCATCGGAAGAAGGCCAGGAAATATTAAGGGACTATGGAAAAGAGGAGCATGGGGTTGCACTTTATATGGATAAAGATGCGTTAAGGGATTATGAAGAATAAAGAGAATCATCCCTATAAGATATTATGAATGGCCCATTAATATAAAAACTAATAAACACAAATATTGACTTATAATTACAATAATGATTTTATCTGGTTTATCAGGAGAGTAAAATGAAAAGGATTACCATTGTTTTTTCTATATTGGTCTTAATCATATTAGGATTCCCATCCGTTAACAGAGGCGCGGAAGATGTCATAAAGATGTCTACCACCACAAGCACTGTGGATTCCGGTATCCTGGATATGTTGTTGCCGGAATTCACAAGGGATACAGGCATTAAGGTGAAGATATTAGCAAAGGGCACGGGCGCGGCTATCAGGGATGGGATGGATGGGAACGTAGATGTTATCTTTGTACACGAGAAAGAGAGAGAAGAGAAGTTTGTCTTAGAGGGTTATGGCTCATACCGTTTGGCTGTAATGCATAATGATTTTATAATCATCGGCCCAAAAAGTGACCCTGCCGGGATCAAAGGCATGCGAGAAGCGACCGACGCATTAAGAAAGATCTTCGATTCGAGGGCAAAGTTCGTATCCCGTGGCGATGACAGCGGAACACATGCCAAAGAACAGGAGCTATGGAAGTTTACGGGCTTAGCCTTGAGGACGGAGACCACTGAAATCGTGAAAGATGGTGAAAAAGCAGGTCTATCTTTCATGCATCCCGAAGGGCTTGGGGAGTGGTATATGTCAATCGGTCAGGGTATGGGCAAGGTCATAACCTATGCGGAGGAGAAACAGGCCTATACGCTAGCCGATCGAGGCACCTATTTGAAGTACAAATTCGGCAGGGAACAGGGCCTGGATCTGGAAATCCTTTGTGAAGGCGATCAAGACCTCTATAACCCTTATGGGATTATCCCAATTAATCCAGTCAAGTATCCACATGTCATGTTTAGCCAGGCGGAAAAGCTGGCAAAATGGCTGGTCTCGGAAAAGGCCCAGAGACTTATTGCTGAATATAAGATAGAGGGCCATCAGGCGTTCTTTCCTGATGCAATTCCCGGCATTTTGAAATAGAGGCTGGAGAACAGCCATGTCTTTTCTGATTGACAGCTTTCAATCGGCGTTGATGCTTATATGGGCTCTGGACCCTGAACTCCTTAAGATTATATCCGTTTCCCTGAAGGTGAGTTCCTCATCCACGCTTATAGCAAGTCTCATCGGCATTCCTCTAGGTCTTTCCATCGCGCTGAACGAATTTCGAGGCAAGCGTCTTCTTATTACGATACTTAATACACTCCTTGCTTTACCCACTGTTGTCATAGGCCTGTTTGTCTATTCCTTTATTACAAGGAAGGGGATCTTCGGTTCACTGGACCTGCTCTACACACAAAAGGCCATTATTATCGGACAGGTCCTTCTGATCATTCCCATAGTAACCACTTTTGCTATATCCGCTGTCAGCCGTATTGATGACAGATACAGAAAAACGGCCCTGACCCTTGGCGCCGATGCCATAAGGACCTCGTACATAATTGTCCGGGAGGCGCGGTTTGGGATTGTTGCCTCGATTATTGTCGCCTTTGGAAGGGTGATCGCGGAGGTGGGCGTCAGCATGATGCTCGGTGGTAATGTCAAAGGTTATACAAGGACCATGACCACTGCCATGGCGCTGGAATATGACAAGGGAGAATTTGTGTTGGGTGTGGCCCTGGGAATAGTGCTGCTTTTTCTGAGCTTTCTGGTGAATGTCTTTTTTAATTACTTTCAGGGAAGGACAAGGGTCTGAAATCCATGCTTTATCAGATTAAATACATGATCAAGTCCTACGACGGGCGAGCAGTCCTTGACCTGAAGAGCCTTTCCATAGAAAAGGGTAAGGTAGTAGGCCTCCTGGGCCCCAATGGGGCAGGGAAGACCACATTTATGGAGATCCTGGCATTCCTTTTACCCCCTACCTCTGGCGAGGTATGGTATGAAGACAGAAAGGTGAATTTCAGCAGCGGCAAGCTAATCAATCTGCGCCGAAAAGTCGTGCTTGTCCAGCAACAGCCGATTCTCTTTACTACAACCGTATTCAATAACGTGGAACTCCCTTTAAAGATCCGTAAGACGGAAAAACAGAAAAGGTCAAGGATTGTTGATGATCTCCTGCGTCTCGTGGGGATGGAAGGCTTCAGGGACGCTAAGGCCCATAGCCTATCCGGCGGCGAGACACAGAGAATATCAATTGCACAGGCCTTAGCTTGTTCTCCAGAGGTAATTCTTCTGGATGAGCCTACGGGCAGTGTTGATGTAGAAAACCGGATCACTATTGAGCGTATTATACGGGAGATCAACAGGGAAAAGGGGATCTCAGTGATCTTTACAACTCATGATATGATCCAGGCCTCGAGATTGGCCGATGAGATTGTGTTCCTGTTTGATGGAAGGGTGGCCGAGTCAATTTATGAAAATATCTTCAGCGGTAATGTAGAGACAAACGAAAACGGTCAGAAATATTGTGTGCTTAAAGATGGGTTAAGATTCAACATTGAGACTGAGAGATCAGGTCCTGTCCGTATATCCATTAATCCCGGGGCTATTATTATAAGCCAAGGTTCGCATAATGACTTTTCAAAAGGGAATATCTTTAAGGGAAAGCTCATACAGCTTACGGATGAACAGAGAAGGGTAAGGGCCCTTGTTGATATTGGAATACCGCTGAGCGTGCTTATACCCAAGGAAGTTATCAGTGATCTGAAATTAGTCATTGGAGAAGATGTATGGCTCAGCTGCCTTTCCGAAGGGTTTGAGATATTTTAGATGTAGAGATTTCCGGTTAGAATTTTGCATGATAAATTTACTGTATATATGTCCTGCAGGGATCTCTTTTCAGAGGCGAAAATTTTATAAGCAAGGAATCAGCATAAGGATGTGGTCAGGCGGGCGGCGAAGTTCCAGGTAGATAGGCGGTCCTCCATCCTGGTTAATTTGGCTGAAAGCCCTCCGCCCGCCTTGCTGCGAGTTATGCAAAATACCGGGCACTGTACTATTTCGCCTTCGAAAAGAGATCCCAGCGGGACATTAAATCAATATTAGATGCAAAATTCTAAGCGAAAATCTCTATACTTAGATGGAAAGGAGGATAAAGATGGAAAAAAAGAGTCTCCTAAATACACGCGAGGTCGCCGAGTTTCTGGATATCAATGAGAAGATGGTATATTCTCTTATCAGCGAAAAGAGGCTTCCTGCAACAAAGGTGACGGGAAAGTGGCTTTTTCCGCGGCACCTTGTGGAACAATGGCTGGAAAGCGAGACCATTAACTACCCCCGGGCTTCCAACCCTCTGCCTCCTTATCATGGTCTGCTGATTATAAGCGGCAGTAATGATATTCTGCTGGACAGGACAATATCGCTCTTTAACGGCATTTATGCAGATCACATGGCCGTCTTTGGAAACACAGGAAGCATTGGCGGCATCAGGACGTTGCGGCGTAATCTATGTCACATGGCATCAAGCCACCTCCTGCAGGATGATGATAAAGAGTATAACTTCGCATTTGCAAGTGAGGAAATGGGACAGGTTCCTGCTATTGTGAATTTTTGTCGAAGGGAACAAGGCATCTTAGTGGCAAAGGGGAACCCAAAGGGGATCCAAGGGATCAAAGATCTGGCAAAAAAGGATATCAGGATTGTTAACCGTCCTGCAGGAACAGGGACGCGTCTCTTGCTGGATGGAGAACTTAAAAAGGCAGGGATAAGTAAAGATGAAATAGATGGCTATAATACGATAATGGAGAAACACCTGGATATAGGCATAGAAGTGCTTTCCGGAAGGGCTGATGCGGGGCCCGGAATCAGGACTGTCGCTGGATTGCTTGACCTGGATTTTTTACCGCTGCGTTGGGAACGATTTGATTTAATTATGCCTAAGGACAGATTTTTTGATAGGGGAATTCAGCTATTTCTAGGACTTCTCCGTAATCAATCCTTTAAGGATCTTGTTCGTAACCTGCCTGGCTATGATATTAGTCTCACAGGGGAGATGGTATATCCCCAGGAGCAATGACGATTGAGGCCCCCTCCTGATAAAAACCTAAATGCCCTATGGCAAGGTGAAGAGCGGCTTTCCCCTGTCTTTCTGGGAATTTTTTATCATGAGATCGCACAAGAATGTGAGCACATTGTAGGAGGCAAGCGCCCCGATACTGCAGATCCAGTCAGCCTTATCCTTGCAGATCTCTTCATTAGACTCCCCCTTGTCCAGTCTATTAAGCATTTCTTCGTGATATATCTGCGTTACCTTTAGGCCCTTCATAAGATGTTTGTTGCTGTTGCCCTCTATTACGCCGTTATGGCTCAGAAGGACTCGGTCGGCTGGAATTTCCATCATCCTTAAGATACTCTTACAATAATCCTCCAGTGAATAAAAATAGTTGGGCCAAAAGATGTCTCTTTCAGGATCAAAGTAGCCGGTGATGTCTCCTATGGCAAAACTCTTTTCCTTCTCCTCAAAAAGAGAGATGTGACATGGCGAATGTCCCGGCGTATTAAAAACGGTCCATACAATTCCTTCTCCCAATTCTATCTTTTCTCCCTCAGATACAACCTGATCAACGTCAAAGGCGTATTTTTCAAGCACAGGGGGCATGTCCTGGATATCGCCCTTCTCCCTGAGGATCTCGCAGATCATTTTATCCGTGGCTAGAAATTCCTTTAGGAATCTCTCTTTTTTAAGGATCTTTTCAGCAATGGAACCTCCCAGCACCTTTATGTGAGGAAAGTGCTTTTTAAAATGAGGGAGGGCTCCAACATGATCAGTGTGACTGTGGGTCAGGGCGATGTATCTAATCTTCATTGGGTCGATACCCAAAAAATCGATCTGAGAAGAGATAATTTCAAAAGTGGGACCTGTTCCTCCCTCAATTATCATGCCCTCCTCGCCCATAGCCAGATATACTGGGAAGCTGTTTGTCCCAAGCTGGAAAAGGTGTGGTGTAACTTCAATCGGTTCATGTTTCATTTTTAAAACCTCCTTTTTATTTTTTTATAGTTTTAATCCCTTTTTGTTCCTAATTCCCTGCTGCTTGTCGAAGCTTAGCGAAGATCCCGCTGTCTTATGTGCGAGGCTGCGTGTCGTCATTGCGGTCCCGCATCGAGTGCGGGATAAACTCCAGCCGCAATCCAGAATTGAAAACGATTCCTGATTATAATCTTGCATTCAAAAAAAAACCGTGGGCCTTGAGGCTGCCCACGGTTTTAATGATTCATTTAATAATTATCAATCCCCGGGCAGACCTGTCCTCCCATAATAATAGCAGTAATAATAGATCTGAGCCGGTTGATATTTGTTCATTTATTTTATCCGAATATTTTTGCGATGTTTAAAATCTTGTAAGAATCCTATTATAAACCTATTTACGTGTCAAGCAATTTTATGGACCCAAATCCAGCGAAATTCTACGGTTCCTTGCTCGACTCCTTGACCCCTGGAATACTTGTCGAAGATCCAGACGCCTTTATCGGGGGAACCCTGATCATCAACCACTGAATAACCTTCGTCTATAAGAAGCGGAGTTCTAAAATCGGTTGATTGAAATAAACTTTTTTGTCATGCCGGACTTGATCCGGCATCCAGAAACCTCAAAAGGCCTATTTACTAGATTCCCCGGTCAAGCCGGGGAATGACATGTCGCTATGCGACAACCTAAAATTTGCTTAGCCTAAAGGCTATGTGATGAAGTTCAGGACATCGTTTACTTAAAAATGGTTCACGACATCGTTTACTTATAGCTTTCAGGCTATGTAGCCGCGATGCCGTGACTCGGATAATTGGTCATCGCAGTTTATATTTGTAT
>Ga0184636_1000362_pt1 | contig 10903 bp, 9 predicted proteins | sample PLM3_60_b2_FD_133164 | JGI IMG/M metagenome (GOLD analysis project Ga0184636, IMG submission 133164) | Groundwater sediment microbial communities from an aquifer in East River, Colorado, USA - PLM4_90_b2 | ecosystem: Environmental > Terrestrial > Soil > Riparian zone | place: USA: East River... | reverse complement strand
GAGGTTGGAAAGGATATACATCACAACGACCTCCAGGCATGACAACGCTGTTCAAAGGACTTGAAAAATTTTATCTGACCTATGATGGGTGGTCCTTGCAAAAAGATGTGGGTACACGGTAGGTCAGTGGGCGGGGAGGCCATCAACGCACAAGGGCTAATAGTTGAATAGAATAAAAAAAAGATGAAATGCTTAAGTACAAAAGTTAAATAGAAATATGCTTACCCGGCCTCCCTCTCCGCCTAAGGCGGAGAGGGAACGAGGGTGAGGCCTTTATATCATGAGTGCATCAGCCATCATATTTTACATTATCGCCGCCTTTATTCTTGGTTGCGGAATAATATCCATGACAACGAGAAAAATTTTCCGTTCAGCTATCTGGTTATTATTCTCACTCATTGGCGTTGCTGCTTTGTATTTCTGGTTGAAGGTTGAATTTATTGGTGCTGTCCAGATAGTAATATATGTAGGTGGTATTGTAGTGCTGATCATCTTTTCTATTTTTCTTACACAGCAATCCGGTAAGGAAATGCCAAAGGCTCCCCTTGTCAGAACGATCGCATCAGTACTAACCGTGATCCTAGGTTTTGCATTAACCTATGCGGCTATTTACTTCTATGATTTTAAACCGGTCTCTCAAAACTTTAACTGGTCAGTTAACGGCATTGGCACACAAATGCTGAGCACGACAAAAGGCGGATATGCTTTACCTTTTGAAGTGGTGAGTATGCTGCTGTTAGCCGCAATGGTTGGTTGTATCGTGATTGCGATGAAAAAAGCCCCCGCCGATACAAATGGGAAACCCAAACAAGATGAAATAGAAAAATTAAAAGAAGAAATAAAAAAACCGGATACAGAAATAACTGTAAATGAAATTTCCGAACTATGAGTGATGTACCGATTCCACATATTTTATTTGTCAGCACCGCCTTATTCTTTATCGGCATGTTTGGTTTATTTACCCGTCGTAACATGATCACCATGTTGATGGCGATCGAATTAATCCTGAACAGTGTTAACATCAATTTCGTGGTATTCAATAAATACCTGTACCCAAACAAACTCGACGGAATCTTTTTTACAATTTTTATAATAACCATTGCTGCGGCTGAAGCGGCGGTAGCTATAGCTATCATCATCAATCTGTACCACAGTCATCATTCCATTGATGTGGAAGATGCGACTGAGATGAAATATTAGGCCCCAAACCCCCTAAAGGGAGCTTATCGGGATACAAGGCAGGCTTTTCGAATGTGCTGACAGAATTGAAAAGCTAAGGTGGTAAAACAAGAAGTTGGGATTTATTATTCAGCGCCCCTCCTTCTCCGCCTAAGGCGGAGAAGGAGATGGGAGGAAGAGGTCAAAGAAATTGAACAAAAAATAAAAATCGAGATGAGTTACACCTCATACATAGCACTTATTCCCTTGCTTCCGCTGGCAAGCTTTGTTTTGCTTGGCCTGTTCGGCAGAAAGTATTTTAAAAACTTTTCTGGTATTATTGGCTGCACAGTTTTATTCATATCAACAGCATTGGCCTTATATGCTGCTTACAATTATTTTTTTGTTGATGGAAAACTAAACGGAGTTTATCAAACTCTGACACCAATAAAATATACCTGGTTAACATTCTCAGAAAAAACCTCAATCGATATGGGCATCATTCTCGATCCTATTTCGGTAATGATGCTGGTGGTTGTGACCTTTGTATCATTGATGGTGCACATCTTCAGCCTTGGTTATATGAAAAACGAAGAAAGATTTGGCACCTACTATTCATTTCTTTCCTTGTTTACGTTTTCCATGTTAGGCCTGGTGATAGCATCAAATATTTTCCAGATCTATATTTTCTGGGAGCTGGTGGGAATATCTTCTTATTTGCTGATCGGTTTCTATTATGACAGGCCTTCTGCCGTTGCGGCTTCTAAAAAAGCATTTATCGTTACCCGCTTTGCCGATCTTGGTTTTCTTATCGGTATTCTTATCCTCGGCTTTGAAGCACAGACTCTTGATTTCAATACGCTGATTCAGCGATTAACAGACGTTCATTCACCGCAATTGATCTCTATTGCAACAACATCCTTTTTGGGAATATCATTGCTGACATGGGCACTTACTCTTGTTTTTATTGGAGGTGCCGGTAAGTCTGCTATGTTTCCTTTGCACATCTGGCTTCCTGATGCAATGGAAGGCCCTACTCCGGTATCTGCATTGATACATGCTGCAACCATGGTCGTAGCAGGTGTTTACCTCGTGGCAAGATTGTTTCCCGTTTTTCATATTAATGAAGCATCATTACAACTTGTTACCTGGGTCGGTGCGATCTCCGCATTTCTTGCAGCCCTTATTGCCTGTACGCAAACCGATATTAAGAGAGTGCTGGCCTACTCCACCATTTCGCAAATTGGTTACATGATGTTTGCTCTCGGGGTTTCGGGTTATGGTGGAGAAAATGGCGCAGGATATACGGCATCTATGTTCCATTTATTTACTCATGCATTTTTCAAATCACTTTTGTTCTTATGTGCAGGTGCCGTGATCCATTTAATTCATAGCAATGAAATGAAAGACATGGGCGGTTTGAGAAAATTCATGCCCGTTACTCATATTACATTTCTGATTGCCTGCCTGGCGATTGCCGGTATACCACCGTTTGCCGGATTTTTCAGCAAGGAAGAAATTCTAATGGCAGCATGGCAAAATAACCCGGCGATCTATTACATGGGCTTAATTACTTCGGGTATTACAGCATTTTATATGTTCCGGTTGTATTTCTCAATTTTTTGGAGAGCTAAAAGCCCCTCTTCTTTGGAGAGGGGTTGGGGTGATGCCCATCATTCTGAAGGAACATTCAGCATGAAACTGCCCCTGGTTATTCTGGCATTAGGAACAATATTCGTTGGTTTCATTCCCTTTTCAAATTTCGTTGCATCAGACGGAAAAGGATTTCAATCTGAATTGCATTTTACATTTTCAATCCTGCCTGTAGCATTAGCGTTGATCGGAATCCTGATCGCATACAATCTTTATTTCAAACAGAATGAACGTCCGCAAAAACTTGCTGCAACACTTGGAGGGCTGTACCAGGCTGCCTATAAAAAGTTTTATATTGATGAGATCTGGCTGTTCATCACAAAGAAAATAATTTTCAACCTGGTGGGCAAATCCGCTGCATGGATCGACAGGAATATTGTGGATGGAACGATGAACGGAATTGCATGGACTACCGGGCAAATCTCAGTCTTAATAAAAGGCGTTCAGTCAGGCAGGGTGCAGAATTATGCTCTGTATTTTTTTGCCGGCATTGTTTGCCTGGTGATCATTTTTGTTTTTTTATGGAAATAAGAACTACTGATATTACGTGCCTGCGGCACTAAACAAATGAAAAAATGAACCTCTCGTTGCTGATCATATTACCTCTTCTCACTGCTCTTGCCATTCTTCCTTTCAAAAGTTTGAAGAAGGTGAGATTGATCTCCTTAACCGGGGCTGTTGCCCAGCTTATTCTTGTTTTCTTTTTACTTTTTTCTTACTGGCAGCAAAGAAGTTCAGGTAATGAGGCTGCTATGCTGTTTGAAAACAATTACACCTGGTATGCCTCACTCAATATTCATTATCACATTGGAGTAGATGGAATTTCTGTGGCCATGATCCTGTTGACTTCTTTTGTAGTGCTGGCTGGTGTACTTGTTTCATGGAATATGGATAAATGGAGTAAGGAATTTTTCTTCCTTTTAATTTTTCTCAGTCTCGGTGCTTATGGGTTTTTTATTTCACTCGATCTGTTCACTCTTTTCTTTTTCCTTGAAGTCGCAGTGATTCCGAAATTCTTACTTATCGGTATCTGGGGCAGCGGTAAAAAAGAATACAGCGCTATGAAGCTGGCCCTGATGTTAATGGGTGGTTCAGCTCTGGTATTCGTGGGCCTGGCCGGATTATATTTCAACACCAATACAGGGAACGGCCAGCATACATTTGATATTTTGCAAATCGCGGGAATGAATATTTCCCCGGCTGTGCAAAAACTTTTTTTCCCATTCGCCTTTGTTGGTTTTGGGGTTTTCGGCGCCCTGTTTCCCTTTCATACCTGGGTGCCTGATGGCCATTCATCAGCACCAACCGCAGCATCTATGTTTCTTGCCGGTATATCTATGAAATTAGGAGGTTATGGTTGTTTGCGTGTAGCTACTTATTTAATGCCGGATGCGGCACATCAGTATTCAACCATTATCATTGTATTGGCATCGATTGCTATTTTATATGGAGCCTTTGCTACGATGATGCAGACCGATCTGAAATACATCAATGCCTATTCATCCGTTAGCCACTGCGGATTCGTTTTGCTTGGGATCGGCATGCTTACAAAAACCGCTATCACCGGTGCTGTCATGCAAATGGTCTCGCATGGATTAATGACCGCTCTTTTCTTCGCCGGCATTGGCATGATCTACGATCGTACGCATACCAGGCAGCTTGCACAACTTGGCGGATTGATGAAGGTGATGCCATTTATCTCAACTGTTTTTGTGCTCGCCGGTCTATGTTCTCTTGGTTTACCGGGCTTTAGCGGATTTGTTGCGGAGGTAACTGTATTCATGGGTTCCTGGCAGAATGTGGATGCTTTTTATCGCATCGCAACTATCCTTGCCTGTGCTTCCATTGTAGTAACAGCAGTTTACATTTTAAGAGCGGTTGGCAAAGCGATCATGGGTCCTGTCATTAATGAACATAAATTACTGATCGACGCTAACTGGAATGAGAGATTTGCAGCCGGTTTACTGCTTATCGGAATTATTGCCATCGGTGTCGCACCTTTCTGGCTGAATGACCTGATCACACCCGGCACGGAAGTGATAATGAAAAACATCGGCAAGGTTGTACTATTTAAATAAGAATTATGCTGAATGATTTTTTGTATTTGATGAAGGCTGAATTGATGGTTACTGTAATCATCTTTATTCTTTTATTCCTGAAACTCGGAAACAAAGCACTAAAGAATGAATCGCTGCTGAACTTCATCAATGTTTTATTACTCATCAATCTTGCCGCAGGATTTTTTTATATTCCGACAGGAACTTTATTCGGCGATATGTTCCGTACGAATGAATTGCTGACCCTGGAAAAAAACTTTCTTAATCTTGGCACTCTTATTATTTCACTTCAATCTTATCATTGGCTGAAGAATCATAAGCATGTATCCGAATTTTATATTCTGCTTCTTTCTACGTTGCTTGGTATGTTCTTTATGATCTCCAGTAATAACCTGCTGATGTTTTACCTGGGACTTGAGCTTTCAACAATTCCTCTCGCGGCCCTGGCAAATTTTGACCTCGAAAAAAGAATTTCTTCTGAGGCCGCATTTAAAATGATTATGTCATCTGCTTTTTCTTCGGGCTTATTATTGTTTGGTATTTCCATGTTGTATGGAACCACCGGTACATTGAGTTTTACAGAACTTCCCTCGTTGCTCTACGGAAGCGCTCTGCAGTTTCTTTCTTTCATTTTACTGATCGCAGGATTTGGATTTAAGATATCGGTTGTTCCTTTTCATTTATGGACGGCAGATGTTTATGAAGGCTCCCCGGTTGCAGTGACTTCTTACCTTTCCGTGATTTCCAAAGGAGCCATTTTGTTTGTAATGATACCTGTTTTATACAATGTATTCATTCCGCTTGGTCATAGCTGGTACAATATGCTCTATCTTTTGTCAGTCGCCACTATGATCATCGGGAACCTGTTTGCCTTGCGGCAACAGAATATGAAACGCTTCCTTGCTTTTTCATCTATTGCGCAAATCGGGTTTATTTTGGTTGGCATGAGTGGTCAGTCAGTAGCCGGAAGTGTTTCTGTAATTTATTTTGTGCTGGTTTATATTTTTTCAAACCTGGGTGCATTTGGAGTAATCTCCCTGGTAAGTGCAATTACAGGCAAGGAAAAGATGGATGACTACAAAGGATTTTATAAAACAAATCCTTTACTGAGCTGGGTGTTGGCTATTTCATTGTTCTCACTGGCCGGTATTCCGCCGATGGCAGGTTTTTTTGGAAAATTCTTTTTGCTCTTTGCAGGGGCAGGCAAGGGAAATTATTTATTGATCGTGATTGCAGCGTTGAACATGGTTGTTGCATTATATTATTATTTAAAAGTGATCAAAACCATGTTTATGGATACAAATGAAAACCCCATTGAAAAACTTCATAGCGGCTGGCAGCCAAAAATTGCAATGGTTATTTGTGTTGGCGGTATTTTGGTAACGGGTATGGCCAGCGGTGCGTATGATTATATTCACTCACTCTTAAAATAATGAACAAGGAACAAGGAATAATGAATGATAAGTAAGTAAAAAAATCGAAGTTCTTAATTCCTTGTTCGATATTCGATATTCTTATGGCTATCAATAAAAATCATGAATTCGAAGACCTGAATGGAGTAAAATGCGCCATCGTGGAAAAGAATGCAAGCGCAGACAGGGTTGCATTTCTAAAAAAATTACTTGAATTCAACAAATATACAGTTGTTGTGGTGACATCACCACCACCTAAAGTTGTCGCAGCTCCCAAACCTGTTGCAGCAGCAGTGGATACAATTGCTCAACCTGAACTTCAACCTCTCCCAACAACTATCGGGACTGAATCTACGCCTCCCCCACCGGAAACTTTTACAATCGGCGTAACTGATGTAACCTTCAATCCTACCAATGCTATTTTTGGAAGATCGCTTCACACAAAAGACGGACATGTAGTTACTTTGGCCTACTGGCAACAAAAAGAATCTGTATCTCATGATGAAGTGCCGTATTTTGAAAATAAAATGTAGAGCAGAATGTCATTAAGCAACAGGCAGATCAAATCCAAATTCACTGCCTTCACCAATCTTGCTTTTCACCCAAATTTTTCCGCCCTGTGCTTCAATGAATTCTTTGGAAATAGCAAGACCTAATCCGGTCCCTGTTTTTTTTGACCCCGGAACTTTAAAAAATCGCTCAAATACTTTTGGTAAATATTCTTCTGGAATTCCCGGCCCTTTGTCATGTACCGAGAATTGTACAAATCCATTTTCGTTTTTTATATTTACGACAATCTCGCTGTTGTCTGAAGAATATTTAATAGCATTGGTAAGAAAATTATTCAGCACCCAACCGGTTTTCTCTGCATCAGCTTTTACTGTTGATATTTCTTTGCTGTAATTTTTCTGGAAATGAATATTTTTTTCTTTTGCTGTTGTACTTACTGCATTGATGGCGGTATCTGCAATGGCAGCAGGATTTACTGCCGTTATTTCCAATTGTATTTTTCCTGCTTCCACCTGACTCATATTCAGCAATTCACTTAGGATGCGCAACATTCGCTGGTTATCTTGTCGTAAATTCTGTACAAACTCTTTCTGATCCTTTGTCAATTTTCCGTTTCGTTGATCTTCCAGAAGTTTCAGGCTGAAATCTGAAGAAGCCAATGGAGTTTTTAATTCATGTGAAACTGTGGCGATGAAATTTGTTTTCGCTACATCCAGTTCTTTGAATGATGTAATGTTTTTAACAACTATTACGGTGCTTTTCGAATTCTCCTGCGCCACTTCAATAGTTTCTTTCGTAAAATAATTTTCTTTGTTATCAACTACTATCTTAAAAGGAATATTGTTTTTTTCATCGAGCAAAAAACGGAACAGGTCATTTTTTGATGCTATTTCCATAGACGGCTGGCCCACGATATCTTTTGCATGTACACCAAGCAATTGCAAAGCCTGGTTATTAGCAAATAATACTATGGTGTTTTTATCAATTCCAATACTGGCATCTTTCAAGCTGTTGATCACTGCTTCTGCCCTGCTTTTTTCAAACATCAGTTTGTTCAGGTTGCTGTTTTCAAAATTTTCCAATCGTTCAGCCATGGCATTAAAGGCGTCTGCCATCTGTCCAAATTCATCTTTGTTTTTAATGTGAATGCGATGTTTGTAATTTTTCCTGCTTATTTCCTGAATGGCTTCAGTAAGGTTACGAATTGGCTCTGTAAGTACATAAGGGAAATTAAATAAAAAGGTAAAAGACACAAGGAAAATAATGCCTGCAATGAGCGAGATATAAGTTAGTGCATTTTCCGCCTTTGTTTCCGTCCTGGTATTCTTTCTTTGAATAGCATTCATGTTAGCATTCAAAATAAATTGCAATTGTTGATGCATGTTTCTTATAACAGAGCCTGTGGTATCACCTATTTTTAGCTTATTGAATTCAGAACGCAAAATGGCAGTTGCATTGTATTCGCCGGGTTCAGTGATATTGTTTTCCTGCTTTTGTAATGTTTCTTCAAATTTCTGTACAGCAACTGTCCTGCTGATATTAAAGCTATCCAACTGTCGCTGCATTATGTGACAATAATCCAGTGATTCATAATTATCCTGAAGGATCATTTTGGCATCATTCTTCAACCGCACCAGGTTGTAAATACCAAGTCCGCCTGAAAGCAGCAACAACAGGAAAAGAAAAAGTGTGCCTAAACGAATTTTATTTTTTACACTGGTTGCCATCAGGATAATATCACAAGGTCAACATCATTTTTTGAAAGCGTTTTCAGCAGTTGATTAAATACACTGGTTCGTAAGATAATTTGAAAAAGATTCAGATGAGGCTTACCCAAACACACTGTCGTTATTCCTTTTTCTTCCACCGCTTCCATAATTGCATGGGCTACATTATCTGATTTCTTCTGTATCACTTCTCCACCAAGCTCGGTTGCATTCTTAAAGTTATTGATAAGATATCGTTGATCGGCCAAAGGAATTTTATCAGCCGATTCTTTTGGCGTTTGAACATAAAGCACATACCATTTACTATTATAATAAGAAGCAAGCCTGGCAGTTTTTCGAATAATTCGTTGTGCTATCTCATGGTTCGAGGAAATACAGGCTAGAATATGTTCATGCCTGTATGCGTCCTTTTTAGCCGTTACCTCGTAATCCACTTTTCTTTCCACCTGTCCTGCAACTTCTTTCAGTGCCAGTTCACGGAGCTGCAGAATTTTTTCAGGTTGAAAGAAATTAGTTAAAGCCTGCTGTATCTTAGTATGATCATAGATCTTTCCTTCTTTCAACCTTGTAATCAACTCTTTTGCCGTCAGATCAATATTCACAACCTCATCGGCCAATTGCAAAATTTTATCTGGTACTCTTTCTTTTACATCAACACCTGTTATCTGTTTCACATCTTCATTAATGCTTTCGATATGTTGAATATTTACTGCAGTAATTACATCAATCCCGGCTTCTAAAATATCCAAAACATCCTGCCAGCGTTTTTCATTTTTACTGCCCGGAATATTTGTATGAGCCAGTTCATCAACGATCACTACTTCAGGATGCAACAATAATATTGCCTGTACATCCATTTCTTCCAGCTTCTTTCCTTTATAAAACACTTCACGCCTCGGTACAATGGGCAGGTCTTCAATCAATTCTGCTGTTTCCTTTCTGCCATGTGTTTCTATATACCCCACTTTAATATTCACTCCTTTTTCCAAAAGATCATGTGCTTCTTCCAGCATACGATACGATTTCCCCACACCGGCACTCATACCGATGTAAATTTTCAATTTGCCGCGGTTATCAATGCGGTTCAGTTTCAGAAACTGCTCAACTCTTTTTTCTTTATTTTCCTGTTCGTTCATTTAAAATTTTAATGCAAGCGATGTAGTGACAACGCTGTTGCGATCAGTGACACCCTTTGCGTTGGTAAAAACAGCATCTTTACTGTGCAAAGTTCTTAATTCCGTTCTCCACAATAAATTTCCGTTGATATTGCGATCAAAATTTACAGAACCGCCATAGGTTTTAAATCCATTGGCTGTACCAGTTGAAATAATCAGTCCGTTTTCATCACTGTAATATTCCCCACGTACGGCGATGGCCCATTTATTATCCGGGGTAAATCTTAAAATAAAAACAGGACTATACACTGTATTCTTATTACTGCTTCCTTTGCTTACCTGCTCCCGGCCAATGTCAAAACCAAGGGTCAACCCGATTTTGTCATTGAGCTGAAAGATACCATATAGATTATGATAGAATCTCCGAAGCCTTGCACTATCTGGTTTATCTGTTCCCAAAAAAGTACTGTAGTTTATCGTTACTTTACCGGATGGAGTGAATGTAACTTGTGTGCCCCAACTCATTAATGAGTTGCCGGGCACCCTTTGAATTCTTTGCCAGCCGTTTAATGCAAGAGCACTCAATAGCCATTTACCATCTTTTGTAGTATAAGTGATCTTTGCACCGCTCTCAAAATAAGGTGTATTATCTGCTACTATACATCTTGTCAGTGTCCCGCAATCTTTACCTATGGCGCTTTCAAACCCGATATGAGAAGCAAAAATTCCGGCATCCACCCAAAGATTATCTTTCTTTGAAATTTTAACTCCCACATTAGCTTCATAAATATTTTTAAGCACACCAGGCTCTGCTGCATAGTTGGCATTTACATACGTACCTGCAGCCAACGCAATATTTGCCCTTACCTTTTCTGTATTGTAGTTTCCTTTAACAAAAGCAAGGTTCACATTAAATTCGTTGTGCCGGTTATAACTATACACAAATGATGGCCGATTATTATCTACCGGTTTATTGAAGTCATAACTGTAGTATGCTTCAACATAACCACTAACACTTAAAGGATTGCTTTGACCTTTTGTTGAATCCTGTGCCATTGCTGTAATTCCAAACATGATGGCTGCACATACGAAAATCTTTTTCATCTTCAATTCAGTTTTAAATTTTTTATTTCAGATCATCCAAATCAATATTCAGCTGCAATACGTTCACTCTTTCCGTTCCGAATAAACCGGCAAGAGGTTTAGCAATATTTTTTTTCACCAGGTCATTTATTTTTTCAACCGGAATATTTCTTACCGATGCAATTCTT
>Ga0184636_1000361_pt1 | contig 10908 bp, 8 predicted proteins | sample PLM3_60_b2_FD_133164 | JGI IMG/M metagenome (GOLD analysis project Ga0184636, IMG submission 133164) | Groundwater sediment microbial communities from an aquifer in East River, Colorado, USA - PLM4_90_b2 | ecosystem: Environmental > Terrestrial > Soil > Riparian zone | place: USA: East River... | reverse complement strand
GGCATCATTATAGACATTCGAAACTATCCAAAAGAATTTCTGCTGCCATATGCAATAGGTAGATATTTGAAACCAGCTTCTACTCCATTTGTGAAATATACAGGACCCGACTTTAAGAATCCTGGTGCATTCAAGATGATTGGTTTTATAAAAAATGGTGCCGGTGATGGTGACAGTATCAGTACCTATAAGGGTTGGGTCGTCATTCTGATAAACGAGCAGACTCAAAGCTCGGCTGAATACACTGCCATGGCATTAAGAACGGCTCCCCGGGCTGTTGTGATGGGCAGCCAGACGGCAGGAGCGGATGGCGACGTCAGTTATGTCCCGTTTCCCGGAGGTTTTTATTCTCCTTTCTCGGGCCTCGGCATTTATTATCCGGATGGAAAAGAAACACAAGGTATCGGAATAGTCCCCGACGTCTTTGTATATCCTACTCAGCGGGGAATTGCAGCCGGCAAGGATGAGGTCCTGGAAAAAGCAAAAGAATATATCCGGAACACAAAAGCTTTTTAATCTGCCATGAGGCTAAGAGATCAAAGGAGAAAAAGAAAGTAAGAAGAGCCTCAGGCGGAGAAGGTGACCATGCGTCCACCGTGCTTCAGCGAAGGTGGACTTTTCGTTTTTGTCTGCTTTATGCAGGTCAGTTTTACAGGACCGTCCATCGAATCCGCCTCAGGCAGAGAAGGCGGTTTTTTATTTACGTCGTCGGTTTGAGTGATCAGGATTTTATTAATCTTCGATGGATTGAATTACAACTTAATCCGGCAAAACATTGAACAGTTGATGCCTTTCTTTTTTTGGCTCTTGTCTATGAATTTAAAATTAGTTTTATGAGATTGTTATTAAAAATTTCGTCTACAATTTTTGTTGTTGTCAATGGCTCCTGAAATGGATGTTGTTGAAAAATATTTTTATGCAAGTCTTCCACGGTGTTTGAAATTGTTACAGCTTTTTCTTTTGATAATTCGTAAATTTTTTTCTTGTGCCTGCTGTTAAATTTTAAATTGTTTGGATCAACATATCCTGCCTGAATGTATGCTCTTGTTTTTTTTGCACACCGGCAAGGATTTGATTTGTTTACCAAACCGCATCTTTTATTCATCCAATTATAAAGGTCTTGTCTTGCTCTCATTAAACGTATGCGAAAATTTCCTGCAGTAATTCCTAAAATTTCAGAACCTAAATTGTGGTCTATCTCAAACATTTCGCCAAGAATATAAATCATTCTTTGTTCTCTGTCTAAACAAAGCAACATTCCTGTGGTACAACTAATTCTTATTTCTTCTATTGATTCGGATAAATCATTTTGCTCCTGATTGCTTAATTCATAAACCGGAATGTTGTCTATGGAATTGAAGTAGCTTTCAAAGTCGGTAATCTTTAATTCCGTTTTTCTTTTCCTGGTATTTAAAAAGTGATTTACGGTTATTCGGTAAAGCCAGGTTCTGAATTTGCTTTTTCCTTCAAATTTTGTTAAGGCAGTAATAGCCTTTATAAATACTTCCTGGGTTAAGTCTTCTGCATCTTCAACGTTTTTTGTCATTTTCAAACCAAGGTTGTAAATGAAAACCTGATGCCTGATGATTAGGTTTTTTAATGCTTCCTTATCTCCGCCAATAGCCAATTTTACCAATTCTGAATCAATTTGGTCGGGATAATTTATTTGAAAAGGATTGTCCATTGATAGGTTGTAAAACTTCCTGCAGGCAGCAATGTCTGAAGGAAGCAAATTTATAAATTAAACTTGTCTTAAACCACCATCTACGGTTAATTCATTTCCAACAATGTATGATGCATCGTCTGATGCAAGAAATAAAACAGCTTTTGCAATTTCTTGTGGTTGCCCCCAACGTTTAATCGGTATTTGATTTGTAATTGCTTCGCCTGCTGATTTCAGCACTTCTTCCGGTAAACCAATTTTGCCCCAGAGTGGAGTTTCAATTGCTCCCGGGCTTACTGCATTTACTCTGATTCCTTTGTTCGCTAATTCAGCTGATGCCACTCTTACAACTGAGCGTAATGCTGCTTTACTTGCACTCAATAAACTGCTACCGCCAAAGCCAATACTATTTAGCCAGGATGTTGTGATGATTACTGAGGCGTTGTTGTTTAAGTGTGGAATTGCTCTTTGTAGTGTGAAGTAAGCACCTTTAAAGTTTACGTTAATCATTTCGTCAAAAAATGCTTCTGTTGTGTCGGCAATTGAGGCTAATTTAGCTTGAGCTGCATTTACAAACAAGATGTCAACTCTACCAAATTTTGATTTGGTTTCTGTAAACAACTTGTCTAAATCTGTCAATTTGCAAACATCTCCCTGCACTGCATAACTGTTTGCACCAAGTTCGCTTACTGCCTGGTCAAGCGCTTGTTTGCCCCGACCAAAAATGACAACTTTTGCCCCGTTAGCAACAAATTCTTTGGCTGTTGCCAAACCAATTCCGCTACTACCGCCTGTTATTACGGCAACCTTGTTTTTTAATTTGTCCATTTTTATAAGGATTTTAATGATAACTACATTGTTACCATTATTTGGACAATCAAAAAAATGTCGTGTTACTAAAGTCTGTGGATTATTTACCGGATGATACCCACAACAACGCCGGGTCTTTATGGAGCACAATCCCCCTCATAGAACAGAATATAATACCCATCTTGTTAAAACTTCTTCTTAATCCCGGATCAATTCCATCGGGGCTTCCGGGATTATTTTTTAAAGTCATGTAGTCATTTCATTAACTTTTATAAGCTTATAAGAGACAGATTCTTTTGAAAAAGATATAAAAAATTCAATTCCGACATATTTCCCCCGGTACTCATACAAATAGATGAGGCCTTCTTTTTCTTCCATTCTCCCAATGATCGTTTGCTCCTTTTCGTTAAAGCTGTAGGTAATCAATTGCTTTTGATCAGGGAATGACTTTTCCTCGTGACTTGCGTAATAATTAAAATGTTTCGCGCGCATTAAATTATGGATTTAATTTATGCGGGAATAGACCTCAAACCAGAAAAACAATTTTCAGACTTTAGCAAGGTAAGACTTTTGTAATAGACGGGTTGCTTAATTCCTCAAGCCTATACCGGCGAGTTTGACTTTATGTGACTTGATTCTATATCTTGATAAAGCATCGATATGGGTTGCTTTATTTTAGGATTATTCATACCGTATGCAGGCGCTGTTCTGAGTGTTCAAATAAATAATAACTCTTCGAACTGCTATCAGAAGTTTTATAATTCCGGATCAGCTCCCGATGAAATCGGAACAGGTTTTACAAAAGCTGTCTATTTCAATTATTGATTTTAAATCATCCACCAAAAACTTCGAACTCTCTTTTGCCGGGTCTACTCCAATTGTTTACGATAGAAAAAATGTCAGCACATCCGCCGTTAATTTAAATTGCTGATGTTTTTTTGAAGATTTTTTGGGTTCAGCCGTGAATTTATTTAACCTGGAAATCAGGATGACCCATTTGCCACAACGAAAAGCTGAGGCCATCAGCCCAACGTTCGAATGTTTTCGATTTTGTATCCCCGATTCCATGCCCCGCTTCAAAATCAACCCGGAAGAGTATGGGTTTACCGGATGCATTATCCGCTTCCATCCGCGCAACAAATTTGGCGGGCTGCCAGGCAATGACCCGAGGATCATTCATTCCGGCAGTAACTAAGGTAGCCGGATATTTTTCTCCCTTTTTCACATGCAGGTAAGCATCCATTTCCATCAAAGCCATACATTCGATCGAATCTTTTGCCGTACCAAATTCCCGTACATTCCCAGGACCATTCGGTGTTTCTTCAAGCCTTAAAGGATTTAAAACGCCCACATCAGGAATGGCGACCGCAAATAGATCAGGCCGTTCGGTCATTGCACGCCCGATAAGAATACCACCTGCACTTGCACCATAGATCGCCAATTTCTTTTCGGAGGTGAATTTTTCATTGATCAGATACTCAGCACAGCTTATCAGGTCTTTCCAGGTATTTGGTTTGGTGGATTTGAATCCTCCCTTATGCCATTTTTCTCCCAGCTCACCTCCGCCACGTACATGAGCAATGGCCGCTATTCCGCCCTTTGTTGTCCACACGAGCATGAAAGGATTGAAACCTGGATTTTGTGAGGCTCCGTATGCTCCATAACCCGTTAAAATAAGAGGATTATTGCCATCCTTTTTTATATCCTTTTTATAAATTAAGGATAAAGGAATCTTCACTCCATCATGAGAAGTAATGGTGACTTCTTCTACAATCAAGCCGGCAAGTTCCGGGAATTTTGCCGCGGCCGATACTGTTTCGGATTCAAATTTATTTTTATCCGGCAGGTAACGGTATCTCCTGGAATCGCTGGTCCATCCGGCGATGGTTACCCAGATATCCGGAAACCTGAATGCACTTCTTGCGAGAACTCCATCACCCCTTCCTAAAGTTCCTTTTGTATTTAAAGAAATACTACCGGCTGCAAATGGAAGGTTGAGCTTAATAGCTTTTTTTGATCCATAGGGTAAACGATATAAAACTGCTTCCACGCCATTTTTAGTAATAGTGTAATACAAGCCTTCATTTGTTAATTTAAAAGATGTCATTGTTGCTTCAGGATCTTCAGGAACTACAACCGTGGCATGCGCCAGGTCAGGATTTTGCAAAGAGGTTTTTATTATTTGAAAATGAGGTGCGTTCTTCGAAGTGCGTACAAATAAATCCTTATCGGTAACATTAATGCTTTGCACTTCATCTTCAGGTTTAAATAAACGGTTCCAATGGATGGCCGAATTGTTCAATGCAGAAGCAGGCGCATAAAAAGCATTGGACCAGCCATCCAATAAAGCAAAAAGATAATGACTGCCTTTGTCATATATTACCCGGCAAATATCTTCGGGTCGGATTCCCAGGTCCGGATAGATTGCCCCGGAGAAAAATTCTTTATCAGCGGATGGATCGGTCCCCGGCTTATGCAGGTACACTTTGCTGTTTTTCATCCGCTCCTTATCATGAACATCACCTGACTGGAGGCGGGTGAAAAGAAAGCCACTGTTATCAGGTAGCCATGAGACAGCCAACACAACTCTATCTATTTTTTCGGGGTATATTTTTTTGTTCTTAACATCCATGATTATTTGGTCATTACTTTCAGAACCATTCGGCGCAACTTTAAAAGCAACTAATGACCCATCATCTGACGGGTTAATATTATGAACCACGTATTTCTGTGATGTATTCTTGCTATAATCAGCCGGATCAAACAGAAGGATCTCATTACCTGTTAACCCATTTCTCGTATAAAGCTTGCCCGTTTCTTCGCCAGAAGTAATTTTTATATAGAAATAAATATCGTTGTCTGTAATTGCCAGCTCGCCAATTCGTGTCGATTGACGGTTGTCAAAATCTTTCATCATATCGATCAAAGACTGGCGTCCGGGAATCCTGTTGAGCAGAGTATGTGCATAATCTGATTGGGCTTTCATCCACTGCTGTACGGCAGGATCCTGGAGATTTTCAAGATTCCGATAAGGATCGGTGACCTGTTTTCCAAAGTAAGTTTCTGTTACAGGGTGTGATGGTGCGTTGGGTGGTTGAGCATTTAAAGCGATCTCTTTATTCAATAACAGGAGAATAATTATAAGATAGAAAGGTTGTTTCATAACAACAAATGGATTTATAGTTAACTAAACGAAATATAGTTCGGCCCGGGAGGGAGAGAATGGAGATTAGAAGGTACAAATTTTACGAGAATAATCCTATTAGGTGAGAAATTATTGTGATTTGTAAGCGAAAAAAATCTTTTACATCATTTTTTTTGATTTAGTATGCAAAAATTAGCGCGGCCTATATATAATTAGAGACCGGGAGTGTTCCCCGACCTTTCTTATAGTTTATTCGGTTTAGAACAGTGTTCAATAAAAATAAAATACCTCACGTTCTGAGTCTGAGACTCGGCAGAGCGTGCGAAGAAAATAATAAATTTGACAAGTTTATAGTACATACTTTTACTATAACAAAGCATTGAAGTAAGTCACAAAAAAAGAGACAGAATTATTAACCTGAAACAGGAAAATATTGAAGACAGAGACTAAAAATAATTATCACAAGCTACCCATTTTAGATGGATTGGAATTGTTTGAAGCAAAACAACATAAGCTGAACTTTCCATTTCATGCGCACAAAACTTTTAATATTACGTTGGTTATAGATCAACCTTTTTCCACAAAACTTTCAAACCGCTTTTTGCAGGCAACCGCAGGCACGATAGTTATAACCAATCCGGATGAAGTGCATGCAACAATTTGTGACAACAAAATAGGAAACTCCTTTTTTACCTTTTATGTATCGCCTGACGTATTGAAAAAACTTAACAACAACAAACCTGTTTTTTTTGATAACAAAATAATAGTTGACGAATTGCTTTTTCGTAATCTCTATACGTTATCCCAAAATAACTATATCGCAGAATTTAATCTGGAGAAAGAATTACTATCCATAGTAAAACATTTAGTGATAAAGTATGCAACAGATGACTTCACTGAACACCAGGAGAATAAGCTTTTTCGAAAATTTTTAGAAGAAGAGGCATTCGAAAAATTTTCCCTGGAAAAAACAGCGTACAGATTCGGACTTAATAAATACAAATTCTTAAGGTTATTTAAACAAGAAACCGGCTTAACCCCCAATAACTATGTCATTCTGAAAAGAGTAGAAAAATGCAAAAAATTACTGCAAACACAAGATGATTTGTTAGACATAGCTATCAAAACTGGTTTTTATGATGCCACACATCTTTGTAAACATTTTAAAAAAATTACAGGAATAACTCCTCTGACATATCGTAATGCCTGATTTCAACTTGTGCAATATCTTACTATACATCTTGCCCTGACAGCGATACTTTTGCAGGTAAATAACCAATTATCAATTTAATTATAGGAATAGAAAATGAGATCCCCTGCCACTATTTTAATTCTGATTATAGCCCCATTATTTTTAATGGGACAAACCACTAACATAACATCTGAACAATATCTGCAAGACTTTACTTTCTTTTGGAAAAGCATAAATGATGAATATTGCTATTTTAATAAAAAACAAACAGACTGGCAAAAAGTAAAAGAACTTTATAAACCAGATATTGAAAGTGTAACTAACAGGGAGCAATTTGTAACTATCCTGGAAAAGGCACTTTATGAGATCTATGACCATCATGCTATCTTAAATACGAATAATGATAATTCCCGCAGGCTTGTACCATCCGGGACTGATATTTGGGCAGAATACATTGATGGAAAGCCGGTAGTTGCCGAAGTAAGAAAGGGTTTTGGGGCTGAGTCTTCCGGAATTATTGCAGGTATGGAAATTGTTGCAGTTAATGATATTCCCATTCAAATAGCTATTGAACCTCTTCTGCCAAATTCATTAAAACATGCAGACATTGAAGCAAAGAATTTTGCCCTGCGTTTATTACTTGCAGGAACTCATAATCAAACCCGAAAGTTCACTTTAAAATATCGGGGGAAAACAAATGAGTATTACCCTGACAAAAATGGTTTGCTTTTGGAAAACATAAAGCACACAACCAATATTGAAGCCCGGTTAATTGGCAATTTGGGTTACATCAAAATAAATGACTGCTTATTTAATAATGAACTCATCTCTGAGTTTGACAGCGTGATGCGGGCTATGCAAAAAACAACATCTCTGATACTTGACCTTCGGGAAACTCCGAGTGGCGGCAATGCGACGGTTGCAAAAGCAATTCTCGGCTGGTTTATTAATAAAGAACATTTTTACCAGAAACATGAATACTACGCAGAAGAAAATAATTTAGGTATAAAACACAGTTGGGAAGAAATTGTTTCGCCAAGGGAAGGTAAATACTATGGTAAGCCGTTAGTGGTTTTATGTGATCATTGGACCGGTAGTATCGCAGAAGCAATTGTTATTGGTTTCGATGCGCTGCAGAGGCCTGATACTAAGATTATAGGTACCGCAATGGCCCGCCTGAATGGAGCAGTCTACACTTATGAAATGCCAAATACAAAAATCCGGTTCTCATTTCCTGCTGAAAGATTATATCACGTAAATGGATTGCCCAGGGAAAAATATACCCCGCAAATTCTTGGTGACCTGGTGAAAGAACATTCCACATTGGTCCCGGATGTATTTATATCTAAAGCGTTGCAGTATCTAAAGAAATAAAGAATGGATTTTTCAAGCGAAAATTTTGATAAAACGCATCCGACGATTTTGCGGGCTTTACTACACTCAAACAAAGGCTTCGCCGCATCATACGGTGAAGACGAATACACCAAAAATGTTATTGAAACATTTAAAGAGATTTTTGGTGACAGGGAAATCGAAGTATACTGTTGCTTTAATGGAACAGGCGCAAATAATTTTGCCATTAGCTCAATTACAGAAAAGTATAACTCCTTGTTTTGTTCAGATGTATCTCATCTCTACACAGCCGAATCAACGGCACCAGAAACCTTTATCGGCTGCCGGTTATATCCGCTTAAGTCAATAAATGGTAAAATTGTTCCTGAAGAATTATTAGTAAAACTGAAGAAAGCAAACGATATACACCTTCCAAAACCAGATGTTCTTACTATTACGCAGCCGACAGAATACGGAACAGTGTATAGTTTAGCAGAATTAAAAGAAATAGCAAAGTATTGTAAGGAAAAGAATATTTTACTACATATCGATGGGGCAAGAATTTATAATGCTCTCGTTGCAATGAATTGCACATTCAAAGATTTTATCAAAATAAGTGGTGTTGATGTGCTCACTTTAGGAGGAACAAAAGCAGGATTAATGTTTGGCGAAGCTGTTATATTTTTTAACAGTAAGCGGTTTAAAAATATTCGTTACAACCACAAACGAAGTATGCAATTGGCATCTAAAAACAGGTTTATAGCAGCTCAGTTTTATGCATTATTTCAAAATGAACTTTGGAAAACCCTGGCAAAACACACTAATAATTTAGCTCAATATTTTGAACAGGAAATTATCAGAACGGACAAATCAGTTATTGCCTATCCTGTAGAAACCAATGTTGTTTTTATAAAGATGAAATCAGTACTATTTGAAAAATTGAGGTCAACCGCCAATTTTTATATGTGGGATATTGAAAAGGAGGAGGCGCGGTGTGTATTTTCATTCAGCAATACAAAGAAGGAAATTGATTTATTTATTAATAACTATAAAAAAGCTATCACAGCATAAATAACGGTTTGTGCCGAATTATGTGGGCTATGTAAGAAAGTGCGGACTTTTCTCCAAATGGAATTCAAAATACCTCAGTATCTTATGCGATAACAATTTTGTCGGGTCTGCAGCGGTCATTGTAGCTTTAGCAAATGCGCCCACCCGGGCGTAGCGAAGGCGGACTTTTCATACCGGCAGAGTCAAATTTTTGCAATAAAATTCATGGTAACACCCGAAATCGGTGGAACAAGGGCTGGACACAACTTTATCGAATGATAAAAAACCAGCGTTGCCGGCATCCTACAGGTATTTTTCATACCGATACGATCAACCTGTCGGAAATGCCTGGTACCTGATTCCATCACAAGAAAAGAAAATGTGATTCCGAAGCATCCTTTAACATTAACCTTACGATCTCAATCCTGAAAAATTTTTTACGCTGATATGGGATTGAAACTGTTGGGGATTGTTACAGCGATCGGCTGTTTTCTTTTTTTACCCCGTGAACTACTTGCACAAAACTGTGTTCTTACCGGTCTTAATCATACTTCCATTTCTTCTTCCTGCAGTCAGGTATGCAGAGATCTGACCTTTCAAATTCCGGATATCAGGGCATCTTCCACTTATACAGTTGTAAACATTCCTTACAATCCTTACCCCTATGTAACGGCTGGTGGTACCGAGGATTTTAATTTATATAATGATGACAAGTATAGCGCTGTTTTCAATCTCCCTTTTCCTTTTTGTTTTTACGATAGCGTCTATACAAAGGCCGTGGTCAGTTCCAATGGCCTTGTAACTTTTGATACCTCTTATGCAAGTTGTGCTGGTGCTGCATGGTATATTGCCTCTGCAATTCCTTATGGCGGATTCGCCGGTTGTACTCCGGATGATTATCCACGGGCAAGTATTATGGCTACTTTTATGGATATTGACCCCCGGCCGGGACCTTCAAACCCAACTTTATCAAGCCCGCCAGATAGAAAAATACAGTGGAGAGTAGAAGGAACAGCGCCATGCAGGAGATTTGTGGTCAGCTACTATCATATCGGGGCTTACCAAATGACGACTTGTGGACAGAACCCTGATTCTGCTGCTACCTTCCAGATCGTAATGTATGAATCTACCGGTCTTATTGACATTTTTTTTCAAAATAAGAGTTGCGATGCTATAAGTCCAAATGGTACAAAAGCGATATTGGGAGTTCAGGATTTTTCACGAACCAAAGCAGTTGCCGCTCCAGGCAAAAATGCAACTACATGGACTGCTGCGAACGAAGGATACCGATTCGTACCGTCAGGTGGGGTTTCGCGGTTTGTAAGTTCTGAATTATTGGCGATGGATCTTTCTCATATTGCCTGGGCCAATTCATCTAACTCCACACCGGGTCTTTTAGATCTTACCTTCCCTGCTATTTGTTCACCTGCTGCTTCAACCCAATATATTATAAAAACTATTTTTTCTGCCTGCGATAATCCGGCTATACAACTTACCAGCATGGATACCATTACTATTAACTTAACAGGCAGCTTTACTGCTACAGCCACTGCCACGAACACAGCCTGCGGACCACCTTCAGGTACTATAACTGTTGACGTGCCTGCCAGTGCTATACCATCTTTTAGTTATGTGCTGGATGGCGGAACTCCCGTTGTAAGTCCTGCGTTTACCCATACGTTCACCAATGTTGCCCAGGGTCCGCATACTGTTATT
>Ga0184636_1000358_pt1 | contig 10924 bp, 9 predicted proteins | sample PLM3_60_b2_FD_133164 | JGI IMG/M metagenome (GOLD analysis project Ga0184636, IMG submission 133164) | Groundwater sediment microbial communities from an aquifer in East River, Colorado, USA - PLM4_90_b2 | ecosystem: Environmental > Terrestrial > Soil > Riparian zone | place: USA: East River... | reverse complement strand
TCTGGTTGCCTGTAAAAAAGATTCAAAGATGGAGAGCCAGGGCACTAATTTTAATCTCTTGCTTAAAACGATCACAAGTGATAATGTCGGAGACGAACAGAAAATTGTTGAATATAGTTATGATGCAAATCAGCGGGTTTCACAAATCACAAGCCGTTACGCCCATACTGTAACACATCCGGCTGTGATGACAGGGAATTTTTACAGAAATGACACTGGAAGGCTGGATAGTATTGTTTGGATCAGCAAGACCAATGGAACTTTGGATTATAGAGACAAAGTTTATTTTAGTTATGATGGAAGCGGAAAACTGATTTTGTCGAGGGACCGTTATCAATCTTCTCCTTTCCCGGATAGTTCCGTGTATATCTATTCTGGAAATATTTTGCAAAAAAGAATGGATTACAGAATTTCAGTCAATGGGTCATATAGTTTAGTTCTGCAAGTAACCTATGAATTTGATCCGGCAGACAACGTGACCCAGGCCCTATTTAAATGGACGAATACCAGCTCTGATACTTTGCATTTTCAATATGATGATAAAGTAAACCCTCTTCCCGGCGGGCCGATCATATTTTACCTGGCTGCTGTTTATTATAACGATTACAGGTCAACCAATAATCTCACCCAGGTACTTGCAAGAGACGTGTCAAGTTTTAATTATTCCGATTACAAGTATACTTCTAACAACAAACCTTTGTACCGAAAGGAATATGAAATAGGGAATTCATATATTGCCGAAACCTATTATTATTACGATTGATGGTATACTGCAGCAAAATAATCATCACGTACTTGTCTTCGTAATCATGCCTGACCACCTGCTGTGGTTTTATATTTTCCTGAACCGGGATATAATCTACTGCTGCAGTGATGCTGTTTTCACGCATCACTTTTTTTAGTCCATACCTTCTTTATTTTGATAGGTCCGGTACGTGGAGACAGCACCGGGGCAGTCTTTTATTTTGTTTCGTATGCGAACCAGGGCGGGGGAACACGCGCAAAGGTGGAAAAGAAAGACTTAAAGAATCTGAATATTTCTATCACGATAGGGCTCAAAAATTTCGTTTCCTGCGTCAATCTCTGTAACAATAGTATCCAGCATATCGATTGCGCAAATTTTATAGGTTTCTGCCGTACCGATTTTATCATGCCCTGTAAGTGCCACAATCTTGTCCGAGCAACTTACCATCGCCCGTTTCATTTCACATTCAAAATAATCAATGCTGCTTACTCCAATTTCATGATGAAGGCTGCATACGCCCAAAAAGCATATATCCACATGTGATTGTTCCAATAGTCTACACAAGAGTAAACAGTTGGGCGGAAGTAAAAGGCTTGCTAATGGGGAATCTTTCATACTCCTGATTTCTGTTCGAAGACGAGTCTTACTGCGTGGGAATGTGGGGGAATGATTGTTTGAGAAATTTAGAAGACTGAGCAGAGCCTGCTTATATAACTAATGTTATAGAATTCCTGTTTCTGTTTAATCCTACTTTGCACCTAAAATAAAAACAATGAAGCACCATGTTGAAAAAAAATGGCTGGGTAAGATACAGTTCAATGCCCTGGTGAAACGCCACACCCTCGCCATTTTATTCGCAGCTATCATTGTTAATTATTCCCCCTGTTTTGGCCAGTTGCCCGTTGCTGAAGAAAAACTGGACAGCTTTATGGCAAGGGCCATGAGCGACTGGCATGTAATGGGAGCGGCTGTAGCCATTGTAAAAAAAGATTCGGTGCTGTTGGCAAAAGGATATGGCTATCGTGACTATAGCGCTAAACTTCCGGTTACTGAACAAACTATTTTCCCCATTGCTTCCTGTTCCAAAACTTTTGTTTCAGGGTTGATGGGTATTGCCGGGGATGAAAAAAAAATTGACCTGGATAAACCGGTTCACCAATACTTCCCTGCGTTCCGTTTGTACAGCGACTCGTTGACAAACCAGGCAACGATAGAAGACCTTCTTAGTCACCGCACAGGTGTGGCAGCCCACGACTGGGCCTGGACCTTCAATACGAATTTTCCTGAAGAAGAATATTTAAAAAGGCTCACTCACCTGGAACCGTTGGCGCCTTTGCGTACGAAATTTGAATACAACAATTTTATGTATTTCGTATTAAGTGCATTGAGTGAAAAATTATTCAATAAGAATTGGACTGATCTGGTGAATGAAAAATTTTTTCAGCCACTGGAGATGAATAACAGTTACAGCAGTTACAAGGCAGTTGCGAATAAGTCGAACATGTCTCTTACCTACCAGTATCAGGACTCTTTCCGGTTAGCTGAAACTTTGCAAATGGATGACCTGCTGGGTGGAGGTTCTCTGAATTCAACAGCTGCCGACCTGGCTCACTGGCTGCAAGCCTGGATCAATGGCGGCATGTATAAAAACAGGCCCATTCTTCCTGCCGCCTATATAAAAAAAGCAACGAGCTCATACATCATTGTCAGCAACGGCTTACCGTATCTGTACCCTGATGAGCAATTTCAGAATATGGGACTCGGCTGGTTTTTATCTTCTTACCGCGGGCATTACAAAGCCGCTCATACCGGGAATATTGCAGGCTATTCATCCGTTCTTACATTTTTTCCTTATGATAGTGTAGGTATTGTTGTGCTGACGAATCAAAACGGTTCAGCTTTATTAGATATTGTTCCCGCTTTCATTACCGATATGCTTTTTCATCTTCCTGTGCGGGACAGAAATTCCGCCGCACTGGCCATGCGAAAACAATACGATAGTAAAACAAAAAAATCTCTCCCGGTAAACGCGGATACCATCAGCACAAAACCATCCTTCGCGATTGAAAAATACAGCGGCAGGTTTTACAATCCGGGATACGGACCCCTACAGACCGAGCCCTATAAAAAAGCGATCCTGCTTACTTATTATAATCTGAAACTGGTTCTGCTGCCTCTTGGTGGAAACCGGTTTTCCGGTCGTTATTTTGACGAGGAAGTGATTTCTTCAAATGGTGTTGGGGATATTGTATTCAATTTTGACAGGCTGGGCAAACTTCAATCAGTCAATATACCTCTTGAACCTTCCGTGAATGATATCGTGTTTCGGAGACAGTAGGCCCAGTTAGGTGTATAACGATACCAATATTCATGTCGGACGTATTGAAACTGCAAAGGCCAATCTGAGTGTCAGCACTCTTTCTGTACTATGCAAATATTTTAAAATACGCATTTCCGATTTTTTTAAAAGAGTAGAGAATACTTAATTCTGAAAACCGGCTTTTGCAAAGCTGATCCGGAGTTATAAACCACTACTGTCCGGTAAAAAAATTCATTTAGTGATACCATTCGCTTTGGCATTTGATTTCAAAACAGTTCGGATAATCGTCCCTGCTATTGCTTTTCCACTTTTGGTCCCGCATATGCGGGATGGAGCAAAAAATCAATCCGCCAGCTGGCGGATAAAAATTGGATCTGCAGGCTAAAGAAAAACAAGCTCCATTTTTAGAATAAAACCCGGCTTTAGTGCGACTTACCAGCTAAAAGCAAATCCAAACCTCATCAACATCTGTTTTTCTTTTTAACGCCTTCCGATCCAATTTTCTTAGCGCCTTTTTTCTGAGGCCTTCTCAATGTCCATTTTTACCGGACAGCAATAGACACAGTCTCAGGACAACATCGAAGAGTTTTTATTTATTGAACACTACGAAAAACGGGGACTAAACAAGAACAATGGCTGAAAATTCAGCATTTAAAATATGCATAGCCTTTCATTTGATAGGTTGACACAGTTGTAAATTTAGCTGTCTGCGAGGGGTCTGCGCAGCGACCCCTCGCTGGTATAATACGTATAAATATATCAAGAGATTGGGTTCGTTATGAACTGCACCGTGGGGTTTCTCCCTGCTGCCCGGCTCTGCTGTGAAAACCCCACGGGAACATCTCACTTTATCTGATTATTTACTGAAGGCCCCGTGAGGACTGAATAAACCGGCTGCATTAATTAAATTTAACTTATGAGAACTTATATGATCCTTTTCATGGTAATCCCAACTCAGGTTTTTGCTCAAAAGAATAACATTCGGATGCAAATTGGTATAGCAAAGAGATTTTTTCCTTTAACTCTTGAAAATAAATCGTTCACAACAAACCCTAGAGGAATATATTTTAACAGCCATCGCCAATTTGCCAATTACAATTTATCATTAGATATTTCAAAAAAAATCATAAAGCAAAAATTTGATCTGCAGATCAGTAATTATTTGCGATATGGGCATAATCATTATCAGCGGAATTACGTTCCGGATGGATATGAAGAGGTTAAAAAAATCAAGAGCGATCATTTCATAGACATGGTCTACAATTGGAAGCTGAAAAAGAGTAAATGGAAAAACTTCTCCTTTTTAATAGGTGCAGGAGTTGGTCTTATGAATGTGAATTCTGGTTACAGTTTCCAGGAGGCTATCGGAACGGATAGTGCCGGCAATCCATATAAAATCCCTGTTCATGGAAATTTTAAATTTTCTGCACCAAGAATAATTATCGGTGCACAGGCAAACCGGTTTAGGGTCTTTCTCATATTGCATGGAACACCCGATGATAATTATGAACCATATTTGACTATATGGCCTGAAGTGAAATTGAGTTACAGTTTTTTACAAGTTAAATTAAGGTAATAAAAAGATCAAAAACCACTATTCAAAATGCCAAAGACAAAGAAATTATTTCCTCGTTGTTGCTGGTCGACTGATCAGCCCCTATCTTAGCTATACCTGCTTCTTATTCTGTTGTTGGTCAGAATTTATCCCTATCCATCGGGACGACCAACAGCAACATGGGAAATGATCGTTTGATAAATCAGAACACTATAGAGGGCAGGGACTATCTTTTATTCAGCCAGGGCACGAAGAAGAGAAACATACTAATCATAATAGCTAAAGGTGGTCAGCAGCTCAACATGTTGCCCCCTGCTTGCTCCGTTCGTCAACTTCAGATCACCTGTTTTTACCAGCGGCCTTCCTTTTGCATCATAGGTATACGTATAGTCTGTTTCATAATTAAGGCCATCTCCAGTGCGGACGTTGCGGCGGGCGTTGTTCACCGGAGCAGGGGGTGTAACAGGAGAAGGACCAGGATGGGTCGTTTCCTTATGACACGACAGCATTAAAATTACCTGGGCAACCAGTAATAAATGTTTTGCTTTCATAACTCTGGCCTTTTTAAACAATAAAAATATTAAGATGAAGAAGTGAGATGTTGCCCATTCATCAAACGGCCGGGAATAACTACCCATCGGTTGGATGAAGTTTTTTTACGAATGGAAACCCTGGTCACATTTCGTGGGGAGGATAGTTACAATAATATATTAAATAATTTACCACAGAGACACGGAGAAGACGGAGATACACAGAGAAGTCTTTGTGAATCCCGATGCTACCAACAATGGCAAGAATTTTTTTTATTTATTGAATACCACAGACAGGACCCAAGCCTAATTACCCGTAGGTGCTGCAGGCTTAGTAAGAAGATCATCATTATTCACTCCTTTCTTCTTCGATACATTTTCTGTGAGCTTTCCAAAATTCCATGTAAGTGCAAGCACCCCACCACGCCTGATCTGCCTGTTGATATTGGTGCTGTAAAAATTCTGATCTTTTGTGATGGTTTTAAAATCATGCGTTTTTTCGAAATAGTTCACTGCTCTTAAAGAAATATTGATCTTATTTTTAAATACTTTGTAATTGAATGCTACGTTGTGCCAGGTGCTGAACGGATAAGTGGTTTGAATGGTTTGGGGATCCTTCCATAAACCAAGGAAACTGCTGACAGTGAATTTATCTGTGAACTTATAACTCGTATTCAGATTAAAATTACATCCGAAACCGCTGTTGGATTGCGATGCATCAGAATTATTTGTTACCGTGCTGTAACGGAGTGAACCATTCACAAACAGGTTCCATTTTGAAGTGATCTTCGTATTTAAATTCAGGTTCAGGCCCGATTGAAATTCCTTCCCGATATTCAGACTGGTTGTTTTTGTAATTCCTGTTTGCGGATCAAAGGATGAATACTGCAGAATTTTATTGTCACTGTAGCTACCTTCGATATTGATCCCGGCAAATGTATTTCCCTTGCCATATCGCAGTTGCCCGGAAAGAGCATGAACGGTTTGAGGACCAAGATCAGGATTGCCGGATGAAATATTCAGCGAGTCATTGTTGTAAACAAACGGGTTGAGATCCCAGATATACGGCCGCTGTAATCTTTTTGTATAGGCAAACACCAGGGTTATTACTTTACTCACACGGTTTGTGAATTGAATGTTTGGAAGCAGAGTAGCATAACTATGTTTTACCTGCGTGTTAGATGAAATGAAGTCACCATTTACATTCGTGTATTCGATACGGGCACCAAAACGAAAACCTGATTTCTTTAACCTGAAACTGTACATGCTGTAAAGACTGATCACATCCTGCGAGTATTTAAAATAATCCGTGTTGGCAGTATTCGTTTTATAATTATCCGCCTCAGCATATTTGATAAGACTTTGAAAGTCGGAGCTTGCACGGCGCAGAATTGCTTTCAATCCTCCTTCAAACCTGCCGGTTTTTTTTAGCGGGATACTGTTATCGGCCTGGATGGTATATTGATTGTTGATGGCATAGCTGTTATTAACCAGGTAGCGGTCTGTGGCCGGATTATCCTGGAAACTGTTAAGCTTAGAATCATTTTTGCCAAACTCACCAAGAAACCTCAGGCTGAATTCTCTTTCTTTATTCTTTTTAAAATGTTTTATATAATCGCTTCCCACATTCACACCGGGGTTATTGCTTTTGTTATTGAGGTTATAATAACTCATGGTTGAGGGAGAAGAAGCAAAATCAGTTGTTATGGTTTGATCAGATATTGTTTTATTTGACCAGCTGTTGATATTCGTGTACAAACTGATCGTGTTGAGGGTATCAGGATCCCAGCTCAATTCTGCATTACCGAAGCTCCACCCTGAACTGGTGCGCTGATTACCATCCAGGGTTCTCTTCGTATAAATGTTTTGTGTTGATGGAATGGTGGTATTGATGTTATACTGTGATACAGGGTTTGAATAACCTGAATTCAGAAAAACGCTTAAACCGATCTTACCAAGTTTTGCATTTCCATTAATGGAGTAATTACTCAGCTTATCACTCGTTCTTTGAAAAGAAGAAAGAGTGCCATTATATCCAACGACTTTTTTCTTCGTGATGATATTGATCAGCCCTCCTATTCCTTCGCCATCATATTTGGCAGAAGGAGTAGTTATCACTTCTATCTTTGAAATGAGTGCCCCGGGAAATCCTCTCAATGCCTCTTTAATGTTCCTGGCAAACATGGACGTTTCCCGGTTATTGAGCAGCACTTTGAAATTTGATTTCCCGTTCACTTTTATATTATCCTCACCATCCACCGTTACAAAAGGAGTTTTTCGTAAAATGTCAATGGCAGTTTCTGATTTGGTAGCCGGATCATCTTCCACATTAAAAACAATCTTATCATCTGACTGTTCCACCAGCGGTCTTTGTGTTTTTACCACTACCTCTTTAAGAGTGCCTGTTGCCCTGGATAATTGTACAGGATCGATCTGCATATCTCCGGCCCGGGAAGCAACAGTAATATTGATTCGATTTTCAGCAAAGCCCGTATGAGTGAAGGAAAGAATATAATTTCCTGTATCCGGTTTATTCAATTGAAAGTTGCCATTCTCCGTTGACAAAGTTGTCTGCAAAGGAGCTGGGTTATTTTTTTTGAAAATGCGTACAGTCACAAGAGACAGGGGTTGGCTGCTGTCTGAAACGGTTCCTGACAACTTCATTTTAGTTTGTGAAAATACATATCCGGGGAGGATGAGCAGGACGGCTGGCAAAAGAGCAGATAGTAAAAACTTTTTCATGGCTTTCGTTTTGCTGATGTGTTTCGGCAAATGGGAATCTAAGGTTAACGAATTTTTTCGTAGATGAAAGATTTTTGTGATGAAAGGCTGGCAGTGAATGATGTAGGGTAGTCGTTGATGGGGTATCGTTCGCTTTTTTACATGCATGGCCGGGGATGAAAAGCTTCTTGTGAATCTACGATGGCTTGAGTTATAACTTGTCCCGCCTATGCGGGAAACTCAAGCCAGCCAGCAGAGCAGGGCATTGATTGTGTAAATTCACTCCCGGATTTTTTTATTAAACGCATCTGTTTTTTTAACTTAGTAAGCCAACAATCACCGACAATGACAAACCATTACGATTTTGTAAAAGCTAATCCTGCACTGTTTAAACAGTTTTCCTGCAAAGAAGCATTGTTTCTTATCATTGATTGTCCTCCCGGATTTGTAAAAGCGGAGGACTGGATTGATCACAATTGTTTTCTCTATGTTATTACCGGCAATCATTTACTTTTTAGCCGTGAACGTTCATGGCATATATCAACGGGCACAACAGTGTTTATCAAAAAAGGAGGATTGGGAATTCAAAAAGTGGATGATCATGCGTTTTGTGCACTGCTATTTTATGTGCCGGATAGTTATATTCACTCCTTTATCAACGATAAGCCTGGAGTAGTTTCACAGATTGATCCGTTATTGGTCTCAAAAGACATGTTACTTAACGTTGAAACCAATGATGTGCTGGTTGCCTTTTTCAATTCTGTTCTTTCTTATTTCGATACAGGACAGCAACCAGCCGAAGAATTGCTTGAATTAAAATTCAAAGAATTATTGCTCAACATAGTTAATAATCCGGCGAACAAAGAACTAACTGCTTATTTGTACAAAGTTTATCTCACAGGCACCGATGATCTTAAAGACATCATGGAGCGTAATTACGTCTACAATCTTTCACTTGATGAATTTGCACGGATTTGTCATCGCAGTCTTTCGAAATTCAAAAGAGACTTTGATACTGTGTTTGGGATGCCTCCCGGAAAATGGCTGCTCGAAAAAAGGCTGGAGTATGCAAGCCGCCTTTTACAAAACACAAAAAAAGCCATTACTGAGGTAGTCATGGAAAGCGGCTTTACTAATGTAGCCCATTTTGACCGTGTATTTAAAAAATGCTTTGGAGAATCACCGCTTCAATACCGCAAAAAGCTTCTTGCCTCGCCGGCGTATGCCTGAGCGACACCTTTGAACTCTATTGCAAATATTTTGGGCCGGACAGCAAACCCGTTTTCCCAGCATCAAAATAGCTTTGTGTCAGAAGCAGATAAAGTTTCAATTCAGAAACTTTAGTTAACTGCTCACATTGTCTCACCTAAAACCAGATTATATGATCACCTGCTATTGCTCTCCGTCAAAATGGTTACTGACCTTATCCATTATTTATGGATTGACCACAACAGCGTTTTCACAGTCACAAATTGTTGTACGAAAAAATTATCACCAGGCGGAATCCTGGAATACATTTATTATACAAAACATCAATGAGCTGAAAATCGGAGCGCCGCCCGGCAAAGAACAAACACAAAAAGAGTTGGCAGAACTAAAGGCAAAGATGGCGAAGACCGATGCCAGAATATTGCAACAAATTCAATACTGGGATGCAGGCGCACCTGCTTACCGCTGGAACGAGATTGCCAACTCACTGGTTTCATTTGAAAGGCCTGATATTTTTTTGCGGTTTCCCATCTCGTGGATGAGTATGGCGATCTATGATGCAACGGTTGCAGCGTGGAAAGCAAAATATGATTACAATCGCAAACGTCCTTTCCAAACCGACCCTTCTGTGATTGCAGCCGTCCCTTTTCCGGTATCACCTTCTTATCCGTGCGAGCATTCTGTAACCGCAGCCGCAGCGGCAACGGTGCTGGCTTATTTTTTTCCTGAAAAAGCCGACTCACTTGTTAAGCTTGCGAAGGAGGCATCCCAATCAAGAATAAGCGCCGGTGTTGCTTTTCCAAGCGATGTGGCCGAAGGTTGGAAACTGGGTGAACAGGTTGCCGCAAAGATCATTGAACAGGCAAAAAAAGATGGATCAAATATGCCATGGAAAGGAACATTGCCCAACGATCCTAAGTTGTGGCATGGTGATTACCCTGTTGGGATCACCGTTCGAAATTATAAACCTATTGTTATAAAATCTGCTGATCAGTTCAGACCTCCTGCCCCGCCTGATTTTGCAAAGGAGATGAAAGAAATGAAAGAATTCAAACAAGATTTCCGCTCGACATATCTGGCCTATCGCTGGGCTTCGTTATCAGGCTTTGATATTTTTACGGAATTGGCAAGCAAAAAAATATTTGAGCAACATCTGGAAAACAATGCACCTCTGTGTGCCCGGATTTATGCCCTTATGCATGTGGCTATTTATGATGCATCACTTGCCATTATGGATGCTAAATATGCATACTGGGGCATTCGTCCTTTTCAATACGATACGACATACAGACCATTAATTGATACACCGCCATTTCCCGGCTATCCTTCAGGACATGCTGCTGCTTCATCGGCGGCAGCCACAGTTCTTTCTTATTTTTTCCCTGCTGATGCAGCTTATTTCAAAGGTTTGGCAAAAGAATGTGCCGATTCCAGATTTTATGCCGGTATTCATTTTAGAAGTGACAACAAAGCTGGAATAGAGCTGGGTGAGAAACTGGCAACATATATCGTAGATTCATGGGCAAAGAAAGATGCAGTGGGTATGAAGTGATTGCAGTTGCCGGAACTATTAAGCCTCAATCGCGAAGGTTGGGGCTTTTTCATTAAGTGCTGAAGATTTTACAAGTAGATTATCATCAAGCGCAGTAACCCATGCTTACTTTGCGTTCGTTATGTATTCTTCTTCGTGGACTGAAAAATTGGACACGAAGAACACCACTTCCCGATAGCTATCGCATTAGCGTCAAGTTAATTTTTATGTTGTTGGTACAAATGTGTCATATTAATTCTATCAGAACGTTTATCGTAGCAGCAATGCAAAGTGATGATTTCTTTTAGAACCT
>Ga0184636_1000357_pt1 | contig 10938 bp, 6 predicted proteins | sample PLM3_60_b2_FD_133164 | JGI IMG/M metagenome (GOLD analysis project Ga0184636, IMG submission 133164) | Groundwater sediment microbial communities from an aquifer in East River, Colorado, USA - PLM4_90_b2 | ecosystem: Environmental > Terrestrial > Soil > Riparian zone | place: USA: East River... | reverse complement strand
TGATCGATACATCAGCATACTGTAATTTGCATTTCATCTGAATACAAACACCTGCATTTGATTACAGAGTGATTCTTCTTGATTGAAATGACAGTATTGTTAGTGGAGTAACTTCAAAAACTAACTGAGAAGATCCAGCAACTCGTCCCTTTTGTTCTTAGAAACGGGTATTTTCATTTTATTTTCCATGAGCAGGTAACCGCCATCGCCCCGGATGAATTCACGAACACGGTTGAGGTTGATGAGATGAGACTTATGGGGACGGAAAAAATCAAACGGTATCAGCATGTCTTCAAAATCTTTCAGGGTTCTTGATATGACCCTTTTTCTTCCTTCAGCCAGATAAACATTGGTATAATTGCTGTTTGCCTCACATACAATAATATCATGCGGATCAACAAATTCAATGCTTTCTTTGGATGCCAGGGCAATTCTTCCTTTTTTACCTTTTCTTTCGGCCTGCACATTGTTCAATAACACATCAATTTGTTCAGAAGGGATCTTATGCTGTGCTTTTTTTAAATGTTTTTCAATAGCTTCTTTCAATTCTTTATTTTGAACAGGTTTCAGCAGGTAATCCAGGGCACTGAACTTTACCGCCTGGATCCCGAAATTGTCATAGGCAGTTGTAAAGATGATATCAAAAGAAAGATCACGGCCAATTTCTTCCAGCACATCAAAACCCGTAAGCATAGGCATTTCGATATCGAGAAACAATAGATCTGGTGGGTTTTTTTTCAGATAGGCCACTCCTTCGGCAGGGCTCTCGAACGATGCCACAACGCTCACGTCGGGGCAATAGTTTTCCAGTTTCCATTTCAGTGTATCGATACTGTCTTTCTCATCATCTATAATTACTGCTTTTATCATAACTAAATATCCGGTTTTATACGGGTATTGATAATTCAACCCTTGTTCCCGTTGGTTCGCCTTGTTCATTCTCTACATCGTAAATATGGACGCAGGCATTGATGTTATACAATTTATTTATGATCTCGATCCTGTCTTCTGTGATCTGCATACCCATTGAACGTTTGTGGTTGCTTATTTTTTTAGCTTTTAATTCAGCCGCTTTTTTTCTGCCAATTCCGTTATCCTGTATAATGCACAAAAGATTATCTTCATTTTTGCAGAGCCTGAGTTCTACTTTTCCTTCTTCGCCATTCGTTTTTTGCATCAATCCGTGCCAGATAGCATTTTCCACATATGGCTGAATCAACATGGGCGGAATAACAATTGCATTTGTATCCAGTTCTTCATCTATGGATATCGAATAGTTGAATTTATTTTTGAAACGCAGGCTTTCCATCTGCAGGTAAAGCTCTAAGGCTTCCATCTCATCCTTCAAGGTAATATAATTTGACCGGGAATTTTGCAATATCAGTCGCATGAGCCTGGCAAAATTGTTCAAATATTCCGAAGCTTTTTTTGACTCGTTACGAATAATATAGCTGTCGATAGAATTCAGGCTGTTAAAAAGGAAATGAGGGTTCATTTGAGCCAGCAAGGCACTCATTTCCACATTCGCCAGTTTTTTTTCATACTCTGATTTTACTTTTTGTTTTTTTCGTAGTTGACCAACCCTGTAACGATAAAACCAGTAAGAGGCGAAAACAATGGCTATTACCATGGCAGTACGAAACCACCAGGTGAGCCAGAAGGCTGTAGCAATATGTACAGGAATTTCTGATATCTTTTCATTCCACACTCCTTCATTATTGGCTGCCTGCAATTGAAAAACATAATCGCCCCCGGGCATGTTGGTATAATTTGCAAAGCGACGACCTGAAACTTCGGTCCAGTCATCAAATCCATTCAGGCGGTATCGGAATTTTATATCTTTTGTCATGGTAAATGCCAGGGCCGAAAAACCTATGGAAAAAAAATTCTGGTCGTATTTAAGCCGGAGCGGAGTTCCGTTCATTATAAAATGATACGGCTGGTTCATCACTTCCAGTTCATCAATATAAGGAACAGGTATCTCTGTGTTTCTTTTTAACGCGCGGGGATCAGCAATAATAATATCATTGCGGCCACCAAAGATCATTTCACCTGAAGGAAGAAAAGAAAAATGATAGAAATCCGGTTCATTCACTCCGTACTGGAAACTATAGGTAGTTAATGAAAGATCATCTGCATTTATTTTCACCAGTTCTTTTGAAGTATATCCCCATATATTACCCTGATTATCTGCTGCAAGTTCCGACACATAATCTGCCAAATCCCTGTTCTTAATATTCAATTTGTAAATGATCCCCTTCTCCGGGTTATTACTTGCTGCATAGCCGAGCCATCCATCGCCTCCGTTAACCCAAACTCTTCCCTTTTTATCTTCAGCGAATGAAGAAGCGACAGGGAAACTATTTTTTTCATTTACTTTATAGTTGAAATTAATAATAGAATCTCTTGCAGCTATATAGACTCCAAAACCATTGGCCATTTGAAACCAAATATTACCTTGTCTGTCTTCAAAAAAATTATTGATCCAGCGAGGAGAATTGCTTGAATCACCCGGTAATGATTGATTCTTGTAAACAACATATTGACCGGTTCCTGGTTTGCATTTTATCAATCCTAGTGTATCATCTGATAACCACACATTACCCGAATGATCAAGGAGAATTTCTCCCCGCCGGGCTGGTGAAAACGCAAGCTTTCCCCGTAATCTTGTAATCTTTTTTTTCTTTTCGGAATAAAGAAACATTCCTTTATCATTCGAAATAACATATTCACCCGAGGGTAATTGAACAAACCCCCTGATGGATTCGATTTCCGTTTTGAAATTTTCATTCCGCGGAAATGGGGTCTTTGTCCATTCATTTTTTAATTTATTAAAATGATATATCCCGTCTGCGAACCTGGGGCAAACTGTAATATTATTTCCTGACTTATCTGATAAGATATAAAATGCAAAAACCCAGGCAGGCCCGGAAAGATGTTTAAAAGAATAGCGGGCAAATTGTTGCATGATGGGATCGAAATATGATACGCCATTGATATCGGATTGCCAGGCACGTCTGGCTTCATCAATAAAGCTTATCGCATAAAATTTATTTTCTTCCAGGTTATTCAATTTTGACCAGGTTACCTGCTTCAGCTTTGTATCATACACAGCCAGCCCGGTAGCTGTAGAGATCCAGATCTCGTGATCAGATTTTCGTAAAATATCCCCGATCGGTACACTAAACATTTTTTTTCCGATTTCGTTCAATACCACGAGTGGGGTAAATGTTCTTGTATGCGGATCAAAAACATTTACCCCGGCTGCCCAGCTACCTACATACAAAAGACCATCATCATGATGATACATCCTGCGAAATACATTTAAAGCAACCTGGTAATTTTTATTTTTTTGAGGATAGGTATAGAGCTTCACGTCACCGGAAAACCTGTTTATCTCCTGCAAACCTGCGGTCGTACCTGCCCATATAATAGAATCATTCGTTCTTGAGGCTTCAATACTCAGTACTGAATAATCGTATCCTAACGAAGGCACAAGAGGTGGATATTTTTCTCTGGAAAAAGAGAAAAACCGGAAATCATCCTTCGTCTCATCATACATACATACTCCTCTGTTTCGTGTACCGATCCAAACAGTACCTGACTTGTCGCTGAATAATACGTTAACATTCTGATCAAATTTTCTTGACAGTTTATCTGCCTTTCTATTTCCTGTAAATTGGTAATGCCTGAACGTATAATCTTTTGTATTAAGTACTGAAAGCCCCTGGGTCGTACCCATCCACACGTAATTTTTTGCAGGAAGTACTGAATTAATGAAATTTTCAAAAAGAGAATGGCGCAGATCATTGCCTTCACGAAAAATTTTTATCAATTGCCCGTCGAACCTGCAAAGACCGGCGCTGGTACCGATCCACACAAAGCCATCCTCAGCTTTCCGAATGGAGCGAATTTCATTTACCGGCAATCCATTTTCCTTGCTGATCACTACAGCCTGATCAAACCTGAATTGGGCATGGCCCGTAACTGCCAGTATAAAGCAGGTACCAAACAATAGTTTTATTCTCAAATGGACATCCATATCAGCCGTCAATGGATAAATAATTTACAACTTTTAATGCAATCACTCAAAGCAAGGATGCAACTAACCCACTTTCCCTTATTCCGGAAATAGTTATTGATTGAAATTGTCTGTACGCTGAGCCAATGATGGAAGTTCTTGAGCGACAGGTTCCTCAGGCATCGATTTACATCTTTCCCTTATGAAAAACTTCCCTTCTCAAAAAAAACCCCCATCCAGGTAAACAGGATGGTCGCAGACTAATCATCCATTTTTATTGGTTTGTGCGGGCAATAATTTTGTGGCCGTTATAAAAAAAATCTTATCAAATGAGAGTAAAAATTGAAAAAATCGCTGAGGCCATCGGGGTGTTCTCACCCATCATTATCCTGCTGTTTGTCTGCAGCTCCTATTTATACAATCCGGAAAATAAAAATGCCGGTTTAAAAACCGGTCTCAGAAACGAATCCGGGATCAGAGACAGCCGGGACGAAAAAAAGGAAATCCTTTTTTTAGACAATAAAAACCAATAAACATGCAAACACGCGTTTCAGTTATCGCAGGAAATCAAACTTTCTTCATTAACAATCAAAATCATTAACCGGTAAACTTTATTAGTCATGAAAAGAATTCTTTTTTTGTTCTATGGAGTAATTTCATACTTCGCTTTCTTTGGAACTATCCTGTATGCTATCGGGTTTGCAGGCAACCTGTTTGTACCAAAAACAATTGATGGTCTGCCTCAGCTGCCGTTGGCACAGGGCCTGCTTATCGATGCTTCGTTACTCTTATTATTTGCATTGCAGCACAGCATTATGGCCAGGCCCGGATTCAAGCGCTGGTGGACGAAGTTTGTACCTGAGCAAATAGAAAGAAGCACATTTGTTTTATTAGCCAGCCTTTGCCTGATGCTGATGATGTGGCAATGGCAACCTATTGGCGGCGTAGTTTGGTTCATTCAAAATGAAGTGGTAAAAACCATCCTGCTGATCACTTATTTAATTGGCTGGGGCATTGTTTTCATCAGCACATTCCTGATCAATCATTTTGACCTCTTTGGGCTAAGACAAGCCTGGCTGCAATTCCGCGGCAAACCTTACACGCAATTGCCATTCAGGGTACCGCTGTTTTACCGCTTCGTTCGTCATCCATTATACCTTGGCTTCCTCGTTGCTTTCTGGTCTGCATCCACAATGACAGCTGCCCATTTATTGTTCGCAGTTCTAACAACCGGGTATATTCTCACTGCGATCAGGCTCGAAGAAAAAGACCTTATAATCCATTTTGGCGAGAAGTATTTGAATTATAAACGCTGGGTTCCCAAAATCATTCCTTTTACCAAAAAAAATTCGGTTAATACCAGGAATATATGAGAGCATTACTTAAAAAGCCTTTTTTCAGAAAGTATGGGAAAAAAGCCCTGATCATTTACCTGTGCTGGTCCGTTATAAAAGGCATATTATTCATTTTCCTTGGATATAGATTGTTTATATAGAACAAGCCTATTTCAGGATGAAGGCAAAACCCCGTAAGGTTTGCCGTATAATTTGTTATAAAACGTAAGCATGTATGAAAACCGGTTGCTCTGTATGCTTTTTCATTTGTGCTGATCTATTTACCCCTTAACATCATTGTGGTAACAAAAGCGTTATGCATCTGAATAACGCTTTTGTTTTTCTATGAAAAAACCCTGACCACCTGACAGAGCAGAAGCTCAGCAGAAATTCTTAAGCCGGCACATAAAGATATTCTGAGTAAATTTAAGTATGCAACGAACTATTTTCTTTCTTGCATGCATTCTTATTTGTGCTACCCTGGCAGCCCAGCAATATCCTTTTGTACAATATACACCCCGGGAAGGCCTTGTTAATAACAGGGCCCGGTCTATCTTCCAGGACAGCAAAGGAAAATTATACATTTCTACTTTTGGCGGACTGAGCATTTATGATGGCACGCGTTTTATCAATTACGATACGCATAACGGGCTGAATTTCGACATGATCAACCAGGTTGTTGAAATGGGTGAAGATTCGATCTGGATCATACCCAATTCCAATCATCTCCATTACCTGGTAAATGGCAGATTGAAAAACTTTATACCGGCAGACAAATTTATTCCCCTGATCAACCAGCTGCTAAAAGCCAGCAACGGGTATTATTATGCCATGGCTGACGAAGGATTATTTCGACTGGAAGACGGCAAATTTAAAAAAATCCCGATCGATGGCCTGCCGGCCGGTATCCCGGCGAAAACATTTTTACACGCTGAGGAGATCGGTAAGAAATTATTTATTCTTTCAAACCCCGATTACAAACTTCCGGCCCCGAATTTGTTGGTGTATGACCTTTCTCAAAATACGGTGCTTGCATACAAAAGCAATATCAGGGCTGGCTTTTTGTTCAAAGCATCAGGTAATGATCTCTTGATCTCCGCGACGGAAAAAATGTATATCGTCGATAATGCTGCATTGGCAAATAATAGAATCGAATTAAAGGAGCTCCCCGATTCCTTTCATATTCCAAAAAATATTACACCCACCTACATGTACAAGGACAGGCAAAACAATTTGTGGATTTCAACTCCCCAGGGACTCTATAAAATAAAAAAAGATGGAGAAACAACTTTATTTACCATCGAAAATGGACTGTCCACTAATTTTCAAACTTCCATTTTCCAGGACTACGAAAACAATATGTGGTTTACCAATTTACAAACCGGGCTTTGTAAACTTTCAAATAATCAACTTGCCTATTACCCCGCATTAAGAGCCGGTGACGCCGTTACTGATGTTTTCATAAATCCCGCAAACGACACTGTTTGGTTATACGATGCGTATCATAAGGCCCTGATCTCCCTTCCCCAGGGTCGAGCGGAAGACTATCAAAAGTATTTGATCAAAGGAAAGGTATCGGATTATTCAAAATTTGTTTCAGGCAGTTCGAAATGGCTGATAACTGGCGGCAGCATTTTTCAGTGGAATATGGCATTGAACAAAACCCAGCATAATCAAACCCTTGTTTATACCGATCCGGATAGTACAACAGGATTTACTGAAGGAATTTCAGACAGGTTCGGGAACCTTGTGGCTATTTCCAACAAACTTGTGGTTGTGGCGGGTAGCAAAATATTAATGCAACCTTTTAATTATATGGCGGACCAGGTGACCATTGACAGGGAAAACCGGGTGTGGGTGGCTCCCCGCAGTGATCAACTGTATTGCTTTGAGATTTCAGGCTCCGGTATGAACACAAAACTTTCTCTTTTGCAAACGTTCTCGCGGCCCATTCCGGGCAGTCCCCGGTCTATTACGGCCGACCTGTCCGGCAATATCTGGATCGGCACCAGGGACCAGGGTTTATATTGTATTTATTTTGACGGTTTTAAAATTCGCTCCATTCGCCAGTTAACAAGTCAGAATGGTTTGTCTGAAAACTTTGTCAATTATTTATTCTGCGATAAGGAAAATAATATATGGGCCTCCACACCTTCGGGACTTGATAAGATCAAAATGGTTAATAATCAATTTTTGATTGAGAATATCACAAGGAGTAATAATCTCTATCTGCCGATTTTAAAAATCCAGCAAACGAAAAACGGATTGCTTTGGATATTAACAACCGCCGGGATCATCACTTACAATCCGTTCCGGCTGGCTGTTAATGATTGGAAACCTCATCTTGCTTTTTCGGAAATCGTTAATAGTAATGCGGGGCGTGAACCAATGCCTGCCGATAGAGAATTATCCTATTTTAAAAACAATATTTCATTTCAGCTTTCAGCACCTACATACATTGATGAAAAACAAACACGGTTCAGTTATCTCCTGGAAGGAAGCGGAAATGAAAGCTGGAGTACACCTTCCACCGATGCTTCTATCAATTTTGTAAATTTACCACCCGGTGAATATACTCTCAGGGCCAAAGCTATTTTTCTGCATGGCTTGTATAAAGATGCTGAGTCGTCTTATTCTTTTACTATCCTGCCACCCTGGTGGCAAACCTGGTGGTTCAAATTATCAAGCGGCTTATTGCTATTGGGATTATTGTTTTTAGGGTTAAGGTATTACATTAACCGCAAGCTTCAATTGCAACGGGTGATCCTTGAAAAAAGACGGGCCATCGAAAAAGAACGAACCCGCATCGCAACGGATATGCATGACGACCTTGGCGCCGGCTTGTCGAGAATTAAGTTTCTTAGTGAGACGATTGGTATGAAAAAACAGCAACATTTACCTATTGAAGAAGAAATAAGCAGTATAAGAACCTATTCACATGAAATGATCGACAAAATGGGAGAGATAGTTTGGGCGCTGAATGAGAAAAATGATACCCTCAGCGATCTTCTCTCGTATACCCGCGCATACGCGGCTGAATACCTCGAACAAAATGGGATCAGCTGCCATGTGGAAGAGCCTGATAATCTACCCCAGGACATTGTAAATGGTGAATTCAGACGAAATATTTACTTAACAGTCAAGGAGACTCTACACAATATTGTGAAGCATGCGCAGGCTACAGAAGTATTTATAAACATTGAAATTTCAGACTGGCTCAGCATACAAATCAAGGATAACGGAATAGGAATTGACAATACCGGGCTCAGGTCATCCGGGAACGGGTTATTCAATATGAACAAAAGAATACAGGAACTGAATGGCCGTTTTGAAATTATAAACAATAACGGAACGCAGGTCAATATCCTGGTTCCGCTGAATCTATAACTTTCGTTCTATTGTCCACCGGTCAACATCAAACTAATTTCGGGAAGCATGAGTATATCAATAGCTATCGTAGAAGATCTTGATGAAGTAAGAGATGGGCTGAAGAACTTCATTTCTCTCAGTACTGAATTTATTGTTGTCGGCGCATTTAAAACGGGTGAAGAAGCCTTAGCCAATCTTCCGCAGATTACACCCGATATTGTGATCATGGATATTAACCTTCCGGGTATGAATGGCATTGAATGTATACGACAGGTAAAAGATAAAAGTCCCGGAACACAGTTCATGATGTTCACAGTGTATGAAAATGACGAGAAAGTATTTGAAGCATTAAAAGCTGGCGCATCAGGATATTTATTAAAAAACACCGGTCTTTTGCAAATAGCAGAATCATTGAAAGAGCTACGTGATGGGGGAAGCCCGATGAGCGCTAATATCGCCAGGAAGCTGGTAAACCTGTTCCGCGATAACGACAAAAAAGCTTCACCCATGGATATTTTGTCAAACCGGGAAAACGAAATTCTCCAGTTACTTTCGAAAGGTTTGTTGTATAAAGAAATAGCAGACCAACTTCAAATTACAACCGGCACAGTGCGGCAGCATATTCATAATATCTACGACAAACTCCACGTACAAAACAGAACAGAAGCTATTAATAAGGCGTTTAGGAAATAGATCATCTGATCAGATGATAGATGATAACGTATAGATGATAGTTTATGAAAGGAATTCAGTACAATGGATGAAAAAAATCGTTAACTGTAAAATATATTCTGAATTGTATATTCCTTTTTTGTAATTATCCACCTCTCCCTAAACTATCATCTCATCAACTATCATCTGTTATTGCATCGTATATAACTTAGGAAAATCTCCCCGTGCAAATAGAACAGAAGCGATCAATAATTTTTTAATTCAAAAGTTTATTCACAATACCTTTCGTTTAGCTGCGCTCTGATGGGATCATCTAACTTTAGTTATATATTCTGTATAACATACCATCTGAAATCATTAACACGTATAAATCTGGCCTGAAGCCATTCATAAAGCGTTTAAAAAATAATCTTTTCGTGGTATCGCATTCGCAATGACACGATGTATAACTTTCGTTCTATTGTCTCGTGATTCATTCCAATCTAATTTGCCGCCGGATTTTTATTTGATGCCTGTCATCAACCAAATCAAAACTTTTTGTTTATGTCTGCTTCTCTTCAACCGTTATCGGCAAATCATCGTGATGCAAGCTTAGATATTCTTCGTGGATTTGCATTAGCTGGTGTATTGCTTACATTTTGCGCCGGTGATGTTGGTTCCCCTGCTTCTTATGTGAATTCTTTTCCCGACGAAATCATTGCATGGATAAAATGGATCCTGGTAGAAAACAGGATGTACACCATGCTTATCATCATTTTTGGTATTGGCTTTCATGTGCAATTGGAAAAAGCAAAAAAGAAAGGAGTATCGCTGGTGCCTTTTTTTAGCCGCCGGCTTCTCGGGCTTCTCATCATCGGTTTTCTCCATGCCATTTTTTTAAGTACAAGAGATATCCTGATGTTCTATGCGCTTGCAGGGATCGTATTGTTGCTCGTGCACAGGATATCCAACAGATTATTAGTTGCCCTGATGCTGGTATTATTCTTTGCAGAGGGTCCTGCTGCAAGATATTTATTTCCCCGTGTGTGGCCGGAGATAACAGCCCTAAGGCAGCCCAACAACTATGTTGACCACGTACAGTACAACTGGCAATTCTTCAAATTGTATCACCAGATGTATGTTATCTATATCGAAATGTTGATTCATTTTTTGTTTGGTTTCTGGATCAGCAGGACAGGCATTTTGAAAAAAATAAAAACGAATAAAAAATTAAGGCGCAATTTATTGTTCATATCGCTCGCGGGGGCTGCAGTGCTAATCCCCGGTTATTATTTCTGGTTGTTTAAATCCGCACCTGTATTGTTTGGCAAAATCACTAACCCCTGGTTGCAATTCTTAATATCAACAGGATTTCGCAGCACCTGGCAGCTCTGGATGCTCGTTTCTGTTACGCTCTATGGCACGATACTGATCGGGCTTTCTGTTTCAGATAAAACTAAAAGATATCTCAGTCCCCTGGCAGCATTTGGACAAATGGCGCTGAGCAATTATTTAATCCAGTCGCTGGTACTTGTCCCTTACCTGTTAGTGTTTGACAGGTAT
>Ga0184636_1000356_pt1 | contig 10947 bp, 7 predicted proteins | sample PLM3_60_b2_FD_133164 | JGI IMG/M metagenome (GOLD analysis project Ga0184636, IMG submission 133164) | Groundwater sediment microbial communities from an aquifer in East River, Colorado, USA - PLM4_90_b2 | ecosystem: Environmental > Terrestrial > Soil > Riparian zone | place: USA: East River... | reverse complement strand
TCCGATAGCTATCAGATGACAATAGTCCCATAGTTGAAAATTAATTACGAACCTGATACATTGCTTAAACAAGAGGTATTTTTTTATCAAATAATCGTAAACAACATTACCAGGGAACGTAAATTTGCAGATGTTGACAAACCAGGAAAAGGAGTTTATTAATTATTGGGAAGAAAATCGTCTTAAAAAAAGAAAGATTTTGAAACAACTATCTGTGGGACTTCCGCTGGGTGTTTTATTGGTAATAGCAATTTTCGTGAATTTTTTTTCCGGGTGGGATAAACGGGCAGGAATGATCGTAAATGCGGACCCCTCCTTAATTCTCGTGCTTCTTGTCGCCTCTGTAGCAATTGTCATTTTTATTACCATTTTCTCAGCCCGGCATAAATGGGAACAAAATGAGCAACACTATAAAGAATTACTGAACCGTCATGAAAAAGAATCCTGATTTTTCTTTTTTATAAGCAGCATATAAACTTCTTTTGCGGTCATATCTTTACTCAAATTTATAAGATGAATAAACTTGTTTTATGTGCGATAGGCTTGATGTTTTTTTTTAATTCTTGTCTTAAAAAAACTGAGTGCGGCTATGATGCCTGTGATTTTGTTGCACCTTCTTCTGAAATCCAGGCGGTTCAATCTTACCTTACCAGCAATAGCATTGTAGCCACGCAACATTGCAGCGGGTTATTTTATACTATTGATAATGCGGGTACCGGTAAAGCTCCCGGTGCCTGTTCAGGCATTACTATTACCTACCAGGGAAAACTGACAAATGGTACTGTTTTCGATCAACAGACTTCACCTGTTAGTTTTTCATTGAGCGGCCTGATCAGCGGATGGAAAAATGGCGTACCACAGATAAAGGAGGGTGGCCGCATTCATTTATATATACCTCCCTCGTTGGGTTATGGGAGTCAGCAGACCGGAACAATTCCGCCAAATTCAATTCTCATATTCGATATAACTCTTGTAGCAGTACAATAAAAAATGGTCTAATTGCTACACCCGTTTTTCATTTGATGAGCGGTTTTTAATTCGCACTGTTCCTTGTGCCTTGTTTCCTTATCTTAACTTTGCCAACCATGAATCCTCACGACTCATACGAACCCATTTCAGTTTTTGATATTTTTAAAATAGGCATTGGCCCTTCAAGCTCTCATACCCTTGGTCCCTGGAAAGCTGCTCAACGTTTTGTTCAATCACTTAAAGACAAAAACTGTTTATACGACGTTACAGACGTAAAAGTATTGCTCTATGGGTCGTTGGCGAAAACCGGGCATGGGCATGGAACAGATATAGCTGTTCAATTAGGGCTAAGCGGGTTCGATGCTGTTACATTTAATGTTAACAGCATTACATCCAAAATAAATGATATCGCCTCCATGAGAAAAATTCTTCTTGGCGGACTGCATGAAGTGGATTTTGATCCAAGAGAGGATATAGATTTTCTTATTACTGAATCATTACCCTATCATCCAAACGCATTATCGTTTTTGGCTCACCTTAAAAGCGCCCGCCTTCCTGACGGGCAGGGGAATGATATTGCCGAAACCTATTATTCGGTCGGTGGTGGATTTGTAGAAAAAGAAGGGGAGAAGAATTCAGGTGCAACAGCCGCACAACTTGTTTTTCCAATTGACACGGCAGAGAATCTTTTACATTGGTGCCGTAAAACCGGTATGACAATTTCCGAAGTTGTGATGGAAAATGAAAACGCATGGCGGCCGGAAACAGAGACCAGGCAAGGCTTGCTCAATATCTGGAATGTAATGAAAGAATGCATGTACCGTGGCTCTCATACTCAGGGTATTTTGCCGGGCGGCCTGAATGTGAAACGTCGTGCAGCTGATCTCAATAAAAAGTTATTAAATAATAAAACTTTTGACAATTACAATTCATGGGTAAAAGCCATTCGAGAAGGCGGCGATAATTTCAAATACATTCTTGACTGGGTGAGTTGTTTTGCACTTTCAGTAAACGAAGAAAACGCTTCTTTTGGAAGAGTGGTTACAGTCCCTACAAACGGATCTGCGGGAGTTATTCCTGCCGTACTGCAATATTTTGTAGTATTTGCAGAAGGTCCCGATCCCGATAGATATCGGGACTACCAGGATAATGAGGATAAGATCATTCAATTCCTTCTTACTGCAGCAGAAATAGGAAGTATTTTTAAAAAAGGCTCAACTATTTCTGCAGCCATGGGTGGCTGCCAGGCAGAAATCGGGGTTTCTTCTGCAATGGCGGCTGCTGCATTGACTGAATGCATGGGCGGATCACAGCGGCAAGCTATGATGGCCGCTGAAATTGCGATGGAACATCATCTTGGTCTTACCTGTGATCCAATCGGAGGTCTTGTGCAAATTCCCTGTATTGAACGCAATACAATGGGCGCCATCAAAGCGATCACTGCATCACAATTAGCCCTCCAAAGCACCCCCGATTTTGCAAGAGTTTCTCTTGATGGTGTCATTAAGACCATGTGGGACACAGCTCTTGACATGAACCTTAAATACAAAGAAACGGCTGAAGGCGGGTTGGCGATAAATGTACCCCTGGGATTGAAAGAGTGTTAAATACTGAGCTTGCCGAAGTATTATTTCATCAGCCGCATTACTACCACCAACTTTCGTTGTGTCTCCCGATAGCTATCGGGACACTTGTACGTTTTGTTATTCAATTCAACAAGGGATTGGTCTCAATCTCTTTTACTTCAACATTACTATAGTCCCTTAACTCATTGTACAATGTATCTCTTTCGACTGGTTCTCTTTTTACCTGCCTGATCAATGTAACCAATTCGGCTGTGGTCATGGAAGGATTTTGTTCTTCAGCGCCGGCCATCGAATATATTTTTGTCGTGTCGTCAATAGTTCCGTCAATATCATTCACACCAAAGGATAAACTGAGTTGCGCATTTTGTCTTCCCAGCATGGGCCAATATGCTTTCAAATGAGGGAAATTATCAAGATAGACTCTGGCTACTGCATACATCTTCATGTCTTCTACAATTGTGCTTTCAGGCACATGGCTCATATCATTATCCTTGTTACGGAATTTAAGAGGAATGAATGTATTAAAGCCATTTGTTTTGTCCTGCAGTTGCCTTAAACGGCTCATATGATCAACCCTGTGATGGTATTTTTCGATATGACCATACAGCATGGTAGCATTGCTATGCATGCCTAAGCGATGGGCTGTTTCATGAATATGCAACCAGCCTTCGGCATCTACTTTATCTGCACTGATCTTTTCTCTTATTTCCGGGTGAAATATTTCTGCGCCACCGCCTGGTAATGAATCAAGACCTGCTTCCTTTAAATAGTTTAATCCTTCTTCTGTGCGCATCTTTGCTTTGCGGAACATATAATCTAATTCAACGGCAGTAAAACCTTTAATGTGGAGTTCAGGACGATGTGATTTTATTTTTCTTAATACATCAGCAAAAAACTCAACATTAAGTTTCGGATGAACGCCTCCTACAATATGCACTTCAGTAATGGGTTTGCCATCATAATGTTTTACCATATTCAGCATATCATCGGCACTTAATTCCCATCCTTCTTCACGATGAGCATATAGCCGGGAGTAAGAACAAAAATTGCAGCTGAATACACAAACATTGGTAGGCTCAATATGAAAATTACGATTGAAATATGTTTTATTGCCGTGTAATTTTTCTCTTATATAATTGGCAAGAGATCCAAGAAGCGGGAGAGAAGCTTTTTGAAAAAGCACCAGGGCTTCTTCTTCGGTGATTCTTTCGCCGTTGTAAATTTTTTCAGCAATAGCCTGAAGATAATTGGGAATATGACCCACCAGGGGGGTTGCTGTCATTTCTTCGTTTGAATTCATAAATCCTTTCCGCAAAGTTAAATATCAATCGCACAAAAAGAATGATGTTCGTCAAATGATGACTAAAAAGCCCCGAATATTGTCGGGGCTTTTGGCTATAGTTTTTCTGATTAATATTTCACGATTCTTACTGAAACATTCTTGTTCGGGTCAGTATAACCTAAATGAACAATATAAACGCCCGCTGATCTGTTGGAAAGATTAATTGCAACCTGCTTGTCGGCATTCCCGCCGTAATCCTTTCTCCAAACCAATTGTCCTGCTGAACTATATACTGAAATATATTTTAAATCAGTTGGTGGCAGGTAATGCCATACAGTGAATTGATCCTTAAACGGACTTGGTAATACCAGGAATCCTTCACTCTTTAATCGTAGTGGTAATGTCCTCGTTGAAACATTCACGTTATCAATAAAGATATTATTCTCGAAATTACTTGTATTCCTGAATACAACCTGTAATGGCCCATTACCCGCAGCCAGCCCTGTCAGATCAATTTTTTCACTTCTCCACAAATCCTGGCTCAATGGGAAGAATTCACTTGGTTGTGCATAATTAGGATCTTTCACTGTTTGCAGATCCGCTCCCCATTTTTTATAAACCGAGGTGAATGTATTGCCGCAATCCTTTGTAATCAATACCTCAAGCGTATCAAGCGGAATAGTTGTTGTTCCGGGATAACTGGAAGTTAGGGCAGCCATGTCAAAGCTCAATGACACCGAATCCACCCCTGTATAGTTGAGCCTTGGTGTGTACATATCATCAATCTGCCCGTTTACCGGATATTGAAAGTTGTTGACGAACGCTGAGGCTATGCCTGTTTTAGCAGCAGCAGTGGTACGTCTCCATGTAATGCTGTTGTCAGGATTTACGACAGCCCATCCTGTTGGCGGGAAGGTTGTATTCTCAAAACCTTCTACCACCGGCGGAGCTATAGTTGCAACAAGCGAAATTATTTTTGTTAATGTATCATTGGATGTATTCTGATCTCCTGCTCCGCTTGTAGTCACAAGTCCTGAAGTATAGACCTTCAATGTATTTGCACCCTGGATGAAAGTACCCGCGTTAAGTGTAACGGTTGCCGTAGCACCCGGGGCTAATTTCGGCGAAGGTGTAAACGGTGAAGTTGAAGCAGCCCCACCATTTATAGTAAAGCTGACATTATAGGCGCTGATACTATCACTACCCACGTTTTGCACAGCAACCGATGGTGCATTACTTGCCGTACAGATAACATTGTTAGGTTGTGCAATTGAAACTACTGCAATATCTCTTTTGAATTTACGGGTGACATTAATATTATCAATGAAGATATTATTACCATAACCATTCGTATTCCTTATCGTTAAGATCAAACTTCCTGATGACATGAATGCTCCGCCTACAGCCACTCTTTCTTTTCTCCATACGGTTGGAGACAGGTAAGGTGCAGTAGATGCACCGGCGGTTTGCAATATAGTTCCCGGCTTACTGTAACCGGTGGGCAAATAGTTATTGCCGCAATCCGTAGATGCTATTACACTTAAAATATCATCCAAACCAGGAAAGTTTCTGTGTGACACATCGAAGGTCAGGATCACTGAGTCGATCCCCGTCGTATTAATGGCAGGTAACTTCATATCATCTATCTGGCCCGGCAAATTAAAATCATAATTATCAATGAATGCAGATTTCTGACTGGCATTGCCCGGGGTCGTGGTTACCCAGGTAACATTACCGTTCGGATTTACTACCGTAATACCAGCCGGCATAGCTGGAACAATTGCAGATTCAAAGTTCTGACTATAGCTGGTAAATACCTGGTTAACCGTAAATGTTTTACTAATTGTATCATTTGCGGGGAATAAATCACCTACACCAGTTGAATTTCCGGGATTAAGTGTGATCAGTTTTATGGTATGATTGCCTGTTGTAGTTGTAAACGGAGTGCTGGTTAATGTTACATTGGTAGAAGCACCCGGGTTAAGGGTTATTATAAATTTTTGCGGGGTAGATGGTGCTCCGTTGTCCAGGATATATCTTACCTCGAATGAGTCCACTGCCTGGATACCATTGTTCAAAACAGTTACAGACGGTGTTATAGTTGGTGTGCACTCCTGGGTGTTTGGCCGCAATACTGCAACAGGGCTAACATCGCGGGGAGTAATAATAAACCCTGTGATATTAATATTATCAAGAAAAGTCCGGTTACCGAAGCCATTTATAACTCTGAAGGCAATGATCACCTGGCCTCCTGCAATTTGTGGACCACCAATAGCGATTCTTTTTGCTGCCCAATCTGCAGGCGCTGGAGTTACATAATCAGGTCCTGATGATCCGGCAGTTGGAAAAGTTGTAGGATCATCAAGAGAAAGTACAGGTGTAAATGTAGTACCACAATCCGTTGATACCAATACCTGAAAATGATCGTTCAGGCCGGGGAAGTTTTTATGTGCCAGGTCAAATTTAATGATCACAGAATCCCAACCCATTGTGCTGATAGGGGGTGAAACAACATCATCAGTATTACCCGGAAAATTATTGTTATAGGTATCAATGCCGGCAGAAGCAGTACTCTGGTTGCCAGCTGTTGCTCTATACCAGGTATTATTATTATTCGGATTATTGATCGACCATCCTGCTGGTGGGAAGGTAGTGCTTTCAAAACCCTGGGTAATTGGTAAAGGAAGGCCGGCAAAATTAAAAATTTTTGTAATTGTATCATTTGCATTGTTCTGATCAGCTGAACCGTTCGGATTTGATGTCCAGAATTTTAATGTATTACTGGTTACCAGGGTGATTGGAGTGTTAAGGGTCAGAGTGATCACTGTATCATATAATGTAGCAAGGCCTGAACCGGATAATGTTACCGGCTGTGATGTTACAGGTCCATTATTAAGCGTCCAGTTTACTGTTATAGAAGTAAGTGTTGTTATACCGCGATTTTGAATACGGAGTTTTGGAGTAATGCTTGCGCCGCAGGTAGGATTGGGATATGATACAAGACTGAAGGTAGCACAGTTTCCGTTTGCAGGATCAGTGTATTTGCCCGGACCTACAAATTCACTACCGCCCGGCCGCACCACAGTAGTTAATGCTGCATCCAGGGATGGAGCAGAGGCTGGGGGAGTTCCTCCCAGAGTAGTTAGATAACCCGCACGGCAATTTTCCAGAACCCATTCCATGCGTTGTACTTCACCGATGGAGAACATAGAGTAACAGGGGTCATCCGTATAGTCCATATAATTCTGATACATCTTACCCGGAGGTAAAGGAGCGGCTGTACATCCTGAAGCAACGCCACCTGTCGGGCAACCGGATGTGGGAGCGCTTTGCACAGGAACATCATCGGCGGGTCCTAATAAAGCGGGAGGTAATTGACAACCTGTGGATGTTAATTGAGCAAAATCATTTGTTGAGCATCCATTATCAAACGGATGGTATAAACCCATGCAGTGACCGATTTCATGAACTGCTGTTCTTGCTCCACAAAAAGCTGGAATAGAATAACCGGGATTACGTGAAAATCCCCTGTAGTCAACACAGGGGCCGTCAATATCAACGCTACCAATAGCACCGCCGGGTCCGATTTCGGGTGCAATTCCAAGTAAACCACCCGAACCGACACCTACCCAAATATTAAAATACTGTGTAATATCCCAGGGATCTAAACCGCCACTTGCTGTAACCTTTATAGGCTGAGGGTTATTGAAAGCGATAGCACCGGCGCCCACTCTTCTTTCAATGCCGGTAGTGTAGTTACCAGATGCATCTCTTTTTGCCAATGTCCAGCGAAGCAAAGAGTGCCCTCTCACTGAATAAAAAAGACTTCCATTGGTGCTGTCTGAATTGAATCCTGAATAATCAAGATTCATCCTGTTAATAAAGTAAAGTACATCGGCATCAGTAATTATGTCTGGCTGGGGCAATACGATATGCACAACAATTGGAATTGTCACGGGCCCTGTCAATGTTGAAGTAGACGTTGTTCTTGCTGTCGGGTTTCGCAAAGATTCTTCATATTGCTTCAAACCCTCTTCATAATGAGCTCTGAATACAGGGTCGGTTTGAATACGATGCAGGATGTCCTCCCAGGTCCCACAGCGCTTGGGGTCAAAAATTTGTTTTTGAGATAGAGGATTGGTACCTTTTTGCTGAGCATTTGTGCTCATCGTAAATACAAATAGAAAACCTGCTGCAATTACGAGAGTAAAATTTTTCAAAGCAGAATAGTTTTAGGTTAAACAAAAAAGTTAGTTCTAATAAGCTCACAATAATACTGAAATATAAAGATATAGCGAAAAAAGAATTCTTAAAAAACTCCATTTTTACTCTCTGAAATCATAGTTTTTAATCGGGGTTATAGAACAGAGGTTTTATCTGCATTGCGTTAGTTTTTTCTATTTAAGTAATTGTTTGTTTATATAATAAATTCTTCCGGTAATATATCGCGATCAACGCCAAAAGAGTTGCGTATTACCTGAAGGTTCTCATTCATTTTAAACAAACAAGGTGCTGATTTTTTGGTATAGAAAAAAACTATCTTTCCTTCTTAAACCAAAAACCAATCGCGTTATGAATATTAAGTTTCGTCTTACGGTGATGAATTTTTTAGAATTCTTCATCTGGGGCTCATGGCTGATTTCTCTCGGGAGTTATATGTTTAACGTGTTAAATGTTAATAATCCTAATCCTCATATCGGTGGCCTGATCGGGGCAACTTATGGAACAATGGGTATCGCTTCTTTGTTTATGCCCGCTCTTATGGGAATTATTGCAGATAAATGGGTGAATGCAGAAAGGGTTTTAGGGACTTGTCATTTAATCGGCGCCGCATTATTATTTTGGGCATCAAGAGTACATGATCCGGAAACAATGTATGTGGTTATGCTGTTTAATGCACTTGTTTTCATGCCTACTATTGCTTTAAATAATACCGTCTCGTATATCATTTTAGGAAAAAAAGGTTTTGATGTTGTAAAAGTGTTCCCCCCCATCAGGGTTTGGGGAACTATCGGTTTTATAGTTGCAGTATGGGTAGTAGATTTATGCGGCTGGGCATTAAGTCCTACACAATTTATCTTAAGTTCTGTTGCTTCTGTATGCATGGGTCTTTACTGCTTTACGATGCCAGCTTGTCTACCTTCAAAGACCGGCAAAAGTACTTCGTGGGTTTCTACATTTGGCCTGGATGCTTTTGTACTATTTAAACAAAAGAAGATGATTATATTTTTTGTGTTTGCCATGCTTTTAGGAGCTGCCTTGCAAATTACCAACGCTTTCGGTAAATCTTTCTTAGATGATTTTGGAACAAATCCACTCTACAAAGATGCCTTTGGTGTAAAACATTCCAATATCCTTATTTCCATTTCCCAGATATCAGAAACCTTGTTTATTCTAACCATTCCTTTTTTTCTGCGCCGCTTTGGAATTAAAGCTGTGATGATGATGAGCATTTTTGCCTGGGTGTTTCGTTTCGGATTATTCGGACTAGGTAATCCCGGGGGCGGATTATGGCTTTTGATCTTATCAATGATCATTTATGGAATGGCTTTCGACTTCTTTAATATTTCCGGTTCTTTATTCGTAGAGAAGGAAGCAAATGTAAAAATCAGGGCCAGTGCCCAGGGTTTGTTTATGGTAATGACCAATGGCATTGGTGCTTTTTTAGGAGGGATGATAAGTGGCTGGGTAGTGGATTATTTTACAGTAAACGGAGTAAAGGACTGGAAAAGCATCTGGTTCAGCTTTGCAGGCTATGCTCTTGTATTAGGGATCATTTTCCCTATTGTTTTCAAATACAAACATATCCCAACAGGCAGAGAGATCGATAGAGCAGAAGCAATAGAAATGACCCCGCACTGATCATAAAGCTCCAAAAAAACAAATTCCAAATCCCGGTCAGGAATTTGGAATTTGTTTTTTTAATTTGAAGATTTTTTAGCTTAAATGTGCTTCTATTTTTTTTACGAAATTTCCTTTTGGTTGCGCACCAACTAATTTATCAACAACCTGCCCGTTTTTTATAAATAAAATAGCAGGAATAGAAGTAATGCCATAGTTCATGCTAACCTGCGGATTATTATCAACGTTTACTTTCCCAACGTTTATTTTTCCGGCGTATTCCTTTGATAATTCTTCTATCACAGGACCGATCGCACGGCAGGGGCCACACCATTCTGCCCAAAAATCAATTACTGTCAATTTATCAGAAGCTATCACTTCGCTCTGAAAGTTTGAATCGTTAAACTCTTTTGCCATTGTTTATAATTTTAATTTTGTTTTTATCCTTCAACCCGATAGCTTTCAGGTTCGTTCAGGAGGACTGCAAATTTAATCCCAAATACTGGTTTACGAAGTTATGACATCAATTTGTGATTAACTTGTCACTAACCTGACATCTTTCAACTATACTGTCTGCTAATCTGTCTAATTCCTGCATTTTCTTAACATTTGAAAACAAAAAAAGTTTATTTCCTAAACAGTGATTACCTGTACGTCAAATTCCGGGCTATTTTCAAGAAACTCTGCCATTTCATCATTCATTTCAAACCCGTTGTCCATAGTCAGTAAACTTATCTTCCAATTACTCCTGGGTTCATTCAATGTAAATTTCAATGTGGCCTTGCCGGGATGATTTTTTACATTCGTTTCAATAAAATTCAGCCTCTCTTTTGTAATATCTTTTGGATGAAGCTCAACATGCACCTGCTTTGTCAGATTTCTTTTCAACGTTTCTGCCAGGGAAACTGATGTCACTTTAAACTCAAATTCAGGACGATTATACCGCTGTTTTAAAAAGCCGGTTATAAAGACCGTGGTTCCCTGCTGAAGAAATGCTGAAAACCGCACATAATCATCACTCCATAAAACAATATCTGTTTTACCGGAATAATCTTCAAGAATAAAACTGCCATATTTATTTCCCTGCCTTGAAATTTTATGTTGTGCATCGGTTACTAAACCAAGCAATCTGAATTGCCGGTTCGGGTTGGGTTGTTTGGATATGATCTCTTTAAACTCATTAAAATCGGCAAGAGGAACAATGCCATAATGCCTCATTTCAAATTTGTGATGATCCAGCGGATGACCGCTTAAAAACATGCCGGTTAT
>Ga0184636_1000353_pt1 | contig 10999 bp, 8 predicted proteins | sample PLM3_60_b2_FD_133164 | JGI IMG/M metagenome (GOLD analysis project Ga0184636, IMG submission 133164) | Groundwater sediment microbial communities from an aquifer in East River, Colorado, USA - PLM4_90_b2 | ecosystem: Environmental > Terrestrial > Soil > Riparian zone | place: USA: East River... | reverse complement strand
GCCGTCGCTGTAAAAGCTTTTTCTTTATCGATACTTCAAAATCTATCGAAACTATATCCTGAAATTAAAAATGAAGTTAAGCTGATCATTGAAGAACGATGGGAACATGAAACAGTTGCTTTCCGTTCAAGAGCAAAAAAATTTCTCAACAGTTGAGATATCTTATTAATCTGAGCATGTTATCGGCATGGAATTTTAACTCATGCTATTAAAAAAACTATGGAACTCAGAAGAGATGAATTCCCGATAGCCCTGCAGGCCTATGAAGTGCGCACTGACAGGGAAGATTTTGTCGCCGAACAGGTAGTAAATTCACAACTGGAAGCCGATAATTTTATGAGTATGTACGCAGGTAGACTGATCAAGACCCGTGAAGTGCGTCCTGTTGAAATTAAAAAGATCGTGGCGGTCCGGGCCGCAGCCAGGAGAAGAGCGGCGATCCCCGCCTGGATCATTGTACTTGCGATATTGATCATTTTATTTGTTGTGGCCTATGCTGAGGGCTGGCTTCAAACCCTGATGCAACAGGTAAAATAAGATCAATGTAAAAAAATACAGAAACCGCATAGCTGAACCTTGCGATCATTCTCTGCGGGAACTCTGCGACTCCGCGACTCTGCGGTAAAAAAAAAATAGTAAAATTATTTTTTCTTTGTCTTATAAAATTCAGGAAAGATCAAACGCAGACTTTGGTCATACGTGAAATAATTATATACCCAGTTGCTGAATACAAAAAAACGATTTTTTACTCCCAGGATCAGCATCAGGTGCAAACTCATCCAGATGACCCAGGCTATAAAACCGCCGATATGCAGAAGGGTTCCGAAAATTTTCGGGACCGGAAGATCCACGACTGCAAGATGACGCCCCACTGTAGCCATTGTTCCTTTATCGATGTATTCAAAATCGTAAAAGCTGGTTGACTTCCGTTCGAGGCGTGTAAGATTTTTTGCCAGGAAGGCTCCCTGCTGAATAGCCACGGCAGCCAGTTGAGGATGTCCTTTCGGGTAGCGGGGCGTTTCCATCCAGGCAAGATCGCCGATGACATAAATATCATTAAATCCCTTTAGTCTTGCCTGCCTGTCAACAATTAATCGATTGCCTTTTACGACCAGGGTTTTATCGATACCGGGGGGAACAGCGCCGGTCACTCCTGCTGCCCAGATGACCGTGTTCGATGGAATTGAATTTCCGTCTTTCAACTCTACATTATTTCCATCGTAATTGCTGACGATTGTATTTGTAAGAACCTTTACCCCAAGTTTCGTTAAATACCGTTGCGATTGCTCTGAAGATTTTTCGCTCATTGCAGCCAGGGTTTTTGGTCCTCCTTCAAGCAGGTAAATATTCATCTTGCTGAAATCAAGCTCGGGATAGTCCTTGGGCAAAACATATTTCTTCATCTCGGCTAAAGCGCCTGAGATCTCTACACCCGTTGGCCCGCCTCCCACTACAACAATATTCATGAGTTGTTGCAACTGAACGGGGTCCTTTACCAGGAGGGCATCTTCAAAATTGCGAATGAGTTTATGGCGCAATTGCAATGCTTCCACCGTTGATTTCATGGGGAAAGTATTTTCTGCCAGCTTCGTGTTTCCAAAAAAATTGGTCTCGGTACCCATGGCCAATACCAGGATATCATAGCCGATCTCTTCTATATTGGTAACGATCTTATTTTGAGATGGAATAATTTCTTTTACTTCTTCCAGGCGAATTCTTACATTTTTGCTTTTGTGAAAAACTTTACGCAGGGGAAAAGAAATATTGCTGGCGTCAAGGCCAGCTGTTGCTACCTGGTACATCAGGGGCTGGAACATGTGGTAATTCACCCTGTCAATAAGGATCACTTCAAAACCGGCCTTGTTATTGAGTTTCCTTGCTAATTTTAAGCCCCCGAATCCGCCGCCGACGATCACTACTTTCATATCCGGTCTATTTAACTTCCCAAATTTACACTATTTTCAATAATTTTTGAAAATACGAAAACTATTTCTTTTGAACTATTTTGTTATTCTGAAATACATATTTCCTCTTTCTGATAAAACTATCGTACGGTGGCTCACATTTGTATTCATTTACATAAATAATATTGTCCTGTATTTTTTCCAGGCCATAACAGATATTAAGATTAACCCCCCCACAACTTTCATCCTTTTGCCTGTATTCAGATAAATGGCAGCATCTTGTCGAATAATGGCGTTTCCGCCTTCTTTGGATGTCATAACAAAAAAGATAATGCAATCTTCAAGTTTATCATTATTTATATCTCCGGTAAAGACCCGGGGTTCGTCAACAATGGCATCGTTATTTTTTTCGATTGTTGGTTTGTATTTATTAAAAAGCTTTAGTGCTTCTTTTGAGGGAGAAAATGAATTTTGCCCTGAAACGCAGATGTATGACATCAATAAATTAAGTATAAAAATAAATTTCATAGAAAGGGTTTAATACAATAACCTTACCTTAATTGTCTGCTTTACTCCTTTTAATAATTGAAAGGCCTGGCCGGAAATTTTTTTGTCAACATCAAGCACAACATAACCGATATCTTCATTGGTCTTTAAATATTGAGCCAGGATATTGATATTGTATTTTGATAATTGTGTATTGATCTCGGAAAGTACCCCGGGCACATTATTATGTATATGCAGAATGCGGTGTGCCCCTTCCTGTGGTGGCAGTGACAGGGCCGGCACGGTGTGTGAACCGTTTGTGATCCCTTTTTCTAAAAAATTAAAAAGCTTGAGGCTGACATCTTCACCAATATTTTGTTGCGCTTCTTCGGTTGAGCCCCCGATATGCGGGGTAAGAATTACGTTCGGGACATTCTGCAAGGGAGTTTGAAACCTGTCGCCATTCTTTTCGGGCTCATCGGGAAAAACGTCTACGGCAGCGCCGCCGATATGACCACTCAGTATTGATCTGCGAAGTTCCTCAAGATCGACCACCTCCCCCCTGGCATAATTAATAAGGACGGAATCCTTTTTAAAATATTTCAGGTTGTTTTTATTAATGAGGTTTTTTGTTTGCAAAGTTTCAGGCACATGCAGTGTAACTACATCGGCCCTGTTCAATAATTCTTTTAATGATTTTGCGTCTTCTGCATTTCCCAATGGCAGTTTCGTTTCCACATCATAAAAAATGACCTTCATGCCCAGGGCCTCTGCCAGCACACTTACCTGCGAGCCGATATTTCCATACCCGATAATTCCCAAAATTTTTCCACGCAATTCATAGCTTCCTTTTGCATCTTTCATCCAGGTTCCTTCGTGGGCTGCTTTATTTTTATCCGGTATACGACGAATGAGCATGATGGCGGCCCCGATAACCAATTCTGCCACTGATCTTGTATTGGAATAGGGGGCATTAAATACGGCAACTCCATGTTTTGTTGCCGACAGAAGATCCACCTGGTTAACGCCGATACAGAAACAACCTATCGCCTGCAGTTTTTTTGCAGCATCAAGCAGTTTTGAATTAATATGAGTTTTTGACCGGATGCCTATAATATGTACATCCTTTATTTCGTTAATGAGCTCAGATTCAGTCAAGGCTTTATTTATTTTTTCAACTTTTGTGTATCCCTGCTGCCGGAAGCGTTTTACCGCTATATCACTGATATTTTCCAGGAACAGGATACGTATTTTTTCCTTGGGATAACTAGTCTTATTTGCTTCCATACTTGCAAATATGCACATAAGTTGATAATTTTAGACCTGGGCCCAATTCTTGTTTTCTAAATTCATCCTGTGAGAATAAAACATACCCCATTGAAAAACACGTTATATAGCATAGGAATTACCCTCAGTATGGTAGTAGGCTGTAATGCGACCCTTGAAAATAGTAGTCAGCAGCAGGAGCTTACCCAGGCGTTTCCTCCTGCCTTTCCTTCTCCCTTTCAGTCAACGTTCCAACCTGTCCTGGTACGGGATTCAAGTGAATATTATGATGCTGTAAAAGGCTTTTTTGAAAAGTCGTTGATCCGCAGAAATTTTAATGGAGGCATACTGGTAGCAAAAGGCAATTCAATTATTTATGAAAATTACCTGGGATACAAGGACCTGCGGACTAAAGAACCGTTAGGTGCCGGAACTCCCATGCATATAGCCTCTGTATCAAAAAATTTTGCGGCTGCAGCTATTTTAAAACTGATCCAGGAAGGAAAGCTCCGGCTTAATGAACCGGTCGCTGATTTCTTTCCCAATTTTCCCTACAATGGCGTTACTGTACACATGTTGCTGAGTCACCGGAGCGGCTTGCCTGATTATATGCATTTTCTCGACAATTCTGGTTGGAACAGGAATCTGTCTGCCACCAATAAGGATGTATTGAATTCATTATATACGCTTCATCCGAGGGCCGAATTTCCGGCAGGAACAAGGTTCACCTATTCAAATACAAATTTTGTTTTGATCGCTCTTATTGTTGAAAAACTTTCCGGTCTCCCCTACCCTGAATACATGAAAACAAATTTTTTCCAGCCTCTGCAGATGGAAAATACCTATGTAGCTACTCTTTCCGATTTATCAACCTCTACACCTTCATTTGAAGGAAACGGACGTTACTGGGAAACGGATTTTCTTGAAGGTACCTACGGCGATAAGAATATTTATACTACACCGAGAGACCTTTTAAAATGGACCCTGGCCTTAACAAATGGAAAGCTGATCAATCAATCATTACTCGATTCGGCCTTTATACCTTACAGCAATGAACACCCCGGCACTCATAATTATGGTCTCGGCTGGCGATTACTCATGCTTAAAAATGGTAAAAAGGTCATTTATCATAATGGGCGCTGGCATGGCACGAATGCCTCGCTGGCGATCCTTCCTGATGAAGATATAAGGATCATCATCATCGGCAACCGGTACAACAGCAATATTTATAGTGTAGCCAGGAACTCTTATGATATTTTTGGTAACTACCTTCATGATGGTTCGATCATTGATGATGAAGAAAGCGTGGTGAGAGTCCATCATCATCATTCGGCAAAAAAATCCGTAGCGAAAAAATCCAGCCATCGGAAGCATTATAAAACTTCCGGCAAATCTTACGTAAAGAAAACAGTTACGAAGAAGGCTGTACCAGCCAGTCGGTAGGTGGGTTCACTGTAATTCAGTAAAAACCTCATCCGCCTTAACCCTTCGGGTTTAGAAATCAATATTTTTTATTATAAAAAATTTGTGCCTGCAACATAGCTTAAGTAGAAGGATCGGCACAATATTACTATTCCGGACAAATTATTTTGAGAAGAAGGTATGAGGTAATTTCAAAATTCTTTATAAACTTTAGTGAATGAAAATTCTGAATGCTGAACAAATTCGTGAATGGGATCGTTACACCATTCAACAGGAAGCCATTGCTTCTATTGACCTGATGGAACGAGCCGCCAGCAGTTGTGTTGACTGGCTTGGGCAACACGGTTTTTCCGATCCCGAAAGCTTTCGGGATCCGGTTACCATTTTTTGCGGAAAGGGAAATAATGGCGGAGACGGATTGGCTATTGCCAGGTTACTTTCCCAGCAACACCGCCATGTCAATGTTTATATCATGGAATCAGGTTCTGCAGGTACAGAAGATTTTCAATTGAACCTGGAGAGGCTGCACCACCCGATCAGGTTTATCAAGTCAGAAAAAAATTTCCCCTCTTTCGGAAAAAATGAAATTATCATCGATGCCTTACTGGGCTCCGGGTTGGACAGGCCATTAGAAGGGATCACAGCAAAATTGGCTGATCATATCAGCAACTCAGGTTGTAAGATCATCTCGATTGACCTACCGAGTGGTTTGCCTGTTGATCAACCCGCAAAAGGCAATGCAATCAAATCAGATCATATATTAAGTTTTCAAACTTATAAACTGAGTTTTTTGTTACCGGAAAATGCTGCCTTTGTCGGGGAAGTGCATATTCTTGACATTGGCCTTTACGGGCAATTTTATAAAGACCTGCAAACAAATTACGAGTTGATTGATAAAGAAATAATTTCTGCTATTTACAAACCCCGCAACCGTTTTGCGCACAAAGGAAATTTTGGTCATGCATTCATTATTGCAGGGAGCTATGGAAAAATGGGAGCAGCAATTCTTTCTGCAAGAGCGTGTTTGCGAAGCGGAGCCGGGTTAACCAGTCTTCATATTCCAAAATACGGATACGCAGTCATGCAGAATTCCTCACCCGAAGCGATGGTGATGACCGATTTTAATTCTTCGATCATCACAAAAATTGAAGCAGATCTTTCAAAATTCAATTCAGTAGGAATTGGCCCGGGTATAGGAACAGCTGTAGAAACAAAAAAAATGCTGGAAGAGATTTTTGATTCATACAAAAAACCATTTGTGCTGGATGCGGATGCTTTAAATCTTATTTCTTCAGAAAAAAGTTTATTAAATAAAATTCCCGCAGGTTCCATTCTCACTCCTCATCCAAAAGAATTTGAAAGATTATTCGGCAGCAGTGAAAATACCCTTGCCCGTTTTCAAACAGCACAACAAAAAGCGAAAGAGTTAAATCTTGTGATCGTATTGAAAGGCCATCACAGCTTTATTGCCACTCCGGGTGGCAAGGCCTGGTTCAACAACACAGGAAATGCAGGCATGGCTAAGGGCGGCAGCGGGGATGTGCTTACAGGAATTCTTACTGCACTTGTCGCACAGGGTTATGATACGATCGAAGCAGCTATTCTGGGTGTCTATCTTCATGGTCTTGCCGGTGATCTTGCTGCAAAGAAATTTTCACAGGAAGCAATACTGGCAGGAGACATTGTAGAAAGTTTGGGAGAAGGATACTTAAAAATTCAGGAGTACTGAGAGATTTGGGTTACTATTTTATGTAAAAAAGTATAAATAGTATCTAATACCCAAACCTGCTTATGAAATATATTATCACGCTCATCATCTTCGTCTTCTCAACAATACTTAGTTGCAATACTTCAAAAGAAAATAATAATTTATTCAGTCGTGATGATTTACCTGCCAGCCAATATACCATCAATACAGATAAGGACACAACAATTCAAACTGTCAATGGGGCTTTATTAAAAATCCCAAAAGGTGCAATAAAATCTGAAAATGGCAGGCAGGTAACCCTTGAAATAAAGGAAGCCTATTCCCTTTCACAAATGATACAAGCCGGGTTAGTGACTGAATCCGATGGAGAGCCTTTATCAAGCGGCGGAATGATTTATATTAATGGGGCAGCGGGACAAAAACTAACTATTACGCAGGGAATTAAAGTAGCCATACCTGCTGAGTATCTTACTAAGGAAATGCAATTATACAAAGGAGATACAACTGCAAATAAAATAAACTGGAAAGACCCGCAGCCTCTACAGGAAAATAAACAGCTCACCGGTATTGAAAAAGGTCAGATTCTTTTTCAGCAAAATTGCGCTACCTGCCATGCGATTGATAAAGCCTTAACCGGACCGGCTCTTGCGCATTTTCCAAAAAGATTCCGAGGACTGACATGGGGTGGTGAGGGTTTATCATCTTGGTATCATGGTTTACCCGATCGGATAAATCAAGAAAGACCAGTAGCAAAGGATACTAGTAAAGTCAAGGAGGACTCTGTGTCAAAAGATGTTTTTTATCGTTCCGATTACAACAAGCTTGAACTTTATGTTTGCAATCTCATTAAGATGTATGGTGTAAGAGGGACTGCATTTAATTTTGAAAGGCGGCAATTATTTGATCTCTACAATTACATTCAAAATGAAAGTGATAAAAGAAGTTTGCCTTTTCCATCGCATGCCTACTTAGATACATGTATTGACAGCTGTGAAAATTATCGGCAAGAAATAAATGGTTTGCAGAACGAAAAACAAATCGCCGGATTAAAACGAAAAGGATTAATAAACGACAATGGTCCGTTGGTAGATAACAAACCGGATACTACCTGGACTATTAAGAATTCGCCTTATATACAATCCGGACCTTCTGTTTTCGAAGATATGGTTGTTCCAAATTATTATGATGCCGTTTATTATCAATTCACTATTGAAAGTTTTGGCTGGTACAATATTGATATGATGATGAAAAATGTAGAAGGTGCAGAAGAAAGTGAATTGTTTGCCAGGGTTGTTGGCGAATACAGGGAAAAGACTAAAATTTATCTGATCATACCTTCTGTAAAGACATACGGAGAAGGCGGACCAACGGGGAGAAATGCAGATGAGTATGCTTTTTTTTATAAAACAGGGAAATTATCCTTACCTCAAAATGTGAGCGCCTATATCCTGGCTGTCACAGAAACCGAAGATTCCATCGCATTTGGTTTAAAGGAATTTACCACCAGTCGCCAACAGCAAATTGATATTTCACTGCATCTGTCTTCAAAGGCAGAATTTACCGCTGCTATGCAACAATTTGATCCTGAAAGATTGCATATAAAAGTCAATGATTCAAAAAATGCAAACGAGATAAGAAAAACAGACACCGATCTGAAAAATATAGATCAACAATTAAAAGACGCGGAGAAACTAAAACCAAAACGTTGTGATTGCGATTGCCGGTATGAATATCCAATAGCTGAGGCTGATATACTAAATAAAGTACCTGCAACAACGAATAATACAGTTCCCGGCCTAAAGAAGGAAAATCAATCGGCGGAAACTTTATCAATTAAGGTTTTCCCTAACCCTTCCACAACTTCTTTTACAATAGAAATCAGCAGCAATAAGCAAAAAGATGGAATAAAATTGAAGGCGATGGATATCAGCGGCAAACTTGTGGAGTCAAGAGAGAATGTAACACCGGGCCAGCCAATCAGAATTGGAGAAAATTACAGGGCCGGAATTTATTTAGTAGAAATAATACAGGGAGGAGTACAACGAACGATCAGGTTAATTAAACAATAAGATGCCACCGAATCGATAAAAATCCGCATTCTAAAATCTGCAATACTATCAGACTGGTTTTTTCACTTGCGGCTTTAAATTCACAAGGTCTTCAATTCTCACCGGCTTGCCGCTGTCAATACTGTTTCTCGCAGCAATGCCAATGAGACAGGACATAGCCCCGTCACGGCTTCCCGCTGCCTGTTTCCAGGTATCAACATCATTTTCAGGATTAAAAATATGTTTGCGCAAACGAACATCGCCTCCGCCATGACCGGCTTCCGAATTATCAATGCGTATCATTTCTCTTTTTCCAAAATTGGTCGTCACCTGTATCTCGTCAAAATGATCTTCTTCCCAGGGTTGTCTTTCTTTTATCCATGCATCCAGTTTTCCTTTTGTGCCGTTGAAGGTAATGCGATAACCTTCATAAGGATTGTAAGCAGTTAATGAATAACTCACCTGCACTTTGTTTGCATATTTAATCTGTACAGCCATCTTATCAAATATATCAATGTCTTCACGCCATACACAACCGTCGCGCAGGTAATTGTCGTACTGCTGGTTGTTCACATAGAGATCAACATATTTCTGATTTTTTGTAATATCAAAATAGAACTGGCATTTGTCTTTGTATGGACAGCTTCTGCAATCCGTATGACGAAATGAATTATTCTTACCATGAAAATCCAGTGAGCCATACCCAAAGACCTCTTCGGGTTCTGAATCGATCCACCAATTCAATAAATCAAAATGATGCGAGGCTTTATGTACAAGCAGTGAACCGCTGTTTTTTCTCAACCTGTGCCACCTGCGGAAATAATCGGCGCCATGGTAAACATCAAGATACCAATGAAAATCTACGGAAGTTATGTTCCCAATCACACCGCTGCGCAGAAGCTCAAAGATTTTTTGCCTGTGCGGCGAGTAGCGATAATTAAAAGTAACGGCAATGTTTTTTCCTGTTCTTTTCTGTGCATCAAGAATTGACTGGCATTTGTGTTCATCTGTAGTAAACGGTTTTTCAGTAATGATGTCGGCACCATATTCCATTCCTTTTATGATAAATTCATTATGCGTGCCATCAACTGTTGTAACAATTAACCTGTCAGGTTTTACTTCTTTCATCATCTTATCAAAATCAGTATAGGTGGGACATGAAACACCAAGCATTTTCTTTGCCGTCTCCACTCTACCCTGGTTGATGTCGCACAATCCAACAAATTCAACCTGGTCTTTGAATTCTGCTAAAACCGGGATGCCCCACATGCTTGTGCCCCGATCACCCGTGCCAACCATGGCAAGTCTTTGTTTTTTTACTGAAGTCATTTGTGCAAATAATGAATCGGCAAATAGGGTTGCTGCTACAGCACCGCCGGTCTGCCTGATAAAGTTTCTTCGATGCATAAAAAAGATTTGAAATCAAAAGTTACTGAAACTTTCCATTATGGATGTGGATCATAAAAAAAGGATAGGTTGTAAGTTTGAAAATTTTGAATGCAAGATCACGATTTATCCCGATCCCGATAGCTATCGGGACTATCGGGACGTGGACTAAATAACCTGACTGAACCACTAACAAAAAAGGCCCCCATTCGGGGACCTTATGCTGATTGTTCTGGTGAAAGACTAAAATGTTCTTATTCTTCCTGTTCTTGCAATCCGGAATTTGGACGCATCACTTAATACACTGGTCTGGATCAGCCTTGCTCTTGCAGCGTGCTCCATAATGTAGATCTGTTGTGATTCTGAATTTGCGTTTACCGGTTTTGTCTGGGCAGGTTCGCCAATAACTGCTCCATTCCGTATATCGATAACCTCATTATTCAAAATGGAAATGATGTTGAAATAACCTGGCTGCCCCGCAACGGCCTGCACCCTGAATTTCTGCGCCGGTATTTTTTGCATGCCCTGTACCAGGATGAAATCTGACTCTCGTGTAGACAAGGTCATGTAGAGACCATCACCATTATGTTTGATATAATAGTTGCCCGGTTCGTTTGGCACAGGCTCAAAGGTCCATTGATGTGGATTTTCATCAATATAGTCCTGGCGGGCATTATCCTTGTGCGTAGCCATTGTCCAGTTACTTTGCCGGATAATAAATACATAGGGCTTGTTAGGTTGAATGGCTGTCAACGGTGCAATGGGTGTACGGTCAACAG
>Ga0184636_1000352_pt1 | contig 11013 bp, 10 predicted proteins | sample PLM3_60_b2_FD_133164 | JGI IMG/M metagenome (GOLD analysis project Ga0184636, IMG submission 133164) | Groundwater sediment microbial communities from an aquifer in East River, Colorado, USA - PLM4_90_b2 | ecosystem: Environmental > Terrestrial > Soil > Riparian zone | place: USA: East River... | reverse complement strand
GTAGGATTATAAGCATATTCTATTTCTTCTTTCTTACCCGACTCTTTCTTCTCCCCTTTCTCTGCCACCTGAACCGGCCCTTCTTTCTTCTTCTCCGCCAAAGGAACCTTCCCCTTTACTGGGGGAGAGGCCGGGGGAGTTCCTCCCCCACAGCCCCAGAAAAGAAAAAGAAATAGGATCAATAGGAAAATGAATCTACTTCTTTTTAGCTTTTGGAAACCCTTCGCTCTCTTCCTCTGAAATCGCTTTCTTTTCACCTTTCTTTTCCTCACTTTTCTTTTCTTCGCCCTTCTTTTCTACAAATCGATAGGTATTGACCAAACAGGATGTCTTTACAAAAATATCCGTTTCTGCTTTCCCCTTAACATCCTTTGCCTGAGTCATATTAAAATTGACGACATTAATGATTCGAGGGAGTTTTCCCACCTTATCAAAGAACATTCCTGTATTGTGGTAACTCCCCAAAACGATGAGCTCAATAGGGACTCTTGCATAAAATTCCTGAGGTTCTTCCGGTTTAGGTTTAAAGAGAGTGAACTCAAGGTTCGACTCTTTCCCAAGACTGGAGATGTTTCTTAATATTTCAGGGATCTCCTTCTCATTGGGGAGTTGAGTAAGCGCATTGGCAAGTTCTACATTCAGTTTCTCAACCTGTCCTTTAAATTTTTCGAGATCCCTTGCAATGGTTTTACTCTCATTCAATTCCCTCGCCAGTTTATTCAATTCGTCTTTTAACGCTTTCATTTCATTCTGCTGGGGGATGAAAAAAGAATAGGCATATGAACCGATCACAGCACAGATAACTAGAACCAATATCAAAACTTTCTTGGATGTCGGTAGCTTATAGATGGAATCCAATGAGAGTGCCATTTTGATCCCCCTTGCATTACATTAAAATGATTTCACAGGAAAGGATAAACTTCTTGAGCTTGATCTTGCTCTGCTCGGTCGATTCACTCACAATCAAATCAACATTCTTAAAAAGCTTCGACTTTCGGAGGTTGGTCATAAAATTTGCCACTGTTTCGTCATCCAAAGCGATTCCCTCAATGCCGAGCCTCGACCCATCTTTCTTCACGGATTCAAAGTAAACTTTCTCTGGTTTATCGATGCTTAATTCGTCCAAAACTTTTGCTGGGCCTGATTTCTGCTTTCTTAATGTATTGATGACATTCAACTTATCTTGCAAAATTCTTTGTGCCTCTTTGGCTTTATCGACCTCCGTGGTGAGAGACTTGTAATAGGTGATCTCCTTTTTCGTGTTGGATATTTGTGCTAAGGTCTCCTCCTTATCCTTATTGGTCTTCCATTGGACGAAAAAGAGGCCTACGAATAAAAGGACCAAGGATAAGATCAAAACCATCATTTCCTTCCTTACCCCTATTTTTTTCTTTTCTTTCCTGACCTGAAGTAAATTAATCTTGATCATTTGTCCCCTACCCTCCTTGAGGCCAGGCCAACTCCAACGGCCAAAATGGGTCCGATCTCCCTTAAATATTCGATGTCAAAATTCTTTCCGCTATATTCTACTCTCTTAAACGGGTTAACCACTTCAACAGGTATGCCGATCTGCTGCTGTAAAATCATGTCAAAATCCTTAATCTTCGACCCCCCTCCACTCAGATATAATTTGCCGATTTTTTCATAGGTGGTTGTGGATTGAAAGAAATCTAATGAGTTCCCTATCTCGATGGCTAATGATTCCGAAGCTGTTTTGAGGACTGTTTGAACGGCGGGTTGAGAAGAAGCTTCGACTTTACTACCTACTTTAATCCTTTCGGCCTCTTCATAGTCAATGTGGAGTTGTCTTTGAATCTCTTCTGTAATCTGATTCCCTCCTTTAAAAATGTCCCTGGTAAAACCGGAGATATTATTTTTAAGAATATTAATATTGGTGATGCTCGCCCCTACATTGGCCACGGCAACCGTTTCATCCTTATCGATTTCATAATTAATGGCCAGCATGTTTTCTAATGCAAAAGAATCAATGTCGATGATCACTGGATTTAATCCCGATTCCATAATGACAGAGACATAATCATTGATGATATCTTTTTTGGCCGCCACCAAAACAACATCCATCAAATCCTGGTTTTCAGGATTTGAACCGAATATCTGAAAATCGATATTGACATCATTGATATCGAATGGGATATATCTCTCCGCTTCCCATTGGATCGATTCTTCCAATTCGGCTACGGTCATAAAAGGTAAAGTAATTTTCTTAACAATGACTGAATGACCTGAAACAGATGTAACAGCATCCTTCCTCTTTGACTTTGTATTCGAAAGGAGATCCCGTATGGTATCGATAATAGTAACGGAATCCATCAAGGCTCCATCGACGATAGCCTCAGGAGGCAGGGGAGAAATTCCCAAATTCTGCAATTTATACCCATCTTTCCCCTTATTTAGTTCGACAAGCTTTATGGAACTGGACCCGATATCAAGACCGATCACATCCTTTTTCTTTCCCAAAATCATTTTTTTACCTCACCTCTCTCAATTTAAGTTTGAGTTAAATTATGACCAAATTTATTAAAAAGTCAAGAAAAAAATTTTAGTAACTTATAACATTCTAATGAGTATTCGCTGAAACCTGATAATTCATTTTAATAATTACCAATAACCCATTAATATTGCAAATTAATTATTTGATAGGTTATATCTTCTAATCTTTGCTCTCAATGTAGCTCTGGAAATACCTAAAACTTTAGAGGCTTTTGACTTATTCCATTCCAAACTCTCCAAAACCTTTGCAAGATGCATTTTCTCCATATAGTCCAAGGACATTTCGTCTGTGATTTCAAATGCCTCAGGGACTGCATTCCCCCGATCATATCCTCCAATTTGTTGTAATTCAAAAGGAAGTTGTTTGGGGGTTAAATACTCCTTTTCCGTTAGAATCATTGCCCTTTCAATAACGTTTCTTAATTCTCTCGCATTTCCTGGCCAATGATACTGAGTCATCAATTTCTTGGCTTCCTCCGAAAAACCCTTAATGATTTTATTATGTTCTCTGTTGTTTTCTTCTATAAACAAATTTGAGAGCAGTAGAATGTCCTCTGCTCTTTCACGGAGGGGAGGCATTTCAATGACCATCACTTTAAGTCTGTAATATAAATCTTTTCGAAATAATCCTTCTTTTACTAAGGAATCCAAGTTCTTATTGGTAGCGGCAATAATACGAATATCAACCTTTATCTCTCTCTCTCCCCCTACCCTCATGAAGGTCTGGTTTTCAAGTACTCTCAAGATCTTCGATTGTAAAAATGGTTTCATATCCCCAATTTCGTCCAAAAAAACAGTTCCACCATCGGCCAGTTCAAAAAGTCCCTTTTTTGTGTTCTTGGCATCCGTAAAAGCTCCTTTTTCATATCCAAAAAGCTCTGATTCCAATAGAGAATCTGGGATTGCACTACAATTTATTTTCATTAGAGGTTTACTGGTTCGCTTACTATTATAATGGATTGCATTAGCCGCCAACTCTTTCCCCGTCCCACTTTCTCCCTGGATCAATACTGATGTTTTATGAGTTTTGCTTATCATTCCAATTAGTTCTTTCACATATTGAATTTGGGGGCTAATTCCATCGATATGGCTATTTTGATACTCTTCCTTTTGTTGCCTATGTAGCCTTCTCACTTCATTGATTAAGCTTTTTGTCTCAAGCCCCTTCTCAATTAGCAATCTCAATTCTTCCAATTCGAATGGCTTGTTGATATAATGGTAAGCCCCTGATTTCATTGCTGAAACTGCAGTTTGAACGTCCGAATAAGCTGTCATCATAATAACCAGAATTTCAGTGTCTAACTCCTTAATTTTCTTCAAGATTTCCAAACCATCCACATCGGGCAGTCTCATATCCAAGAGTACAAGATCAATAATATTCTTTTTAATAACGGAAAGGGCCCCGTTGCCTGAACCCACAGAAAAGATTTCGTATCCTCTCTTCTTCAGTACATCAGAGAGTGTTTGTTGCATCACTTCATCATCATCAACAATAAGGATAGATGGTTTCATGTGCTCTCCGGAATCACTGGTAAAGTGATCACAAATGAAGTCCCCGTTTCCCATTTACTCTCGACCTTGATCGTCCCCCCGTGCTTCTTAATGATCTGGTAAGTGATCGAAAGACCCAACCCTATCCCCTTCGGTTTTGTCGTAAAGAAAGGGTCAAAAATTTTAGGAATGACTTGGGGAAGGATCCCCTTGCCTGTATCAGAAACGACGATCTTAATAAGGTTCTGCTTAGATCCATCCTGAGAAAATGAGACCGTGGGACCCACCTCAATCTTGAGTTCTCCTCCATTTGGCATCGCTTGAATCGCGTTCAAGAACAAATTTAGAAAAACTTGGTACATTTGGTTCTTATCGACCTTGATTCCGGGAAGTTGGGGATGGTAGGTCTCAACAAAATGGATTCCCTGATCTGCAATCTCCTTGAAAAGAAACGGAATGATTTCGTTGATGACGTCCTTTATCTGGCAATAGACCAAATTCAATTTTTGAGGTTTGGCAAATGAAAAGAATGTTTTAAGGAGTTCATTGAGTCGATCAATCTCTTTTGTAATCCGGTTCAGGTATTCCCTTCTTGAATCGTCTTTGGACATCTCCTCACCAAGTGCCTGCGCGGTGGTCTTGATCCCAGCGAGCGGATTGCGAAGTTCATGGGCAATGCCAGACGCAAGTTTCCCCAGTGAGACGAGTCTGTCCATTCTCAATATCTCCTCTTGAATTTTGAAAACAGTGGTCATATCGCGAAATATCACAATCTTGCCTATCGTCTCTCCTCTGATGCTTAAATGGTTATTGATGGTCAACCCCACTGGAAATTCAATTTTATCTTTCTTTCTCATCCATCCTTCTTTCCTCGTATCGAGGTCATCGGGGTTGTCGAGTAGAGAATGGACGACACTCTGTTTCTCTCTCAGACCGAAAATAATGAAGGGCTTGCCGATCACTTCTTCTTTCGAATAGCCTAAGATCCTCTCCCCTGCCTTATTGATATAGGTCACTATATCATTTATCCCAGTGATGATGATTCCACTCCCAATACTCTGAATAATACTCTCCATAAAATTCTTAACATCTTCCAATTCTTGATTGAGCCGATAGATGATCTCCTCTTTTTTGACTAACTCTCCAATCATTTCTTTTTTGGAAATATTTTGGTCCGAAATATTTTGATCCATAGAAAATCAAATCCTCAAAACTTTTTCAAATCTAGGACAGGAACTTCCACCGGGCGCTCTTGATAGGTCCAATGCATTGTCCCCAAAAAGTATTCACCGGGTGCTCCTACGATATCCGAGGGAGTGGACAATCTTTCAAGCACCTGGTCAATCATCAGCCCCTTATATTCTCCGTTATCTTTTACGGTCAGTATTTTTAGTTCCTCTTTCACATCTCCTTTCTGGATGGAGAAGATCTTTTTGAGATCGACCAATCTCACTTCAAAATCTTTTAATCGAATTTTTTGCTGATTTGAATACTTATCATGGAACGCACTGGGGACTTTAAATAATTTCACCACCTTATCACTCTCTACTCCAAATAATTTCCCCTCCACCTTAAGAACGGTTATGTTCATTGCTACAGGCTTTGGCTTCACAAACGGCTCTGAAGGTCTTTGGATATCCTGCTCAAGCCTAGACACGCGCTGGTCGACTTTGTTTAACATGGCTCCCGTTTTTTCAAAAAAGAGATTCATTTTGCCTAATATCTCTTCAATCTGCTTCTCCATCTTTGCTGGTATTCCAATTCTCCTAATTTCTTCAATGACATTGACCGAGGGTTGTTCCAGTTTTGTCTCTCGTAATTCTTCTAAGCAAGAGTATCTCGCCTGGATCCCAGCATAGACCAGCTGTTTGTAAATGTTAATTTCACTGTCTGTCTCTTTTCTCGTGAGGAGTTTGATGGTTTCTTTTGAATCCAATAAGAATTTGATAAGGGGTGGGCGAATCTTCTCTTCATTCCTCATCATGAAGTCCAGGACTTTTTCCATGAGATTTAGTACAGAGGTAATATCAGGTTTCTCCTTAAATGTTCCCCGCATGGCAAGGACTTCTTCTCTCGTCTTTCCAAGATTCTCTTTTGTAATCTCCCACTCCAGTGAAAGGAGTTGGCTTTCCATCTTCTCGATCGATTTTAAAAATGGAGGAGGTGCAGAGGGAGGAGGAACGGCGCTTTCAATGTCAAAGTCTTTCTCCATTGTGTAAGAAGGTTCTTTGACAGGAGATTTCTTTACTAAAGTTTCTGCGGTGCTTCCTTTTTTCTCAACGAATAAACGATCGACGGCAGAGTCAATCTCTTCTTCTAATCCCAGGATATCATTCTCTCCTAATCCCTTTTCCATTGCCAGCTTCCCTTTCTTGGTCATTTCGCTTGTTTATCAAGTAGCATAATCTTCCTGCTAACATCCTTCACCACTAACTTGCTAATTTCCCGTAAGGTTTCAAAAATGCCCGCACCTTTCAAAGCACTGGCGGGAAAAGAGGGCACCTTCAACATGGAATTAAGATCTTTTTCTAATATCTCGATCGGGAGAATTTCAGAATCTGTTCCATCCAAGTCCCGCTTATTATATTGAAGGACGAGAGGAATGGTCCTAATGCTGATTCCCCTCTCTGCTAAATTTTTCGCTAAATTAATAAGGCTTTCGATATTCTTTTTCCTCTGCACTTTCAATGAATCCCCAACAAAAACCACCCCGTCTACACCTTTCAAAACCAATTTCCTTGTTGCGTCATAATGGACTTGTCCAGGAACCGTATAAAGTTGAACTCGAATATCAAACCCTCTAATTTTACCCAAATTCAAAGATAAGAAGTCGAAAAACAGTGTGCGATCCCCCTTCGTATCGATTGAAACCAATTTCCCCTTGATATCCTGCAGCGTTGTACCAAAGATGTACTGAAGATTAGTCGTCTTCCCACAAAACCCTGCCCCATAATAAATAATTTTACATTGAATCTCGTCTTTGCTGAAATTGATAAAAGGCATTAACGTCTTTCCATCTTTTAAAGAAAGCTAAACAATATTAATGTCTCAGAACTCTCTTTTTTTCAAAAATAGTCGATAGGATTTTAGATAGCTCATCGATAATTTTACCAATTTGTAATCGAATCACCCCTAAAGATGTCCGATCATCAAAAAGGGTGACTAAAATCACGTGCTCCCCGACGGCTGAAAAATACACATTTTCATTTCTTCCTTTATGAAACAAGAGCGTAAATTCTTCTTCACCCAAGATCTTGGCGATTTCAGCAGTGGCTCCGAAATTGGCAGCCGTAAGCGCTGAAAGGGACGGCATATCAATCCCAGGTGCATTCCCATGGTGGGCGATGAGCTGTCCTGACCGGTCAATCAATAGTACAGATTGAGCAAGGGATGAGGAGACCATTTTATTCAAACAGAAGTTTATTTGTTCAAGATCTTTTTGGGTGATGATAATATTCATTTTAGGTGATAGGCGTATGTCCGGAGAAGATTCTCTCCAAGCCATTTATATTTCATCATCGTTCCTACGCATCGCTTCCACAAGTAGGTGTTCCCAACTTTGATGGATCGTGTGAACCGGGGGGAGAATACCAAAATCTGAAACAAATTCTCCCTCTTGCCAACTCAGAATCCTATAAAAAGCATCCGTCCCCTTCTCCTCTCCACATTCTGCATGGACGATCTCTCCTTCATTCAAGTAGATGACCCCCTTTTCACCATCTTTGGTGATGGTTAACGCAGTGGTTACTCGGCTGAGGCAATTCATTTGTATGATATCCGTCAGTTGTAGCCCAAAGACGCTTCCCTGAAACCCTTTCTTCTTACCGATTAAATCGACAATAATTTTTCTTATATCCGAAATCTCAAACGGTTTTTCTACATAAAAAAGGGATCCCCTCCGATTCGCTTCTTTCTGAATGTCGGTAGATCCATAAGCGGTCATGATAATGACCTTTGTTTCAGGATATTCTTTCTTAATTCTTACAAGAAGGTCTAAACCATTAATATCTGGCATGCGAATATCAGAGATCACGAGATCGATTTTATTCGCTTTTAATTGATTTAATGCTTCCTTCCCATTATTGGCAACGATCACTTCATATTTATCTTTGTCTTTGGATAGACTCTTAGACATGCTCCATGTCAAAGTTTCTTCATCGTCAACAATTAAAACTTTCTTTAAGTCCTTCAACATATCGAAAGTCTCAAAAGATGGTAAGTCTTCAATCATTATACCCAAGATTATAAGGAAATTTAGCAAAATAAGTGCCAATTTTTTCAAAAAATTTGAATACTTAATTAGCTTAAGGGTTCGCATAGTTCTGCAACTAAATCCTTTTGCCTCATTATACCCAACACGAGGGAAATGGTCAATATTTAACCATCGGTAAAAAAATATCTACCAGTCCTTTCAGGGGACATACGTAGCCGCCGCCAGATCACTAAGATATTGTAAATTTGGGCCTTCATCGACCAAGGCCAAATAGAAAGGCCTGATGGCCTTGTGGCATTGAGAAAGGGGAAGCTTACCCTCTCCCTAACGCTACTAACCGGTTCAATGAAAGACTGAAGGAATAGCAAATTTCTTTAATTAGACATCGGTTCAAAGTGGCATTGAACCAGTTAAAATATCCTTCCCAAGCGATTCTGGAAAGAAGATAGGGTGCCCGGTGAAAACAGCGCTTTTAGTGAAACACTCTATTGAAAAAGGGAAAAAAATTACTTAAAATAAAATTTAAAATACAACCATTCAAACCTTCAAAATCGAGCAGATTTAAATTGCATCCTGAAAGTCCCCTTTTACACAGGTCGACAATGTCTTGACTGTATTTATGATGTTTGTCAGCGTTGATTATTGGTAAGTCAATGACGTAAAACTTTGGGGTGAATAAGATGAGGTTAGACATTTCTTAAATGCCATATCTTCTGGTGAGGGGTAAGAAATCGAGGAAAGAAATTGAGAGCTTTCTCTTTTTGATATTTTTTAAATACTTGACTTTTAAAACTTATTTGGGTAAGTTTTACTAATTGAAATTTTTCTTTTGACGAGAGTCTTTGATTCGATGGATAAAGATAATATATTGGACACGGTACAGCAGTACATTCTTAAGGGTCAGACAGACAAGGCGATCAAAGAGTTACAAAAACTGGTTAAGGCCTCACCCAAGGATGTCCGCTCCCATCAAAAATTAGGGGATCTCTATCTAAAAAACGGTGATCATGAGAAAGCCATCGGGGAATATTTTAGGTTAGCAGAGCTTTATGAAGAAGAGGATCTCAATTCTAAGGCCATCTCAATCTACAAAAGGGTTCTTTCGATTAACCCTAAACTCATTGAAGCGCTTCATAAAATAGCAGAATTATACTTAAAGGAAGGGTTGAAAGGAGACTCAAGAAATTGCTACCAAACCATCCTGAAGATGAGGCCCACTGAGCAGAAGGCATTACATGCTCTTAAGGCCCTCGAAGAAGAACAACAACGACCGAAGGAGGTACCTAAGAAAGTCCCCCCCGTCGAGTCCATCACCGATACGTATCCTCGTCCTACTGAAAAGAAGGCGGTTGAAGAAACGTTCGAATTCTCTTCCCCCTCTCCTGATTTTCATACCTCGGATTTACCTTATGAAATTGAAAGCGGACCGCCAGATAAAGATTCGGAAATGCACTACCATTTAGGGATTGCCTATAAGGAAATGGAACTCTTTGATTATGCCATATCGGAATTTGAACAGGCTTCCTTAAATCCCAACATAAGGTTTGATTCCTGCATTATGCTTGGGAACTGCTTTATGGAGAAAGGGGCGTATGACAAATCCATTGACCATTATAAAATGGCTTCTGAAATAAAAGGATTATCTGATGATAAATTAGCTCGAATCCACTTTGATTTGGGGTTGGCCTATGAAGCCAATGGAATGACTTCGGAGGCCCTTAACTCCTTTTACTCCGCTTTAAAATTGGATCCTTCCTCCTCAGAGGCCAAAGCAAAGATCAAAAGGCTCCAGCAAAAATAAGACGTAAACCGTTCCTTAATTTGGTTGAAAAAATATCTTACGGGATGACCTCCCGCCAATAAAGGATTTCCTTTGCAGTGGTAGGTGATAATACTTTGGCCGAATAAACTTGACCCGTCGTTGTTCCTATAACCACCGAATCCTTCCCTTTCATATTCGCTGTAATCACCGGAGAAGAAGGGACTCCCTCGCCAATGATTCTTGAACGTTCAGAGGGTTTCCCTTTTAAGTAATCGTCTAATACCAGCGCCCCTCCTCCAGAGAGATATTCGATGACATAGAGTTTTGGGTCGCCTGCCACTGAGCAAGGATCGCCCTTATCATTGTAAAAATAGGTGGTAAAATATAGTAATTTGTTAAAAACGGTCGGTTTTCCCAGAACCTTTTCTAATCTCTTTGAAGCCTTTTCCAATTTGATATACCAACCCTTTTTTGTTTGGTCTAGGCTGAACGTATTCAAATTCGTCACATCCTTCAAGTTATTCTCTAGTCGTGGATAATCCTCTTTTCCATCATCCATAACTGCATAGAACCTCTCTTGGGGATTTGTAGTATCCGTTGGACTCTCCCTATTCCCAGTCCCGAAATAGACCCAGGGATTTTTCTGGCGATCAAACGCCACAGCTGCTTGATAAAAAATGTTATGTTTTTCGAAGGGCTCTAGGGGGGCCTTAAAGAGTCTTTGCCCTTTCCATTGACTGTCGCTCTTTTTACTTGCTTCATCAAATGAGACATCAAATACCCACATCTGTCCTCCCAAATCACCGATATAGACCTTGTCCACATATCCATCGGCATTGGTATCCAGAGTCGCAGGAGGAGCTGGGAACGAGTGTCTCATAAGAAACAAATTAGAAAATTCCTTTATGATTTCACCTGTCATAATATCGACGACGAAGAAAACGTTTCCGGTAAGCGTCTCTGTGCCTTTTTTCTCGTCATAGGGATCATATCCTCCCCCAATAAAGGCGACCCATTTTTCAACAAGCTCGGTTCC
>Ga0184636_1000351_pt1 | contig 11028 bp, 9 predicted proteins | sample PLM3_60_b2_FD_133164 | JGI IMG/M metagenome (GOLD analysis project Ga0184636, IMG submission 133164) | Groundwater sediment microbial communities from an aquifer in East River, Colorado, USA - PLM4_90_b2 | ecosystem: Environmental > Terrestrial > Soil > Riparian zone | place: USA: East River... | reverse complement strand
GCAATTTTTGAGGCCTCGTAAATTGCTTCCATCGCATTCCGTGCCTTCACGCAGTCTCCTACGGAAAAGATTTTGCCCTTTCTCTTTGCCCTGATTGCATTCCAGAGGGAGTCGTTTGACACTGCGCCTGTAGCAAGAACCACCGTATCCACACCAAGAATCTTTTTGGCCCACCCCTTTTGAAGGTAAACAACCCCTTCTTGATCAATAGCCGTGACCTTTGCATTGAGGAGAACGTCCACCCCTTTTTCCGCAAACCGATCTTCGAAATAGATCCGGTTCGCATTTCCTGTATCCGCGGCCATCGTATCGAGCATCTCGAGGACAATCACCTCTTTTCCTTTATCAACGAGGAAATCCGCCGTCTCCAGTCCCACGAGACCTGCCCCGACGACGACGACCCGATTCCCAACAGAAACTTTTTCGGCCAACACATCGATGGCGTAAACCACGTGCTTCTGACGGATTCCCTTGATCTTAGGAATGAGAGGCAACGCTCCTGTGGCCAGCACAATCGCATCGGCACCGAGACGGTCGATCATTGCAGGAGTGACCTTTTTCCCCAGTTCGACGGGGACTCCCAATTTCTTCACCTGGCGCGTGAGGTAATCGGTCACCTTTCCGAGCTCCTCGCGGTGGGGCGGCACTCGGCCCACCCTTATCTGCCCGCCCAATTCCTTCTCCCTTTCATAAATCGTCACCTGGTGGTTCCGCAGAGCAGCAACCCTTGCAGCCTCCAGCCCTGCAGGCCCTCCTCCGATGATCGCTATCCTCTTCGGCTTCTCGGCCTTCCGGATTTCGAATTCCCTCTCTCTTCCGATTTCCGGATTCTGGAGGCAGGTGAAAGGCTTCATCCTATGGAGCGTGTCGATGCATCCCTGGTTACAACCGATACATTCCCGAATATCGTCGAACCTGCCTTCTTGAGCCTTTCGGGGCCATTCGGGATCGCTCAATAAACCTCTTCCCAGGGCAACCAGATCGGCCTTTCCCTCTTCAATCACCTTTGCTGCTCTGACTGGTTCGATGATTCGGCCGATGGTAGCTACAGGGATGTTCACATTCTCTTTAATCAAGGCGGAAAGATGGATGTTGACAAACTCGGGAATTGACATGGGCGGTATCATCATGTAAGGCCGCGATTCATGAAGCCCAACGGAGGCAATGATGGCATTGGCACCCTCTTCCGCTGCAAGCCTGGCCGTTACTTTCGCTTCGTCAGGTGTGATGCCCCCTTCCACATAGTCATGGATGTTAAGTTTTACGAGAACGGGAAAGTCCTCTCCAGCCTTCTTCTTCACGTCCCGAATGATTTCGCGCAAGAAGTTAGACCTTCCGATCACGGTCCCTCCATACCGATCTGTCCTTTTGTTGGAGTAGCGCGACAGAAATTGAGTAATGAGGTATCCGTGAGCTCCATGGATTTCAACACCATCAAATCCTCCCTCCCGTGCCCTTCTTCCGGCATCGCCAAATTTCGAGACCATGGCCTCAATCTCTTCCAAAGTCATTTCCCGCGGAACTTCGATCTTCTTGGTGATGGCCCGATATCGCGAAACCAGATTGGTGGGACCGATGGGTTGGAGTCCAGTGATCTCCGAGGAACATTCTCTCCCTCCGTGGAAAATTTGAAGGGAAATCTTTCCCCCAGCCCCATGGACCTCATCGGTAAGGCGCCTGTATCCAAGGATGAGCTTATCGTCATAGGCACCCAGACCATCGATGATTCGCTTCCCCTCCGGGGAGACATGGGAACTCTCCGTCACATTTAAAGCACATCCGCCCTTGGCGATGTTGACGTGGTAATCGATCAAGCGATCCGTCACAAAACCCTCCCGGCTGGCAAAGTTTGTAACCATGGCTGCCATGATGATCCTGTTTTTCAGCTCCAGCTCCCCGATCTTTATCGGTTCAAACAATTTTCTTACATCGGCCATTTCTTCCTCCTTCTTGTTCTATGAGATATAGTCCCTCGTTCACTTCTTTTTACTTCTCACTTCCACGCCCGCCAGTTTCTCAAAGGGTCGTATCACGGCGGGATGGTATTTCTTGCTCTCTCCGCTGGCTCCTGCTAAAACATAGTGCTGAGCGGCGAGGGCTGCGAAATAAAGAGGAACACGCAATGCAGCACCTGTGGATAAAGCCAACCCCAGATCTTTCAGCATATAGTCAACGGGAAAGACTTCCTCTTCAAATCTGCCCTTCATCACATGGTTCTTATAGTGATTCTGCAGGACAAAACTGTTTCCGGATCCACTCGACAGGGCCTCAAAAAGAACGTCTGGATTAACCCCAGCCTTCACACCCAGGACCATGGCCTCGGCCAGTGCCGCCGTGGTGGTCGCAACCATTAGATTATTCACGATCTTACAGACCTCTCCAGCACCGATATCCCCAACATGATAGATGTCGGTACCCATCACCCCCAAAATCGATCTGCACTTTTCGAACACCTCCCTCTTCCCACCCACATAAATCACCAGGGTCCCTTCGATGGCGGCAGCCACACCCCTCGCTACAGGTGCATCCAGCATCTCGACTCCCTTCTCTTTCAGAGCCGCCTCAATTTTCCGGGTCATGATGGGATCGATGGTGCTCATATCGATGAGAATCGATCCTTTCCGGACGCCCTCGATGAGGCCATTCTTTCCGAGGACAGCCTCTCTCACATCCGGAGAGGAAGGTACCATTGTGATGATGATCGGACACCTCTCCGCCGCCTCTTTGCAGGAATTCGCTCCTTCCGCTCCGAGGGCCTTCAAAGGTTCCATCCTCTCTGAAAAGAGATCGAAAACGATCAGGGAGAAACCCTTCTTGATCAAATTGTTTGCCATCGGTTTTCCCATTGCACCCAATCCAATAAAACCAATCTTTTCCATTTACCCACCTCCTAACAAAAAATAGCCTCCAAAAAGTAAACCATCCTAATTCATCACGGAATACTCTTTATTTCCAGTAACTCAGGATCATGGAGGGGCAGGATGATGTCCGCCCTTTCTTTTATCTTCAGAATGCTCTCGTATGCTTTCACGGCATCGACCATGATTCCAGGAAGCACCACAGGATGGCCAGCCATGGGATGGGTCTTTTTTGGATAAAAGTTCTCCTTGATGGAGCAAAAACCGCTGATGATCGCTTTTCCATTTTTGGTTTGAATGGAAACAGCCTGACCTCCCAAGCTATGGCCCGGGACATGGATGAGTTCGATTCCGTTGAATAATGCATGATCACCTTTCACCAATTCAAAATTAAGCCCCTCAAAGAGTTCCTTTCGATAGAGACCTTGGAAAGGGCCGCTTGAATAGGCAAATTTTAGTTCATCCTCCTGAACGATCACCTTTGCATTGACGCATTTGCGGGTATTGTAGCAATGATCAAAGTGGAGATGGGTTTGGATCACCACGTCGACCTTCTCCGGGGTTAAACCAACGGATCCCAGCGCCTCCTCGAAGCTCATGATCTGATCCATGGAGAGGTTGTTGAAATCGGGATGGTAATTCTTGTAGTCTCTCAGTTCGATTGCAGTATCAACAATGATATTTTTTCCAGCCCCTTCGATATACCACATGACAAAAGGTCGAACGATGGGCTTACCATAGTCAGTAAGGAATGTCATGACACCCTTTTCACCTTCATATTTTAATAAAACGAGAGGTATGATCCGGTAGTTCATCCTATAGCTCCGTTCTCCAAAGATTGTAAATTCTGTATCGATGGAACTCGTTTTTACCGCTTCTCATAATTCTTCTCGAACACCGGAGTCTTTCTTGTAGATTTTTCCAGGCTCCCCGGCTGAACCCATTCGATCTGGGACCGGATCTTGCACCGGTCATGGAGTGCCCTGTTAATTTCATTCGTCAACCCTGGAAGGTCTGGCTCCCGGGTTTCGACTCCGTATTCGAGTTTCAGCTTCAGAGGCGGAATGATCCGAGGAAGGGGTTGATCGAGAACAATCCGCATCTCTCCAGTGACCTTAGGTACAAAAGAAGAGACGACTTGTTTGATGGCAGAGGGATAGATGTTCACCCCTTTTACCACCAGCATATCGTCGGAGCGACCAATGATCTTGATCCGCTTTCCAGGGAAACCGCAATTGGGACAGGGGCTCGTGTAAACTTGGGCAATATCTCCATAGGCATATTTAATCAGAGGCGCGGCTTCCCGTTTGAGAGAAGTGATCACCATCTCACCGATCGCACCGTCTTCCACAGGAACCGATCTCTTGGTATCCGGGTCAACCAGGTCATCGAAGCTCGTACAGAGATCTGGAGATAAACCATGCATTCCCTGATAGACATCCGAGTCACAGGTGATCGCGATGGAATGGCCGGCAGGGGCCCAGTAGTCATAGGCACGGCAACCATAGGTCTCCTCGAGTTTCTTTTTCACCTCCGGGATGCTGACCCCACTCTCTCCTGTCAGTAGAAGGCCTTTCAGCTTCAGACTCCTGACCTCCTTGCCAATGATGGGAGGGGCCTTCTCTATGAGATACTCCGCTAAAGACGGTGTGGTGGCCATATAGGTGGGCTTGGTCAAATCCGCAATGCGCAGTATCAATTCTGAACCCGCACGGGCATCGATGTCGATGGGAAGGGCTCCAAGACCACGAATTCCCCACAACGTCATTGTGGTGGCATAGATGCCCAGAGAAAAGATGAAGAGAATTCGATCTCCCTTTCCCACTCCGTTATAAGCGAACCGATGACCCAGCGCCTTCCCGATCCATTCCATATCATTCTTTGTGAATGTATAGGTAAACGTAGGAACTCCGGTCGTCCCGGAGGTTGTCCCCGTCAAATAAATCTCATTCACTGGGGCGCAGAGATGGGTTCCAAAGGGATGGCTATTTTTCTCGATGGATTCCATGGCATTTTCTCTTTCCACCTCTTTGGTCATAAAAACAGGGAGGGCCCTGAGATCGTCTAAAGTTCGAATATCCTCAGGCTTTGCGCCGACCTCATCAAATTTCCTCCGGTAGAAAGAGGAGCGATCGTAGCAATAACGCAGCTGCGGTGAGAGACGTTCTTCCTGAATCAACCGGATCTTTTCCCCAATCTGATCAGAAGAGAATGAGTTTAAATCCGGATCTGAAAAATAAGTTCTGGAATCCATTTGTTGACCCTCCGCGCAAGAAAATTAAATCGAAACCTCTTTGAATTCTTTTATGAAATCACAAATAAGATCCACCCACGCCTTGACAATGATCTCCCCTTTCTCTCGTGTGGCATGGGTTGGATCCCCCATCACCCCAGATTTCGTCAGCTCCTTCGATAAGCAATAGAAGTTGATATGACGATTCTCGAACAGAACTTTGAAGCTCCCTTCCTGTTTCGACCGTTCCATCGGCGACCTCTCGAACTCTTTCACCGCCCTCTCCATATGGACGAGATCAGGACGGAGGGCAAGCATCACAGACGTCATCATCTCTCCTCCGTGGGCAAACTTCTTCTCGACCAACCCCTCCATATCCTTGGCCATCTCATTGGCAAGGGCCCAAAGATGGAACATGGCGACTCTCGCCAACGATCTCCTTCTCAGTTCGATCGCCACCTCCATGATCGGAGTCTCGTTGCCCACATGGGGATTGATGAAGACCATTCGATTCAATCCCTGCTCCGCTAAATCTCCACAGATCTCCCTGAGCATCTGGGTCAAGGTGGAGATGCTGAGGCTCAGGGTCCCGGGAAAACCCTTGTGCCATTCAGAATATCCGATGGACACCGCTGGGACGATGATCACAGGTAATTGGAGCGCCACCCTCTTCGCCACTTCAATCGCCACAAGAGTGTCGACACCAAGGGGCAAATGGGGCCCTTCTTCCTCAATGGAGCCGATAGGGATTAAGGCTGCTACAATTTCCCTCCTGGCTCTGTCAAATTGCTCCCAGCTCATCTCTTCTAACATCTTCGTTTCCATGATCGTTCTCCTCCCCGCCATAAATTCATGGGTTAAGTTCTCATCCTAATCGACTAACTCACTGGTTGTAATGATGTCCGATCCGGTGTTCAAAATATTCTTTACAATAACGTCTCCTACCTTCAGGGGAGGCTCCACTTTTATTCTTGACAAATGTTGCATGCAGTCAAAAAGTTTCTCTCTAAGTATAACCCGATTCGTTCTCACGGGCACCAGCGCATGCCTGCTCTTTCCAACAATGACGGTCGTCGTGAGGACGCGCATGGGTGACCTGTATTCGGCCACCGCGTACTCCTTCCCTTCCTTACACTGAAAGTTCGCCACTTCGATGAGACGTCCCTCATCGTCCACAGCCACAGAAATGCGGCATGCCAGAGGGCAGATGATACAGATAATTTCGTTCAAGTTTTTCACCATCTTAACCTTTCTTTTGGCAGCTCACGACAAGTTGGGTGGTTCCTTTTTTCATCTTATTCAAATGTGTCTCAGAAAGGATCAGATTCAACATCTCGCTCGGTTTGACTACTTTCAACGTCTTTGTCATGATATCCCCAACTTTGAAGATCACACCCTTTTCTGGCTCCTTCACTCGCAGCCGAATTGTAACCTCCCTTTCACCCGTAATCATCTGAGGAATGACATACCTCACATTATCCCCTGCCACCAGTTTGATCCCCATCTTCGGCGCAGCTTTTTCCGAGGCGTGTTCAGCAGCATTCTGGCCAGCCTTTTCACCTTCCAATGTAACATTATCCACGAGATCGTTGACATGGACGCAGTTGCCTGCAGCAAATATGCCGGGAAGATTCGTCTCCATTCTCTCGTTCACAAGCGGGCCTCCTGTGATCGGATCGAGATTCACTCCCGCCATGAAGGACAATTCGTTTTCAGGAATCAGACCAACCGATAAGAGAAGGGTATCACAATCTATGGACTTCTCCGTCCCTGAAATTGGATTCCTATTCTGATCCACTCTGGCTACCGTCACTCCGTGGACTCGCTGGATTCCAAGGATATTGATCACGGTATGTTCTAACAAGACAGGTATCTTAAAGTCGTAAAGACACTGAACTTCATTTCTGATTAACCCGCCAATATAGGGCAAAATTTCAACTACTGCTTTGACCCTGGCCCCTTCTAAAGTTAATCGACGTGCCATGATCATCCCTACATCCCCCGAACCGAGGATCACGATCTCCTTTCCGGGAAGGTAGCCTTCGATGTTTACCAATCTCTGGGCTGTGCCAGCAGTGAAAATGCCGGCAGGCCGATATCCTGGGATCACAATCGATTCTCTTGTCCTCTCCCGGCATCCCATCGCCAAAACAATCGATTTAGGACTGAGCGTCTTGACTCCATTCCTGTTGCACAGGGTCACCTTCCGATCGGCGGTTAATCTCAGCACCATGGTCTCTAAAAGAACTTCGATTTTTGAATCCATCACTTTTTCAACAAATCTCTGACCGTATTCGGGTCCAGTCATATCTTCATTGAAATAGATCAAACCGAAGCCGTTATGAATGCATTGGGAGAGCAAACCGCCCAGCTCTTCAGCCCTTTCCACAAGAAACACATGATCTGAACCGGACTCTTTCGCTTGAATGGCAGCAGCCATTCCAGCCGGACCAGAGCCGATGACTAATACATCAATATTATCTGAGATCATGCAATGCCTTTCTCATTTCTTAACAGCAATTCCTTACTCCGACAAAGAAGAAGAGGCGAATCTAAACTTCTCTTCTTCACTTCTGTAACAGGAATTTTTAATTCCCTTGCCAGTATCTTGACCACTCTGGGGCCACAGAACCCTCCTTTACAACGACCCATCCCCGCCCTCGTCCTCATTCGAATTCCTTCTTCTGTGCTTGCTCCTCTTTTGATCGCTTCAACGATCTGTCCTTCGGTAACGGTTTCACATCGACAGACCACATGACCGTATCGAGGATCATACCCTATCAGTCTATTTCGCACTTCATCACTGAGGTCTCGAAATCTTGGAATGGTCTTCCGATAAGGATGGAAATCATCTTTTTTAACTAATTTGCACCCTGTCTTTTCAATCATTCCCACCACATGTCTGGCCATCGGAAGGGCACCGATGATTCCCGGTAATCGGATCATAACGTTGAGAAATTTCTTATTCGAAGGATGGAATTCGACGATATGATCTTCCACATCCCGGGTATTGAAGACCCTCACCCCAGTAAAGGTATTGATGATGTCCTTCTCTGATATACTGGGAATGATGGTCTTTGCCATCTCCATACTCTTGATCACATCTTCACGAATCGTATAGGTATCGTCAGGACGATTGGTCGGATCATAAGTCCCGCACTCTATCAATATATTATCTTCCCGGCGTTGAACGAGATCCAATCTTCCAGGAACATTCGGCCACCTGACCATACCATTGACCAACTCTTTGCATCGAGTGTCCAATATGATCATGACAGTTTTTCTATACTGGAGGCCCCAGTTTCGTCCTTCACCAGTCATATCACATACCTTATCACCCCATCCGCAAGCCGCATTCACAATAAAATTTGTCCTGATCGGTCCTCGGATGGTTTGAACGATCTGGTGGGGACCATTTTGTAAAATTCCAATGACCTCCGTATTGAGCAGAATTTTACAACCATTTTGCACGGCCTTCTCAGCTAAGGCGATCGCCACTTCAGGGGGAAATATATCTATGACATGCCTTGAAGCATATAGGGCAGTTACAACCTCGGGATTGACGTTCGGTTCTCTGGCAAGGATCTCTTTCCGATCGATCCGTTCAAAATCGGCATACATACCTCCCAATTGCCTTCCCAGGTCACGGATCTTCTCCAAATTTTTTATTTGATTTTCATCCTTAGCGATAATGGTCAACGGAACATACCTATGTTTTATATCCAGTTCCTTTAACACTGATTCCCATTCTCTAAAACCCTCCTCACACCATTTGGTGTGAAGAGTGTGGGGATGATATAATTCAGTTAAAGGGGTGCCGGGGGGCAGTAAAACGCTCTTCAAAATCATGGATCCGACCAGATTCAAGCCGGTATAAATATTTCCAAGGCTCGCTTTCGTCTGTCCAGCACATAATTCTCCTCCCTTTTCCACTAATACCGTTCCCAATTGATACCGCGACAACTCTCTGGCGATGGCCGCTCCTGTTACTCCACCACCAATAATGACTACGTCGGCTTCCAGAATTGGTTGATTCATCGTTTTTTTTCTCCGATATTATTCAGATAGAAGGTAGATGTCATGACCCTGCAATGAATTACCTGCATTTCCACTGAGGCTTGCGCTTCTCTTGAAAGGCCCTTTTACCCTCAGCGGCATCTTCAGAATTCATCACAGGTGTAAAAATCTGTTCAAGGAGGGTCAACTTGCTGGTAGAGTCCATCTCCCGACTGCGTTGAAAGACCTCTTTCATTGCCCTCAGGCTGAGAGGCCCGTTCTGACAAATCCTTTCCGCCATTGACTTTGCAGAATCTAAAAGAAGATCTCGGGAAACAACTCGATTCACCAGACCCATCTCATAAGCCCGCTTGGCGTTGATACGATCACCAGTCAAGAGAAGCTCCATGGCATGACAGGGCGAAAGGTAATTGCGCAAAAATGGTGTAAACAGAGTGGGTATATTGACCATAGGTTCAGGGAGTCCAAATTCAGCATCCTCCGAGGCGATAATGAGGTCGCACTCCAAGGCAAGGTAGAAACCAGCGCCCAGAACGTGCCCGTGGACAGCAGCAATAATAGGCTTCCACACATTATAATTATTAGGCCCCATTTTTTTATCGCCATAAATAAGTGACTTGGCCATGTTCCATTTTCCACCCAAATCCATTTTACTCACATCAGCTCCAGCGCAGAAAGACCTTCCTTCCCCGTTCAAAATGGCTACCCAAAGCTGGTCATCATCCCTAAAATCGACCCATATCTTAATCAACTCTTCGGTGGTTCCTAAATCAATCGCATTGAGCCGCTCCGGTCGATTCAGAGTAATAAAGGCTATTTTTTCTTCCTTCTCATACTTCACTGACGGCATAAACTTCTCCTCATTACCATTGCTTTTCTCCTTGATCACTTCCTTTGTTTCTCCATCTCTGGCAATAAAAACCTACTGCTTCATTAAACCCAAAAGTCCCCAAAGTAACTTTCTTGGACATCTTTTTTAAACCAAGAATCCCCCATCCATAACTGAGTCTTGGAAATAGTGCTCCAAATCTGAAATACAGGACGTCATCTACATGACATCTTTTTCATCGATGATGACCCTTCGGATATCTGTGATCCGTTTCGTGAACTCATCGGGTGGATTGGCAACAAGGCGACTCCATGCCTTCTTTGCATCCTCTGAGGTAGCGTAAGACAACTGAACGGCTCCGAAGAATTCACCGCCTGTTAAACTGTGGAGCACTCTTCCGATGACATAGCCTTTTAATTCTGGGCTCATCATCTTCTTCACATAAGGAATATGTTCTTTGATCCAGAGTTGATACGTCTCCTCTGGATCATATCCGGGCTTCAAAGCAAAAGTACTGATTAGCTTTATCATCGTTTACTTCCTTTCTTAGAAATCATTAAATTTCCACATCAATGATTTAGGCCTTTGCCCCAAATACAAGTAATCTGTTCAGTTCTTGCATATCTTTAACGTCAAGCTTTTCTAAATTAGCCAGCGCATCAGCAGTCCATTCAACTTTTCTTTCTGGTAATAATCCTTGGGTGAATTTGATGAAAAGCGCTCTAAATTGTCCCATTGGAAGGGGCTCTTGGGGTGATCCGATGGCGTATTTTCTTTCTCTGGAAAAATCCTTGCCGTCCTTTAATTTAACATCGATGCGGGCAGGTGTTTCCATGGCATACTTGGGAAGCCAATCCGAGTGTTTGATGATTTCAACTTTCGAACGGGCTTCTTTAAACCTTGGGTCACGAATTTTATCGTCAGTAATATGGCTGAAATTAACATCCCCATCCAATATGATGGCTGCCAATGCATTTTGAAAACTAAATTGAAGGTCCCCAATGCTCTTTGGTTCGGGGCGATTACAAATCTCCTCAAGATGAGAAATATGCGCTTTAATACTCTCTATTTGCTCATAGGAGATGTTTTTC
>Ga0184636_1000350_pt1 | contig 11030 bp, 11 predicted proteins | sample PLM3_60_b2_FD_133164 | JGI IMG/M metagenome (GOLD analysis project Ga0184636, IMG submission 133164) | Groundwater sediment microbial communities from an aquifer in East River, Colorado, USA - PLM4_90_b2 | ecosystem: Environmental > Terrestrial > Soil > Riparian zone | place: USA: East River... | reverse complement strand
CAGCTTCCTTCGGATTCCACCTCACGATGGACACCCTTGCTCTTGGCTGATGATACGTACTGCAACGCTCATTCGGGACTTACACCCTATAGCTGATATGCATGCCTGACGCACTAAAAAAGCAGCCTGGATACGCTGCTTTAAAAGGGTTTTTCGTAATAAATTGTAGATAACAAGGTCAAAAATTATACCCCCATCCATTTTTCTTTGTCCTTTCTTTGTAAAAAATAATTATAAAACCCTTTCATTGCTACCGATTGATATCTTATGAATCAACCTAAAAAGAAGAATAAACTACGCTCCGTATTAAAATGGATCCTTTGGGTATTTGTTGCACAAATTGTTCTTATAAATATCAGCGGAGTTTTTTATGGTTATAAGCTTACCCATTTCTATGAATCTTCACGAACCCCATCAACCTACTCAAAAAACATTTTCACAAAAACATGGAAGCTATTTACCGGGCCTGTTTTCCGTAAAACCGCGGAAACCGGGATCCCGGATTTTCCTTATGAGGTAGTTCAACTTAAAACAAAAAAAAATAATGAGTTGCAGGCCTGGTATATTCCGGTTGACTCCTCAAAAGGAACAGTGATCTTATTTCATGGCCTTGGCTCAAATAAAACCAGCATGCTTGATGAAGCTTACGAATTCAGGCATCTTGGTTACAATACAATGCTTGTTGATCTGCGGGCCCATGGCAATAGCAGCGGCAACACAACAACCATCGGGGTTCGTGAATCGGAAGAAGTAAAACTCGCCTATGATCACGTTTTAAGAAAAGGTGAAAAGAATATTATTCTTTATGGTCTTTCTTTAGGAGCAGTTGTAGTCGCAAAATCAATTTATGATTATGGAATAACTCCCGCAAAAATTATCCTCGATGCTCCTTTTGCAAGCCTGAGAGATCATTTGCGGGCGAGGGCAAGAGTACTGGGTTTCCCCTCAGAGCCTTTTGCCACGATTGTTACTTTTTGGGCGGGTGCAGAGCATGGCTTTAATGGTTTCAGGCATACTACCTGCCGCTATGCAGAAAAAATAACCTGCCCGGTTTTATTGCAATACGGTGTATTGGACAAATTAGTTTTACCAACTGAAACAAATTCAATTTTTGAACATATCGCTTCGCCTGATAAAAAACTGGTGAGCTACGAAATGGCAGGTCATCAATCCTTTTTAAGAAACGATCCTTTGCAATGGAGAAAAGAAATAGAAGAATTTTTAAGAAAATGATTATTGCCTGATAGTAACTTTTGCACCGGGCTGTATATATCCATACAGATCTTCAACATCTGCATTTTTCATTGAAATACATCCCATGGTCCAGTTCTTATACCTGTCAATGATATAGTCATCATGAGGCCAGGTACCGTGTATGCCTATTTCTCCGCCAATTCTTGCGTTGGCGGGTATTTCACCTGATTCTTTTCGTTGCCTGAATTTTTCGTAGCTTTCTTTGGTAGGATAGTCAAGGGCGATGAAACGATCCCATTTATCATGAATTTTTTTTGAAACGATGCGAAAGACTCCCTCCGGCGTCTTGCGATCGCCTTCCATTTTTTTATCTTCAAGATTATTATTGCCAAATACGACCGGGTATGTCGCATACCAGCCTTTCTCATCATATACATTCAACTCGTAATCTGATTTATCAATTACAATATATACTCTGCCTACGGGTAAGATATTTCTTTTTGTTGTAGCCGGTTTATTTTTAACTTCAACTGAAGACTTAGTTGTAGTTAATACAGGATGTGAGTTGATGGAGAATACACTGCTTCCCAGGAACACGGACGTGAGTACAACGGGTATTTTCATAAGTTAATATTCCTTTGAGCGTCAAAGATTAAACGCAATCTTTTTGAATTTTATTTTTTGTGTGGAAATCTTTTAACGATGTTTTGTCAAATGAAGGGAATTTTCATTTCCTGGATGGGAGGAGTTCTAAAATAGTTTCGAAAAATTTCCCAACATTTTCACAAAGGCAAAGAAAAAAACCGGCATCATTTACGATGCCGGCCTGAATTTATATCTGAGGAAATTACTTTACCAGTTAGAGAATCTTACTCCCACTGTGTAAGGTGTTTGATCCAAACCTTTTTCCCACATATTTTTGGTAGCATAACTGCCATATAGTTTGACCTGTCCAAGCAACAATTCACCTACATAAGAAATTTTCCATTTCTCAAGATTAAAATCATCGTGTAATTTATTTACATCGCCATTGATTTTTATTTTCTGCCGGGAACTATACAAATAACCTGCGCTTACCCCGGCGCTGATACCATAACCCCGTCCGCGTCTTGGTGTAAAATTAATATTCAGCATAACAGGCACAGTGAGATAATCAGCGGCCAGCTTATTTTTCTTTGTTTCGCTTAAGGGTCCAATCAATTCAACGTGCGTAGGATTTTTCCGGAAGCGAATTCCTTCTTCATCAAAAAAATAATTGTTCAACTCAAGACCCATCCCGTATTTAAGATTAACTACGTGTTTTATTACGTTCAGCTTTTGCATAAAGAACCAGAGATTCACATTTCTTGACTTCCACGTACGTAATTTCATGGCGTCCTTGTTTACTCCCGGTCCTGTAAAACCACTTGATGCCGCATTTACATAATTTGTATTATCAGTATAATTCGAAAAGCCAAGATCGATGATCCACCAATTGGTGCTGATGTTTGAAGATTTACTGTATTTGCGCCGGGGTATACCTGCCTCTTTATCTTTTCTATTCCGGATAATTTCTCTTCCTCCACCGGGCTTACGGATGATGATCATGCCCCCTACTTTTATTGTATCAGCTTCACCCGACGGATTTTTTGGTATTGTATCATTTTGGGCAAATCCCGTCAGGGCAGTGCATACTACGATGCACAGGGTAAATATCCATTTCATAGTTGTTGTTTTTTTCTTATAAAATTATTTGAGGTTGATAGCCATTCCACCGATCAGCACCCTGTCATCATCATTGGCCGCGTTGATATTCGTGGTGCGCTCAATGAACCGTGTTGCTTTCCGGAAAAACCCACGGAGCTTTTTGTTTTCGGTATTACTGGCATATTCTATTGTGTCTGGCGTTTTAGGAGGTTCAGGTGTTACACCAGTTTTGTTAAAATCATGTTGTTGCTGCTGGATTCTGTCATTGATGGCAAGTCCTGTATTAGCATCAATATTCATTTTAGAATCCGGTGATGCAGTTTGAATATTTATTGACTGAATAGCTCTTTTAGTTTCAACCGGAACATTTGCAATAATTTCTTCCTTATTCTCATCCCGATCTTTTAAATTTTTAAGTTTTTGCTCCAATGGGTTCCCCACTTTTATTTCTTTAACAAATTTATTATTCCCGGGAGAAACTGCAACAAATTGTTCCTGTCTTTTATTATTAGTTCCGGAATTGGTTTGCTGTTGCTTAGTTCCAACAGCCGTTTTTTCCGGCGACGTAAGTTTTTGCTCCGTTTTCGCAGTGTCTGCCCTGTTACCTGTGTTTCCTTTTTTATTCAAAACAGAATAAGTGGTCAGCCCGGCAGCGATAATCAAAACAGCCGCAACAGCCACTCTCCACCAACTCATACTTATAACCCGGTCCCGATAGCTATCGGGATTTCCCTCCCTTCTGTATAATGATCCTTTATCAGCAAATACGATCTTTTCCGGCTGTAATTTTGTTTGCAGGAATAAAGAGAGCTCCTCTTTTACATGATTATGTTTTGCAGCAAATCGCTCCACAACTAATTTTTCTTTTCCCTTTAATTCATCATCTGCATACAGAACAAGATATTCTTCATAATTACTCATATTAATGAAAGAGAAATTTTCTTCCTTCATCAATTTTTCTTTACTATCAAATAGAATAGTATCATCAGGAATTAATTTAGATTGTTGCAACATCACCAACTCTTCTTCCAGGTCAGCATTGTCCTTTACAAACAACTCAACCTGCTTCTTTTGCTCAACGGTTAATTCGTTGTCAACATACAGCAGGAAAAACTCTTCGTAATTATGGCGATTAATTTTCATTTTTCTTTTTTATCCGAATCCGCCTCAAGGGGATCACAGCTTCTTATATCACATTTTCCGGTTTCACCAGGTAATTCTTCAATTGTACTCTTGCCCTATGCAGATAAACCTTCACCTGGTTTTCATTCAATCCTGTTATCTTGCCTATTTCTTCATAACTATATCCTTCATAATCTTTCAGCATCACCAATGATCGTTGTGTTTCGCTAAGTCTGCTCAACGCTTCTTCCAATACCTTGCGGGCATTGTGTATGGGTCGATGAGTTACCCTTGCTTCCTCATTAAAATCCTCTTTTAGCTGCACACGTTTTATTTTTCTTAAATGATCGATCATTTGGTGGTAGGCAACGGTAAACAGGTATGATTTACTTTTTCCGGCATCGATGATTTCCCGGTTGCGCCACATTTTCTCGAATGCCGTCTGCACCACATCCCTTGCATCTTCTTCATGCCGGAGATTCTTCACAATGAAGCGGTACACATTATCAGCATACGTCGTTACACATTGATTATATTCCTTTTCAGTCATAAACAGCCGGGAAATGAGCCAAAATTAAGCCCTAAAGACGGGTTTTGAAAGTGTTACGTTCAAATTGGCTAAATGTTACAAAGAAGAGGACTATTTTTAAAAAAGCCTTGAAGGTTTATTTATCGGGCTTCCGCAGCTCTATTGCTGGAAAAATTAAGAGAGCAGATAAACCTGACCCGGTGATCCAAACAAACACCGGCCAAAAACTGAAACCAACAACCAGTAACCAGAAACCGGCAACAAACTATATTTGCCTCTCAAAATAAGTTTGTCATGAATGAGAATTTCGCAAAACGAATAGAAAAGGAAGTTGAAGAGATCAAAACTTCCGGTCTTTATAAAACAGAACGGGTTATTACCAGTCCGCAGGGCGCTGAAATAACTGTGAATGACGCAGCCGGGCAGGGAAAAACTGTTTTGAATTTTTGTGCCAATAATTACCTGGGTCTTTCATCACATCCGACAGTAATTGAGGCAGCACACAAGGCCATTGATTCGCATGGTTATGGCATGAGTAGTGTTCGTTTTATCTGCGGCACGCAGGGCATTCATAAAGAACTTGAAAAAAAGATCGCTGAATTTTTAGGAACCGAAGACAGTATTTTATACGCTGCCTGCTTTGACGCCAACGGCGGTGTATTTGAATCATTATTCAATGAAGAGGATGCTATCATCTCTGATGCATTGAATCATGCCTCGATCATTGATGGAGTCAGGTTATGTAAAGCGCAGCGTTTCCGGTATGAGCACAATAATATGGATAATCTTGAAATAAAATTGAAAGAGGCTGCAAATTGTCGCAGCCGCATTATTGTGTCGGATGGTGCATTCAGTATGGATGGTACGATTGCTCAATTAGATAAGATCTGTGAGCTGGCTGATAAATACGATGCCATTGTAATGATCGATGAATGTCATGCCTCTGGTTTTTTGGGAAAGACCGGCCGCGGTACACATGAATATCGCGGAGTAATGGGACGTATCGATATAATCACCGGCACTCTTGGCAAAGCACTTGGCGGCGCCAGCGGAGGCTTTACAAGCGGAAGAAAAGAGATCATTGAAATGCTTCGTCAGCGTTCAAGACCCTATCTCTTCAGTAATACTTTAGCGCCGTCCATTACCGGCGCCTCTATTGCCGTCTTGAATATGTTGAGTGAAACAACTGAGCTTCGTGATAAACTGGAACGGAATACAAAATATTTCCGCAGTAAAATGACAGAAGCAGGTTTTGATATCAAACCCGGCGAACATCCTATCGTTCCTATTATGTTGTACGATGCTGTGCTTGCCCAAAATTTTGCAGCCAGGCTTTTGGATGAAGGGATCTATGTGATCGGTTTTTTTTTCCCGGTTGTACCCAAAGGGCAGGCACGTATAAGAGTACAGTTAAGCGCCGCACATGATCAGCATCATTTGGATAAAGCAATTACCGCATTTACAAAAATTGGAAAAGAATTAGCCGTATTGAAATAAATTTTTCAAATAAAAAATACCTGATTGACAGCCGTTTAATGCTAAAATTTAATGCCTGTATTCTTAAACAATTAGTAAAACTACCTTCCGGCTATGTATAATAATAAATCTTTATTACTTTCGTTTTCCATGAATCAATTTTACCGATCCTTCCTTCAAGAATCAGACATTAATTCACCCTACAAAAACAATTATGAAAAAAACAGGTATTTACTTTTTTGCAGCAGTGCTGATGGTGTTTGTTTTTTCATCATGCACTTCAATGAAAAAAGATTGCCAGGGTAGAAAACATTACCGCCAATCGAATGGAATTTATATGTGATCATAAAATCCGCTTAAAGCGGATTTTATTTTTTTGTGAAGATCATTTTAATACCAAGTCCAACCAATATTATTCCTGTTATCTTTTCCTGCCAGTTCCAGAACCCCGGATTCTTCTGTAACAGGTTTCTGAAAACCCCGGTGATGGTCGCTACTATAATAAGTATTCCTGTTCCCTGTAAATCAAACCAAAAGCCTAAAAAAGCAATTTGTTCTTTAAGATAAACCGATTGCGGATCGATGAATTGAGGTAAAAAAGATAAAAAGAAAATAGCCACTTTGGGGTTCAGGATATTTGTGAGCATTCCCTGTAAAAATATTTTTCGATTTGTCATGGATGGTAATGAGGTAATTTCTGTACTGGTTTTCTTTTTGTTTAGCAGCGCCCGTATTCCAAGATAAATAAGATAGCCCGCGCCGGCATATTTAATAATGGAGAAAAGCAACACGGATTGTTCTATGATCTTTGATAAACCCACTACTGCTACGGTAATATGAAACAAGCAACCCGCAAAAATCCCCAGGGCTGAAAAAATACCGGCTTTTATTCCCTGCGACAGGCTTCTTGCCGCTGTATAGATCATATCGGGCCCGGGAGAAAGATTTATTAAAATACTTACCGTGAGAAACAAATAGAAGTTTTCAATATTGAACATAGAGGCAGTTTATATTTGGCATCTAAAATTAATTTTTTGAACCGGAATTTTAAGAAGTTTTGAAACTTACCGCATATATACAGGCATTACCTTTGCCAAAACTTTGAATGGATGAAACTTTGTGTCTGTTGTTTGTTGGTTATTGCCTGTTTGAATTCCTGCTCACCCAATAATGTAAAAATAGATAATGGTCTTAAGCATTTTTTCGATGAGAATAATGTGAGCGGCAGTTTTGCATTACTGAACAATGGCACCGGCAAATTCACTATTTATAATTTAAAAAGATACCGTGACAGCGCTTACCTGCCCGCTTCAACCTTTAAAATTGTCAATTCATTGATCGGTCTGCAAACAGGAAAGATCACAAATGATAGCATGGTCATTAAATGGGATGGAATTGTACGACCCGTAAAAGAATGGAACAAAGACCTGACGATGTATGAAGCCTTTCGTGTTTCGGCCGTTCCTTATTACCAGGAAGTGGCCAGAAGGATCGGAAAAGATACCATGCAACAATGGCTGGATAGTATTTCGTATGGCAGTAAAAAGATCACAACACGAATCGATACATTCTGGCTTGACAATTCACTCAGGATAACCCCGGATGAAGAATTAGGGCTGGTTAAGAAACTTTATTTCAATCAACTTCCTTTTTTTGACAATTACCAGGAAACAGTGAAAAGAGCGATGCTGTTTGAAGACAATCCAAATTACAGACTCAGTTATAAAACCGGCGGGGGACATAATGAAAAAGGCAATAGTGTCGCCTGGATCGTTGGCTGGATAGAGGAAAACAAGCATCCCTATTTTTTTGTGCTCAATTTTGAGAGTGCTGAACCAGGTGTAAATATCCCGGTTATACGTATGAATATACTAAGGGGAATTTTAAAACAGCTGGGTTTTATGGAAGGCAAAATGTGAAAACTACGATCAGTTTAATCTCTGGTTTAATTATTGATATTTATCGGCATCTTGAATCTGCAATTCCAATATAAAGAATCCTTATGGCTGCTTTCAGCCCTTGTAATTTTTATTTTATTTTTCCTTTTATTATTGCGCTGGAAAAAAAAGACAGTTAAAAAGATCGGTGACGAGAAACTGGTGAAGCAGCTGATCAAAAATTTTTCTTTCCGCCTGTTTACTTCAAAATTTATTTTGTTTTCCCTGGCCTTTGTTCTGGGAGTGGTGGCTGTTGCCAATCTGCGTAAACCCGGCGGCGCTGATAATATTTCCCGCAAGGGTATTGATGTGGTGATCGCACTGGATGTAAGCAAGAGTATGCTGGCAACCGATCTGGCACCCAATCGCCTGGAAAGAGCAAAGCAGATGATCCTGAAATTAATGGATCAAATGCCAAATGACAGGATAGCACTGGTACTGTTTGCAGGCAAGGCCTATATGCAGATGCCTTTGACAGTTGATCATAGCGCGGCTGCTATTTTTGTTTCTTCTGCTACTCCCGATGCCATACCCGCACAGGGAACCGTGTTCGGAGAAGCACTGGAAATGAGTTCAAAAGCTTTTAATACAAAGGAAGGAAGGTTTAAATCAGTTATTCTTATCTCTGACGGGGAAGATCATGATCAGGATGCATTAAAAACCGCGGCCGCCCTGGCTGAACAGGGAATCATGGTTTGTACTGTCGGCATTGGTTCTGCAGAAGGTTCACAAATTCCCGATCCATCAACCGGTGATTTTAAAAAAGATGCAATGGGAAATGTTGTGATCTCAAAATTAAACGAAGACGAGTTAAGTCAGATTGCAGCAAAAACCAGCGGCATCTATGTATACTTTCAGAGCAGTGAGCAAACTGTAAGTTCCCTTATGAAACAATTATCGCAGGTAGAAAAGAAAACATTTACCGATGTATCGCTGTTAAATTATAAAACATACTACATGTGGCTTGCGGGCGTTATGTTTCTGTTGCTGATACTGGAATTCTTATTGCCCGAAAGAAAAAGAAAGCCTGTATGAAATTTTTGATCATTATATCAATATTCTTACTCTTTTACGAGAATAAATCCTTTGCACAGGAAGAAAATAAGATCATTGAAACAGGTAACAATTATTACCGTCAGCAACAATACGATAAAGCAGAAGCAGAATACAGGAAAGTTCTGGAAACTGTACCCGATAACAGAACTGCGAAATTCAATCTTGCCAATACATTGATAAAACAGAATAAAACAGATGATGCGAATAAATTACTGGGGGAGCTGAATGTAAAAGAGAACAAAACAGACATTCGCCCCAAAGCAGCCTACAACCAGGGAGTTATGCTTACACAACAACAAAAGCTGGAAGAAAGTATTGAAGCATATAAAGAAACTCTGCGTTTGAACCCTGAGGATAAGGAAGCAAGGGAAAATCTTCAAAAAGCATTGCTGGAACTAAAGAAGAAAACTCCTCCTAAAAAAAAGGATGAACAAAAGAAAAAAAAGGAAGAGCAAAAACAACAGCCAAAACCAAAAATAAGTCCGAAAGAAGCCGAGCAGCAATTAAAATTGCTGGAACAAAAAGAAAAACAGGTACAGCAACGTCTTCAAAAAAACAGTTCCAATACAGGTAGCTCACAACCGAAAGACTGGTAAGCCCCTATCCCCAAAAGGGGAATAATAAAGGTCTCTGAAATTCTAACTTTCTTACTATTAAAATCTTACCACGTAATGCCTGAGGAAGTGATATTTTTGCATTTCATTAAACTCTCCGCCTAAGACGGAGACGGGGGTATTATGCAGTTTTATTGTGAATCACTTACTGAATACAAACGATTAAAGACCCGTGAGGTAATGATCGGTGACCTGTTGCTCGGTAATTTTCATCCGATCAGGGTGCAGACGATGACCACAACAGATACAATGGATACAATGGGTACAGTAGAACAATCCATTCGTTGCATTGAAGCGGGAGCTGAATTGATTCGTATTACTGCTCCTTCAAAAAGAGAAGCAGAAAATTTATTGAATATAAAAAATGAATTACGGAAACGCGGATACACAACTCCACTTGTGGCCGATATTCATTTTACACCCAATGCCGCCGAAATCGCTGCAAGAATTGTTGAGAAAGTAAGAGTGAACCCTGGTAATTATGTTGACAAGAAAAAATTTGAGATCATTGAATATTCTGATGCCGAATACCAGGAAGAGATCGATCGTATTCGTGAACGTTTTACTCCGCTGGTAAAAATTTGCAAAGAATACGGCACAACTATGCGTATCGGCACCAACCATGGTTCGCTCAGCGATCGCATTATGAGTCGCTATGGCGATACACCGATAGGGATGGTAGAAAGCGCCATGGAATTTTTACGTATTGCCAGAGTTGAAAATTATCACCAGGTTGTATTGAGTATGAAGAGCAGCAACCCGCAGGTAATGGTACATGCATACAGGTTACTGGTAAAAACAATGTTCAATGAATTTGGTGAATGTTATCCTTTGCATTTAGGAGTTACAGAAGCCGGTGATGGCGAAGATGGAAGAATAAAAAGTGCGGTGGGCATCGGAACGCTTTTGGAAGATGGTTTAGGAGACACCGTTCGTGTTTCATTGACAGAAGATCCCGAACTGGAAATACCTGTTTGTAAGGATTTAGTAAAGAGATATGAGCGCCGGGAGCCGGCAGTCATTAGCCGGGAGCCGATCCCTCCGGTGGAGAAATTGACTTATGATCCCTTCAGCTACCAACGCAGGGAAACGTTTGCTGTAGATAATATCGGAGGAAAGCATGTACCGGTAGTCATTGCAGATTTGAGCAGGATCGGAAACATAGCACCGCAACATTTACAAAGTGCCGGATATACCTATAATAAAGCAATGGATAAGTGGAAAATCAGTGATGCAGCTGCGGATTATATTTTTATCGGGCATCAAAAATTAGATTTTGAATTACCCGGCACACTAAAACTGATCGTTTATCCCGCTACATGGCAAGAGGCAGCCGATAAGAAAAACTATTTTCCTGTTTTTTCAGCAAAGGGATTTAATGAAGCGGAGGTTGTGAGCACTAAAATGAATTTTGTG
>Ga0184636_1000348_pt1 | contig 11137 bp, 5 predicted proteins | sample PLM3_60_b2_FD_133164 | JGI IMG/M metagenome (GOLD analysis project Ga0184636, IMG submission 133164) | Groundwater sediment microbial communities from an aquifer in East River, Colorado, USA - PLM4_90_b2 | ecosystem: Environmental > Terrestrial > Soil > Riparian zone | place: USA: East River... | reverse complement strand
GATGCAACACAAATTGTGGCCATTGCGGCTTTTTTAAGAGTTATTAATGCTCTTGAAAATATCAGGCAGAGTACAGAGTTTTTGAATTCTTTTCTGAAAAGAACATTTTTAGGGAATGAGGAATTTGATAAACTACTGGAACGTACCGGCGATGAAACTAATGATGCTATTCGGGTGCTGGCTGGTGGTGGATTGCATCCTGCAGCGGTAGCTCATTTAAATAAGGCGGTTATATCGATCAATAAAGCGATAAAAAACCGGTCAAAGAGAAAGTCAAACATTAATAATGCTTTATCTGAATTGGGGCTGGCACGCAATGAACTTATTCAATTAAAAACAAAATAACAAGCAATGAAAACCATGTTACACCATATAAAGATCATCATTTTGACAATCATTTTGTGTTGGGCGTCTTACGACATGTACGCACAGAAGGAGACTGAAGTATTTATACCGTTGGGGAAGTCTCCCGGCGTGTCGGGTAAATATTCCGTTGTAGGGAGAGTGGAAACGGTTAATGGGAGTGATTCTACCGTTACTATCAGGCAGGAAGCGGGAATGAGAACCGTTAAAATAACGGCAAGCACAAAAATTTATTTAGACAGAAGTAAACTTAAATTGACCAATACCAAATGCTCATTTGCAGATTGCAAACCCGGCAGGATGGTAGAGGCAAAGTATAAGGATAATAAACCTGGTGGTTTAATAGAATGGCTCAAAGTGCAACTTGAATGACTTAAAGCACAAACACAGGCGAGGCCCTTAAGTGTAAAATGTTATATGAAATAGCTAATTCATTAAAATGAAAGTGAGGGAAGTTTAACTAAAAAAGAGTTCAAGTACAATGACTTAAGACCTTTTTAAAATTTTCAGTAGAACCAAGGCGCATAAAGTCGAACAATTTTTTGAAGGGAATGAAGGAAGTAGGATTTATAGACGAAGTATCTAAAGCTAAGTAGTTCCGACAAACCTGTTATCGAACGGGATTCATTTGGTATTTTGAATTTGTATCGGGTTTAAGCCTGCATTTTATTACATAGGTCAACACAATGCGCCATTGGCACCCTCGCAGATATCAGACCAATCTTATATTATAAGATTTTGTTGTTGGTAAAAATGTTCTGATCTTATTAAAGTAATATTTTAAAATTGATATCATTTGTTTTATTTTAAAGTATTCATTAATTATCCTATGTTGCTTTCTGATCTGAATCAAAAACAAAAAGAAGCGGTCTTGGCCGAAAATAAACGATTGCTGGTTCTAGCTGGAGCCGGTTCTGGCAAGACAAAGACTCTTATTCAAAAATTATTGTATTTACTCAGTGAAAAAAATGCGAAACCCTCCAGCATATTGGCTATCCCTTTTACAAAGAATGCCACCAACGAAATGATTGACCGGCTGATTATTGCAGGGGATGATTCAAGAGATTATGAAACGCTCACCAATGACAAATCCATAACCAGGCAACAGAAAGAGAAAGAGCGCTGGAACCGGGTACAAAATAAACCATGGATAGCTAATCTTACCGTAAGGACCTTTCATTCCCTCTGTTATCAATTGCTTAAGAATAGCGGAGGGGCATCTTTTGATAACAGGTTCCGGTTGCTGATTGACGAACAAGCCGAGGAAGTAAAAGAGGAAGATCATAAAACCATAGCTCCTGAAAAGCCCGAAGATATTCAGCATAAAATTTTATTGGAACACTGCAGGAATGTATTGTACCTGCTTAAGTTGAAAAGATATATACTGGATTTCTATGTTGACAAATCTTACTTAGATAGGAGTATAGAGACAAGAAATTATCCGAATCAAATTTTATACACAACACTTAGAGGAGAAAAAGTAAAGTCAAAATCAGAAAGAGATATTGCTGATTGGTTATTCAGGCACAATATAAAATACACCTATGAACCGAAAGTGAATTTTAAAGATTTTGATTTCAAACCGGATTTTTTTATTCCTCAGGCTGATTTATACCTGGAGCATATCAGTAATAAAAGCTATAAAACAATCAATAAAGAAGAACAATTTGTATTAGCTGGCAGAAATTGTGTGAAGACTTTTGAGACCCTGACACATGACTCAACGTTATTTAATCTTGCTTTGGAAAGAATTATAATGGGAAGAATTACTGATACTATCTCTCAACTGGTTTCGCTGAAATATGAAGAGGAATTCAAAAGCTACCAGGATAAAATCAAGGACTTTTTAAAAATGGTTAAACGTGTGCAATCCATGGTTAAAGCCGATGATGTGACACCAAACGATCTGCTTGCAAAATCTGCTAAACACCAACATGAAAGGGTAAGAGTATTTTATGAATTAGCTGTCCCGATTATGAATGCCTATAATCATTATTGCATCAATAAATCTTATCTCGATTTTGATGACCTGATTATACAAACCATCCGATTGCTACAGAACCATCCTGAGATCAGAAAAGCTTACCATGAACGGTACAAATATATCCTTGTAGACGAATTTCAGGATATAAACAGCCTGCAAGTAAAATTACTGGATCTCTTATTAACCCCGGATACCCGACTTTTTTGCGTGGGAGATGATTGGCAAAGTATATATGGATTTCGAGGCTCGGAAGTGGATTACATTATAAATTTTGAAAAACATTTTGCCCAATCGCGTGTAATTAAACTGGATGTGAATTACCGGAGTACTCAAACTATTGTTGGTGCAAGTACAGAAGTTATCCGAAAAAACAAATTTCAGATTGATAAAGAAATAAGAGCATACAAACAGACCCCAAGTAAAATACAGATTTACCGTGCTAAGGAGCTGGATGCAGATGGCGTAGACTATATGATAGAAAAAATACGGGAACTAAAAGAGGAAGGTATCAGTTCCGAAGACATCCTGGTTCTCTATCGCAGGAGCAAAATGTATCAAGCATATAAAGAGGCATCGAAAAGCGCAAACCTGAAAGCAACTGCTAAAACTATTCATGCCTCCAAAGGACTTGAGGCTAAAATTGTTTTTATTATCGGTTTAACTGATGGCAGCGGTGGCTTTCCGGATATCTGGCTCGATGATGTAGTTTTCAGGGTTGTGAAAGATGTAAAGTATGATATGTTGATGGAAGAGGAACGACGTTTGTTTTATGTGGCACTTACCCGTGCTAAAGATGAAGTATATCTAATCACAGAATTAGGTAGCGAATCACGATTTATAGATGAAATTCCTAAAGGGTTCTACGCAGTAAATAAAACAGAATTCAAAAATATTGTCACGCCCATTACTATTTGCACCCGATGTGGAACAGAAATAAAAGAATTTTATAAATTTTGTCCGACTTGCGGAACTGTCATTTAAGAATTCAAAAATTAGGGAAAAACTGTATTTTCAAACATAAACCGGAGGAAATCTTAGAAACCATTATGAATAAAGTTTTTATAATTACAAACTACTATCTAAATAATTTAATGTAATCTTCAAAGATAAAAACACGGTTACGTTTATAGCCTGTCTGTTCAGTGAGTATTTTTAGTTTTTCAAATTTTTGTATAAGACGAAGTGCTGTCGAAATATTTATTTCTAATGCAGTTGAAATTTCATTAGCATCTACAATGGGTTTACTATACAGATAACGTATTAGCTCCATTGCTAAAGGAAGCCCTTTGCCTAAAGTGACAATTTTTTCCCCTTCCACGTTTTGTCGCAGTTTGATAATGGCATTGAATGTTTCAATGGAGTTCTCAGCCGTTCTCAATACACCTGTCAAAAAGAAAATAAACCATTGTGTAAGGATACTCTTTGCTCTTACCAGTGTAAGATTATCGTAATAAAGCATTTTATTCTTTTCAAAAAAATCAGACAGATATAGTGTAGGTTTACTGATGATTTTAGTGCTTACCAGGTACAAGGTAATAAGCAATCTGCCCAATCTGCCGTTGCCATCCAAAAAAGGGTGAATAGTTTCAAACTGGTAATGAGCTATCGCAATCCGGATAAGCGGAGGTACCTGAAGGTCATCATTATTAAGAAATTTTTCAAGATCAGTCATCAGGTCAGGTACTTCCTTATGATGGGGTGGAATGAAAGCCGCATCTTTCAACGAAACTCCTCCAATCCAATTCTGGCTTGTTCTGAAATCACCAGGCAATTTGTGTTTGCCTCTAACGCCTTGCATCAGTCTTTTATGTGTTTGCCTCAGTAAACGATTGCTCAAAGGAAGTTTATCCAATTGAGCAATCGCATAATTCATTGCTTCTATATAATTATGTACTTCCTTCCAATCATCCCTTTTTTCAGGATTGATGTATTCCTCATTTTGAAGAGCCTCTTCGATGCTCGTTTGGGTTCCTTCGATGCGACTGCTTTTGGTGGCTTCCTTGGCAATATGCATTTTGATGAAAAAATCCACATCCGGAATAAGCATTGAAAAGGCATTCAATTCACCTAATTTTCTGTCTGCTTCGCTTAAAAGGCGGTTTACTTCAGCATTACTCACCATCCAGCCATGATTCACCGGCTCAGGCGAAAAACTGTTATAACCATATTGCTTTTTTAATACTCCTGCTTTGAATTTGCTAATGTCCATACCAGGAATTTAGTGAGATAGCTGTCTGAAGTTTTTGATTGCTGCGAATATAATAATTTATATTTGCAGATAACAGAATTCCTGCACATAAAATAAATTATATTTGCAGATGCTTGACAAGAAATCTTCTTGTCTTATTCATTATGCCTGCAATTGGCGTGAATTTTTCGTGTACAAGTTAAGCGGCTTAAGTTATAATTTACTAAAGTATGGTATTTGTCACCTGAATATATTTGCAGCATCAAATTTTCTATCATTATGACTCTTATCAATGAAAAAACGCGGAAAAAAAACAGAAAGAATAAAAAAAACTACAACGGGAAACCCGGGGACGGAATATTGATTTCGAATACACGCAAACCCGATAAAATGTCGGACAGAGAGTGGCAAACACTTTTACGGGTTCAAATAGCGGAAAAAGAAAGTTTCAACATAAAAAATCTTAACGATCACCCGGTGTACAGCGATTATACTGTACATAGCCCAAAATCAAAAAATACATATAAAGTCGCTCTTCGCAGCAAAGACAATACCCTTAATTTTTGCTCCTGCCTCGATTTTAAAACCAACCAGTTGGGCACCTGTAAACATATTGAAGCCGTGCGCCGCAGTCTTCGTAAAAAGAAAGGTATCAAAAAGCTATTGGAAGAGATACCTGTTTTATCATACTCTTCTATGTATGTTTCTTATGCCGGTGAAAGAAAAATAAAACTGCGTATCGGAACTGAGAGCAAATCAGCGTTTGAAAAATGGGCCTGTAAATATTTTGATAAAAACTATATTATGTTTCCTGCCGCTTACCTGGATATGGAGCAATTACTTCAGGAAGCATACCACATTAACTCATCTTTTCGCTGTTATGATGACGCAATAGCCATGATCGTGGAAAAAAGAGATGCTATCAAATGGGAAACATTGGTAAAAAATGAGGGCGATAATTTATTGAAAGGACTGGTAAGAGCCACCTTATTCCCATATCAGCAACGGGGTATTCTGTTTGCCGTCAAAGTGGGCCGGGCCATACTGGCCGATGATATGGGACTTGGAAAAACGGTACAAGCCATTTCATGGGCTATGCTCATGCATAAGCATGTCGGCACTCAAAAAGTTATCATCATTTGTCCTACCTCATTAAAATATCAATGGAAAACTGAAATAGAAAAATTCACCAATAGCACTGTCAAGGTTATCGAAGGCAATGTGCTAACCCGGAAAGCAATATACGAAAATGATGAAAGTCATTTCAGGATTGTTAGCTACCACATGGCGGGTAACGATTGGGATTATATTAACCAGATGCGTCCCGATGTAGTAATATTGGATGAGGCGCAGCGTATTAAGAACTGGAGAGCCAAAATTTCGCAAAATATCAAACGTATTCGTTCACCATATGCGCTTGTGCTTACGGGAACACCACTGGAAAACAATATTGAAGAACTGTATTCACTGGTGCAATATATCAATCCTTTTCTCCTCGGTTCATTACATCATTTCCTTAGCAGGCACCAGGTAAAAGATCCTGATACCGGCAAAGTTACCGGTTATACGGGGCTAAATGAGATTGGGCAGCAGTTGGCCGGTATATTATTACGCCGTACCAAAAAAGAAGTGCTCAAGCAATTGCCGGAACGTATGGATAAAAACCTGTTTGTGCCAATGACAGAGCCCCAGCTTCAATTGCATGCGGAATATGGCAATATGGTTGCGCAGATAGTAAATAAATGGAAACGTTTTGGATTTCTGAATGAACAGGACAGGCAGCGTCTGCTGAATAGCCTGAATGTAATGCGCATGGTATGCGACAGTACATATATTCTTGATCAGCAAACGAACTATCAGACTAAGCTGGATGAATTGTTCAATATATTAGAGGAGTTGCTTGAAATGGAGGGAGAAAAAGTAGTGATTTTCAGCCAGTGGGAACGAATGACAAGGTTGATCGCTACAGGATTGCAGGATCGAAAAATAAAGTTTGAATACCTGCACGGCGGTGTGCATAGTAAAAAAAGGGAGTCTCTGTTTACCAATTTTAGTAATGATCCTGGCTGCAGGGTTTTTCTTTCAACTGATGCAGGTGGGGTGGGCCTTAACCTACAGGCCGCTTCGTACCTGATCAATATGGATATTCCCTGGAATCCGGCGATACTTGAACAACGCGTTGGCCGCATTTATCGTATGGGCCAAACGAAAAATGTATCTATCATCAATTTAGTAGCACAAGATACTATTGAACATCGCATGTTATCGGTATTAAAATTTAAAAGCTCTCTTGCAACTGGTATCCTTGACAATGGTGAAGACAGTATTTTCTTAGGCGAAGACCGGTTTAAACAATTTATGGAATCAGTTGAAGCTATCACACAACAACCGGAAGAAAAAGCAACAATTAGTTTTGATGTGGAAGAGCAGGAAGAAATAGCGTTGGTTGATAGTAAAAAAGGGAAACAGGAAGATCTTATTCACGAAATCCTGGAAGATGAACCGGCGGAGCAGCAGCTACAGACAAAGAATGCGCAGGACTCAAGGACTGAAGAGACATCTTCTACTTCACTTGTTCATAATGGCATGGCATTCTTTTCGCAACTGATAAATACTTTGAGCGATCAACAATCTGTGAAAAAATTGGTAGAAACAATTACTGAGAAAGATGAGAAAACCGGTCAAACATGGCTGAAACTACCTGTAGAAAATGAACAAACCATTGAAAAAGCTCTCCACCTTGTAGCAGGTTTTCTCAAAGGATTTGGCAAATGATCTGCAATAGTTGTATGATCTATTAAGGGTCGAACTTTTAAATATCTCAATATTAATAATTTAGAGCTTTGGTAGTCCCGACAGGACAAATATCGAACAGGGTTTTGGCTTATCTCAAAAAACTCTATGAAAAATTTTCAAAAAAAGAGCGATAACAATGATTGATTTTTCAATCGTAATGAATTTTTAATTCAACCAAAGAGAATTTACTGCTGTTTTGGCAACCTGCTTTTGATGTAATCTGCCTGTTCACCCAAACCTGCGGATTCTTTTTTTGCTGCTAATTTGATTAAATCTTCGTTGAATGCAACTTTAAATCTTTCATCCCATAAATTCAGGAAGCCGGTAATCATGTCTACGGCTTTTTTCAGTACTTCTGTACTTTGTACCCGGGTAAGGTAATTAATAAAATCACCAGTGATTCGTAGTTTGTCTGTGGTAAACGGCAGTGCAACATATTGTGAAGAAATGAAATCAGATTGTTCTTCCGATCCGAATTTCATTATCGTAGTAATAATAGCGATAGTTAACGCTCCTCTTGTCCTAAGATTCATTTGCCTTTTTGCCTCTTCAAAAGCTACCACGCTATCTAACCGGGATAGTGCTGCTAATGCAGCGCCGGCGACACTATAGGAAGAATCGTTTACGTTAGCTATAAATAAATTTCTGTACTCATTTTTCTGATAACGTGACAGAAGTCCAATAGCTTTTGCCTTCACAGATGAGGTTTTATCATTTTTTGCAAGATCAATTAAAATAGGTTCGATAGATTGTTTGATGGAATCGCTTTTCCTATCCCAACGTCTTCCCAATTCTTCCAGGATGAAGTTTCGTAGCCCGGGATATTTATCTTTTAAAGTGATTTTTAAAAGACCCATCGCTATAGGATTTTCCTGTTGCTTCAGACATTCCACGATCGCTTCTCTTCGATCAATATAACTTCCCCCATATCGATACTGGTAAATAAAATTCTGCAGTGTTTTATCATCTGTCTTTTCCCATAAGATAAATTTTCCTGCATCCACATTGACTAAATCCGGCCGGGAAGTATATGAAAATATAAAATCCTCATCAGGATTATTTATCCATACTTGGTGACTTATCTTTTTAGAATTGCTATAAATATCAATGGTAATAGGAATTTTGAAAACATTATTCTGACTTTGTGTTTGTTTGATCTTGACCGTCACTTTTTTTTCTATGTCATCGTAATAATAACTGATTGTTACTTTTAGATGGCCTTTTCCAAAAAACCATTGATTGAAAAACCAATTCAAATCTTTCCCGGTGACTTCTTCGAATGCGAGTCTTAATTGGTGCGCTTCAGCTGTTTTAAATTTATATGTAGTCAGATACAAGTTTATTGCTTTGAAAAAAGCGCTGTCTCCTACATAATTTCTTAGCATATGTAAAATGCAGCCCCCCTTGTTGTAGTTGACCGCGTCAGAAAGATCATCTTTGTTATCATAATAGAAACGCACCAGGGGGTTTTCTGAATCACCAGGACTATTCAAATAGTTGTACATGTTATTATAATACTCTTCGCCTGCAGCATCGGAACCGTAATAGTATTCTTTCCATAAATATTGGCCATAATTGGCAAATGCTTCATTGAGAGAAAGATTGCTCCAGCTTTCACAGGTCACATAGTCTCCAAACCACTGATGAAATAGTTCATGAGCAATATTGCTTTCCCAGCGATTCCCATCAATTAATTCCCTGGCGTCCTGCTGAGCAAATTCACTGTGAGCAGTGGCCGTTGTATTTTCCATGGCCCTGCTTGAAAAATCCCGTAAGACAATTTGTGAATACTTTACCCACGGGTAAGGCACGCCGGTTATCTTTGAATAAAAGGCAATCATTGCCGGGGTCAATCCGAATATTTTTTTTGCAGTTGATGCATACTCTTTTTCAACATAATAGTTCACTTCTTTGCCCTTATATTCATCTCGTATAATTGCAAAGTCACCGATCGCCATAAAAAAAAGGTAAGGAGCATGAGGTTGATCCATTTTCCAATGATCGGTTCGGGTTCCGTCTTTGTTTTTTTTCTGATCGATTAATTTTCCATTACTCAGTGTAACAAATCTATTTGGAACGGTCATGACAATTTCTTCGGTTGATTTTTGATTAGGCTTATCAATAGTGGGGCACCAAAAGGACGTATGTTCCGTTTCCCCATCGGTCCAGATCTGAACAGGTTTATTTTGTTCCTTTTCTTTTGGATTGATAAAGTAAAGCCCTTTATAGCCACCAACCGGGATTTTTGCTTCATTAGGTTTTGCTGTATACTCGATATAAATAGTATAATCTTCGCTTGCTTTATACACTCTATCGAGTTTTATTTTCAGATCCCAGCCATCATACTCATATTTTAACGGGAGAGTCGAACTTCCTTTTGACAAGGAAACTTTAGTTATGGCCATCTGTTTCGCGTCCAATAGTAAAGAGTCTGTTGGATAAAAATGAGGTTTAAATGTTACCCAGGCTTTTCCGTATAACCAGGCTTTGTCATAATCAAACTTAACCTCAAGTTTTGTATGTATAACGTCATTTACCCTTACATCACTTTCGCGGTATACTTTTTTCCATGACGTATCCTGTCCCGTTTGTGCCGATACCTGCAGAGACAATACTAAAAGCAATAAGTATAGAGACGGTTTCTCCATTCCACCAAATTAGATAATGCAAAAGCTTTTAAAATCAATTGAAATGAGAAGTTCGATATTCCTATCGGGTCGATGACAAAAAGCGCTGAAAGTCAGCATCTTTTTTTGCAGTAGTCCCGACAGGAATCGAAACTGTATCTAAAGTTTAGGAAACTTCGCTCACTTTGGCGCCACGCCAACATGTAATTGGAATTTGATAGCCGTTACGAGAACACAAACGCCAAACTATGCTCTGCTGCCGGCATTCCGGTCGTTATATTTGTTAACTACCTGATCAGTATCACTGTTCCTTTTTTGGTAATCACTTTATCATCCTTAGTGATACCCTGCACCATCCATACATAAACCCCGTTTGGTTGTTCACTGCCGCCAAGCTTACCATCCCAACCTTCATTGAGTGTGCTGCCGGAAAAAACCATTTGTCCCCAGCGATTAAATACCCTGAAGTAATTGATCTTTTTAATACCAACAGGGATGGGGGTAAATTTATCATTTTTACCATCCTTATTTGGTGTAAAGCCCGTAGGCACATAAATATCCGGACCATTATACACTCTTATTCTTACATATCCTTCGCCTTTGCAACCTGCACTTGTGGAAGCAGTGACCTTGTACTCCACATCATCGCCGATAGCCCCCACTGTTACTACAGGATTGGGAATATTGGGATCACTCAGACCAGCAGCAGGCAGCCATGTATAAATAGCAGCTACTGAATTTGCAGTCAATTGGAATTGGTCTCCCCGATAAGCTATCGTGTCATTCGGCAATGTAGTTATATGAATTGGCGGTGTCACATCTACTATCACATCATCAGTCACCAAAGAATTACAACCATTAGCATCCACTACCGATAAAGTATAGGTAATAGTTTTACCCGGTGTGGAAACAGGATTGGAAATAGTCGTGCTGTTTAAATAATCAGAAGGTGTCCAACTGAAACGGGTGCCTCCGGAACCCTGCAACTGATAGCTTTGTCCATAACAGATCGAATCGCCAGCCCCGGCATCGGGCACCGGCGCTGTATTTATATTTACAACCACGGTATCATTGGCGCTGCACCGGCCCAATGTAGCAGTTACAATAAACTGCGTAGTAACAGTGGAATTAGCAATAGGATCAGATATGCCCGGATTGCTCAATGCAGTGGCCGGTGTC
>Ga0184636_1000347_pt1 | contig 11146 bp, 11 predicted proteins | sample PLM3_60_b2_FD_133164 | JGI IMG/M metagenome (GOLD analysis project Ga0184636, IMG submission 133164) | Groundwater sediment microbial communities from an aquifer in East River, Colorado, USA - PLM4_90_b2 | ecosystem: Environmental > Terrestrial > Soil > Riparian zone | place: USA: East River... | reverse complement strand
TGTTCCATTGACTGGCGCCCAAAAGAAAATATGTCGCCTGTCATCAGCCCAGCGGAAACCTTCCACATGAATATCATCGCGGTGTTTTGTGAGATTGACAACACCCAACCCGGTAAAAGCAACAAGATCCTGCTTGTCCGATTCATAACCGTCGCGTTTCATGCTCAACCATGCCAGTGTACCATTCTTACTGTATAATGGGTTCAGATCATAACCCATTCTTCCCTCAGTTAAATTTTTTGTAGTGCCCGTTGTAATATCATATTCATACAGGTCAGTGTTGGTGCTAATGGCATAATCTTTTCCATATTTTTTCTTGGTTACGTAGACCACATGCCTGCCGTCAGGGTTCCAGGTATAATCCTCATCCCCGCCAAATGGTTTCTGAGGCGAATCATAGGGCTCATTCAGCATAATATCCTTTTCTTCTTCCGGTTTACCGACGGGTGTTACAAACACATGATCAAATTTTCCGTCTTCCCAGGTATCCCAATGACGATCATTTAAATTGTCAAAAATGTAAACGTTTGATTTTGTCAACTCAGGATAGTAATCGCTTCCAAATATCTTTTTCACTTTCACTTCTTTATTACTGAGCATGTACTTACCATCGGGTGAAAGGTTTTTATTGTTTAGCAAACTATCGGGATTGCTGATCTCAACCGGTGCGCCGCCACTTACAGGAAGAATATAGGCTTTCCTTTTAGTTTTATTGGCTTCCCAATCCGGTGTGCCTACACTGTACACAATATATTTTTCATCCTTCGAGATGCCAAGTCCACTCACTCTTCCAAGTTTCCAGAGCAATTCAGGTGTCATTTGATTTTGCGCAATGGCAAAGAAAGGGGCGATTAATCCACAGGATACTGCGCATAAAAAAGCCGATACAATTCTTTTATTCATGATGAAGATTTTTGTAGTCGGCTAATTTACTACTATTAAGCTTTTGTTGTGCTTAGTTTGCCGCTAATGGATTGTTTCCGGAAGTTATTTTTTCCAGCGACCATACATCATTGCTGTAAACAAATTCAGTTTGACCAGCTATGCCCGGGCCTCCGTATTTTCCTCCGGTCATAAATACTTTTCTTTTAAAAATACAGGCGGCTATTCCACCTCCCGGGCACCAGGGTGCTCTTTGCTTAACTTTAATTTATGAAGAGGGAGAATCTATTTTTTTCAGAATGGTTTTCAGCGTTTCATCATCATACTCAATATTCACCCATTTACCAATCACCTTTCTTTTCTTATAAACAAAGACAGTATTCTTCGCATCGGGATTGATATTATAAAGGCCACAGGTTTTGGCATCAAAGGGTGAGGGAACCCAAAGCATGGCCACATGTTTCAGTCCCTGTTCATCGCACCACTTCCTGATCTTTCTTCCCAAAATTACCTGTCCTTCCTGGGTGCCCTGGTTATAAAATGGATTCATATACACAAAAAAAACACGGAACTTGTTTTCTCCACGATGAACCATTTCCGATTCCAGCCTTACAGCAAAATTTTGCAACTGGTCAAGATTGGCATGATTGAACCAAACCATTACCCCCTGGCCATAGCCATACTTGCACATGGGGCAAACTTTTTTCCCGCTGTCGGCACCGGAAAGATGCAGGGGATCGAAAGCAGGACAGTTTGCTCCCAGGGCCAGCCCTGATGTAAGTTTTGGAAGACCAGAATAAGGATAGTCGGGTATATTCACTCCTAAAAGAATATGCCTTGTTCCATGTGATATTCCGTTTGACTGTGATACAAGTTTGATGATGCCGTTACCGCCACGGTATTCATACATCTTTCTTTTTGCTTCTGTCAGCAAGGGATCATCATCAAACAAATATTCACTGATCCAGTATTCATTTTTATCAGGCTCTTTCACGATTACATGAATATGTGCCATTGCATTACCCTGCGGATAATGTGCGGGCCGCAGGGTATAAAACTGGTAAAAACCATTTTTGTCTGTCTTTACCCACCCACGGATGTAGCCATGGCGTTTCCCCCAACCGGTAGCATTTGGTTTTGGAGTATAATTCCCGGTTTGATCGGTATGATACATATAGATGATAACATCTTTAGCCGGAGTTCTTCCGTCACGCTGGTAAACAATTCCACTGATTTCGATCCTTGGACCCGGCTCATTGAAATCAGACAGGGTATCTATCGACTTCAATTTTTCAAATGGAACAGGGCTTTCATAAATGGCTTCACAGCCTTCGCAGGAACCACCAATATGAGTTGAATTATTTTTTGAACTAGATTTTTTTTGACTGCTTGTTTGCGAGCAGCCTGAAAGCCCGGTCAGACTTATTATAATAGCGAAAAGAAATATCGTTTTCATGATCATAATTTTCAAAGACAAGTTGGCACTATTCCCCTGTAGTTTAAAATTATTTACACCTTCAGCACGGCTGTCTTGACCAATGGAAAACTGATTTCTGCCTGATGTCAAGTAAAATCATCGTTTGCTGTAATGAAATTTGCGGTCCTGATTTTGTACATTTATTTTGAGTATGCAAAATGGCAATTTCTTTTTAAGATATAAACTGCATCATCTTTTTATCTGGATGTTGCTGTTTGGCATTTGGTATTACTTCCGTTACCAGGATTATCCTTCATTGTCGTTCGCTGCAGGGATCATATTTTTAAAAGTGGCTGATCTTGCCCTGATGGTGTATATCACCAATTATCTGCTCATTCCGCAGTTACTGCATAAAAAGAAATATGGATTGTTTGGTATAGCCTTTATTATCCTGGTATTCGGCAGCAGTGTTTTTAAAATGTGGATCGAAGGACAGATCATGAACCAGCCTGAAGAATTTTCTCTTTTCAATAAAAATTTCAAGGTGAGGTTTTATGATAATGTGATCCCGCATTTTCTGTTGGTAAGCACAGGTGCTGCGTTCAAATTACTCATCGACTATGCCAGGGCGCAACGAAGGCTGGGGGAGATGGCAAAAGAAAAAGCAGAAGCCGAACTGAATTTTTTAAAATCACAGATCAATCCCCATTTCTTGTTTAACTCGCTTAATTCTGTTTATTTTTTAATTGATAAAGCAAATCCGGATGCAAGACAGGCACTTCATAAATTTTCTGATATGCTGAGGTATCAATTGTACGAATGTAATGGCGACAAAATACCGATTGAAAAGGAGATCAGTTATCTGAAAGATTATGTTGATCTGCAAAAATTGCGAAAAGATGAAAATTATTCTGTGCAATTTAACTCATCACCCGATGTGAAGGGATTTACCATTGAACCCTTGCTGCTGATGCCTTTTGTGGAAAACTCATTTAAACATTTATCCCATTTTGGTAATGGCAAAAAAAACCTGGTGGAGATCAATGCAGACAGGCAGAATGGTGAATTTTGTTTTAGTGTTGCCAATACCATTGAATATAACAGTACGAAAGAATCTGTTGGCGGTATTGGATTGAAAAATGTAAAACGCAGGCTGGAATTACTATATCCCGGCAAATACCAGCTGCAGATAACAGAAAAGAATGAACAATTTAAAATTGACCTGAAATTAAAAATTTAATGAAGATCAGCTGCATTATAATTGACGATGAACCCCTGGCACGTAAAGGATTAAAAGAATACATTGCCGATGTGGACTTTCTTGATCTTGCCGGTGAGTTCGGTAATGCAATGAAAGCAACAGAGATCATGAGTACGGGCCATGTGCAATTGCTTTTTTTAGATATTCAAATGCCAAAAATAACGGGACTTGATTTTTTCAGATCGTTGCAGCATGCGCCGCCGGTTATATTTACGACTGCCTATCCTCAATATGCGCTGGATGGTTTTGATCTGAATGCTCTTGATTATCTTGTTAAACCCATTTCGTTTGATCGTTTTTTCAAAGCAGCTTTAAAAGCAAAAGAATATTACGAAATACGTCAGCAAAACGAAGCGACAGCAGGAAAAAAACAGGATTATTTTTTTATTAAGGCCGATAATAAACTGGTGAAAATTTTCTTTGATGAGATATTATTTGTGGAAGCTCTTCAAAATTATGTGATCATTCATACCTCTGATAAAAAATACATTACCTATCTCACCTTCAAATCTGTTGAAGAGTATTTGCCTGCTGACCAATTTCTTAAAACTCATAAATCCTACATAATTTCTGCTTCTAAAATTGAAAGTATTGAGGGAAATGATATCCGGATCGGTAATCACCATGTACCCATCAGCAGGAATGAAAAAGAAGAAGTGATGGAGAAATTGCTTAAAGGGAAGTTCTTGAAGAGGTAAGGTTCAAGGCACAGGATACAAGGCACAAGCCTTGAACAGATATTCCCTTGTCCCCTGAGCCTTGTTCCCTGGAGCTTATAAAATATTCTCATCTTTAAACTGGTACTGTTCCTTGATCTTACGCATCACCTCATCCATACTTGCCCGATGATCTTTCGGGTCCCATTCTCCCCGTTCCCATTTATCAATTTCCTTATCGATATTTTTCTTTTGAATTTCTGTAAGCTTCTCTACCAATTCATCCGACATTTGTTTTTGCTTTTGATAAAAGACCTTTTTCTTCTCATACAGCACTTCTTTATCGGCACGTATCTGGTTTTCATCGGCTGCCATTTGCAGCAATTCTTCTTTGGCTAATGCAATGTCATAAGGTCCGATAGGCATAATGAGTTTTGACAAAACCGGACCGATCTCGATCATAATGATCAATAGCGATAGCAATAAATTGCACCAGAACACGCTGCTTTCTTCTTTTGACAGATCAGATAAAGCTTTATTTCTTTCTAAAAAACCCATGTTAGCCATCGCTGATCCTTCATAGAGCTTTCTTTTTTCTTCTATTGTAGCTTTTGAATTTGTCAAAAGACTATCCTGCCTTTTAATACCCATATCAAGTTGTGCCAGTTCGGGTATAAATTGAAGATTAGCGTTATTATATGCATCCTGTTTAAGCCTTGTCAGTTTGTCAATTCCTCTTTGCAGGGACCCGCCTGTGCCGTCTGCTTCCTGTACGTAAGCTGTCTGCAGGCTATGTAAAGTATCTTCTAATGCAAGTTTGCGATCAGCGAGTCTTTGTCTTTCAGCAATAGCCGAATTCATCAGGGCGTTATTTTCCAGGGTAAGCAAACTATCGTTCCGTTGAATTTTTTTATGAAGGTTTTCTGTCATCTTCACGTTTATTTCTTTTTCGAATATTTTCATCTCCAATGGTCGTGCAATTGTTACACCGATCAATAATGCCAGCGCCAGCCTGGGTACAGCCATCCACAATTGTTTTCTTTTACTTACACCATACTTACGCATGGTTGAGACAAGAAAACGATCAAAATTAAAAATGATCAATCCCCAGATGATCGCAAATCCAAGGGTCCAGAGCCAATTGCCAAAAACAGTATAAATGGCATACCCGGCAGAAATAGAAGCCAGCACAAACGTGGCCAGTATCACACCTCCAAGACCGGCATATTTTGCATGTTCTGACGGAAATTGTTTTAATAAGTTCTCATGTGTTCCCGCACACCACCATAAAAAATTTCTTTTTGGTACAGGTTTTTTTGATGGGCCAAAGGAATCATAAGTGTACAGGTCGTCCTGGTTAATATGACCATTCCCCCCTGAGCTTGTTGAAGAGTTTTCAGGCATAATGATTTTTTTAAAAAATAGAAATATTCAAAAAATGGTTGAAGTGGGAGACCTTTGAAGAACGCACAAAAACCTTGTGCATTATAAATAGAACGTTAAAAGATGAACAGGAGAGCATAAGCAGCATAGGATAATGGCTAAAAATTTGCTGGCTAGTATAAAAAATTATGAATTCCGGAGATATTATTTTCGATCAACGAACATTTGACAGAAAATCTTTAACCTGTCCTAAATGCGGGTGGACAGGCACAGGTGGCCAAACTCATATTGCGGATTTTTATGGCATCGGCAAGTTTAAAGAAGTGCTTTGTCCAAAATGTGACAGACACCTGGGCAGCCTTTCCAGGGGCCATTCTAACGGAGGAAGTGGAAGCAAACTGGATTCACAAATAGGGCCGGGTTAGCATCCTCTGTTAAAAAAAGTTATTATGCCCTGATTGCACAACAACTTTTTTAATAGAGAAAATTATTTATGTTTCTATAACATGTTCAGCTTCTTCTTTTGTTACTGGTGCCGCTTCAGCTTGTTTTATTAATTGTATTTCGCAATGAATTTTGATCTCATTACTCACTACAACATTGCCTGCTTCGGTAACAGCATCCCATTTGAGATCAAATTCTTTTCTGTTGATCTTTCCATCAACAGAAAATCCTGCCTTGGTTTGGCCATAAGGGTCAACCACTGTTCCGCGATATTCAACCTGCACGGTAACCGGCTTTGTAATATTGCGGATCGTCAGGTCGCCGGTAAGTTCATACTGATCTCCCTTTTTTTTAAAATTCGTTCCTTCAAATTTTAATTGTCCATATTTTTCGGCTGCAAAAAAATCCGAAGATTTAAGGTGAGTATCCCGCTGCCCACTATTTGTATCAATGGAATCAATATCGGCTGTGAACAAGATTTTTGATGCTTTTGTAAAATCATCGCCTTCTGTTTCCACTTCCAGGTTAAATTTTTTAAAATAACCGGTAACGGTAGTGATCATTAAATGCTTTGCCTTGAACTGAACCCCAGAGTGAGCAGGGTCAACCAGCCATTTTGTGTTTGCCATAAATTTTAAATTTAAAGTTTAAACAATAATTAGATATAAAAAACATCAAAAAGCTTGCCGTGTATTCTTGATCTATGTTAGTCTTTCCCTCTTTTCCGGTGTGCTTAAACCATTGACAGAACGGGTAACAGAAATAGTGCTGCGGAAGAGAGTGGCTGTTTGCGATGGGTATTCAAAACTATTCAAATCACTTTGCGATCATGCTGGTATAAGATCAGAGATCATCAACGGCTATGCAAAACCGAATATGGAGAAGGCCGGCTCAAAATTTAAAACCAATCATACATGGAATGCCGTGTACGTTGACAGCAACTGGCACTTGCTTGATGTAACCTGGGCAAGTGGGTTTGTAACCAATAGCAGTAATGAATTTATAAAATCATTGAATGAGTATTATTTCTTTACTCCCCCGCAATATTTTGTACGGGATCATTACCCCGAAGATCTGCAGTGGATCTTACTAACGGATACTCCAATGCTGGGAGAGTTTTATCAATCACCATTCAGGTACACCGCGTTTATAAAACAAAAAGTGATTTCTTTTCTTCCGGAGAAGGGAATTATTGAAGCCTCTGTTGGCGACAGTATTCATTTTGAAGTAGAGACTGAAAATGCGGGAACAGACCTGGTAATTACCGATTCTCCGCAAATTGATTCCTCTGTAAATTCTGTCGGGCCTTCCTCAGTCAAAAATGGAAAGAAAATGGTTTGTAATTACAGCCTTGCTCCTGGTATTTCACAATGGCTTTATGTTGTTTGCAATGGTGAAATAATTCTTAGGTATAAATTGAATCTTAAGAAAGATGAATCAATAAGTAAGAAATAGAAATTATTTTACCTGCATTCCGGGTGTCATGTAGCACTCTCATCTGCATTCTCTATTTTTGAGCCATGAAAAAAATCTTTTTCTTATTATTTATCCCTTCCATTGGGTTTTCCCAAACTTTCACTCAACAGGAAATAAACCGGTATAAAGCAGAAGCTCAACGGGTAACCATTGTCCGTGATAACTGGGGCGTTCCGCATATTTATGGTAAAACAGATGCTGAAGCGGTATTTGGATTGATGTATGCGCAGTGCGAAGAAAATTTTCAGAAAGTAGAAGAAAACAATCTGGAGATGTTAGGGAGATTGTCTGAAATAAATGGCAAGAGCGGTTTGTATAATGACCTGCAAATGCGTTTGATCTATGACAACAGCGAAGCAGTAAATGACTATAAAAAATCCCCGGCCTGGTTTAAAAAATTGCTGGATGCCTCAGCCGATGGGGTAAATTATTTTCTTTATAAGCATCCCGAAGTGAAACCTGCCATATTAGACCGTTTTGAACCCTGGTTTGCGTTGATGCGTACCAATGGCAGCATTTCTTCTACACAAACCGGCGGCTTAACAATGCAGGACATGAGAAATCTTTACAAAGTTGACGATGCGGCCACATCGTTTAATGAAAGGCAGGCCTCCTTTTATGAAGCTGATGCTACAGGATCGAATGGCTTTGCCCTTGCTCCGTCAAGAACAGCATCGAAGAATGCAATTCTGTATATCAATCCTCATGTAACTTTTTATTATCGTACCGAAGTGCAAATAGTAAGCGAGGAAGGTTTGAATGCATACGGGGCGGTTACCTGGGGAACTTTTTTCGTGTTCCAGGGTTTTAATGAACATTGCGGCTGGATGCATACTACAAGCAGTGCTGATGTGGCTGACCTGTTCAAAGAAAAGATAGAAACAAGACGTGATTCATCATTTTATCTCTATGATGGAAAATGGTTCCCGGTAAAAACTAAAAAAATAACTATCAATTATAAATCAGGCAATACCCTTCAGTCTCAGTCTTTCAAAACTTATTCTACCCAACATGGACCTGTAATGGGAGCCAGGAATGGAGATTGGTTAAGCCTGAGGGAAAATAACCGCTCTCTTACGGCACTTATACAATCCTGGCTGCGCACAAAAGCAAAAGGCTTTGAGGATTTCAAAAAAGTAATGGAATTGTGTTCAAATAGTTCTGATAACACCGTATTTGCTGATGATAAAGGGAATATTGCTTACTGGCATGGCAACTTTATACCCAAACGTGATACAGGATATGATTATAATTTGCCTGTTGATGGCAGTGTTTCAGCAACTGACTGGAAGGGTATTCATACATTGAACGAAACTATACATGTGTACAAGCCGGCAACGGGCTGGATACAAAATTGCAATTCCACTCCATTTACTGTTTCGGGTACAAGCAGTCCTAAGAAAGAAGATTACCCGGCATACATGGCTCCGGATCCCGAAAATTACCGGGCTATCAATGCCGAACGCTTATTGAATGAAGCAAGAGAGTTTACAATTGGTAAACTAATTAAAGAGATTGGATATAGCCATTATCTTTCAGCATTTGAAGTTTTGCTGCCACCGCTTTTCACTGCCTATAATGAATTACCGGCAGTTGATTCTTTGAAACCAATTTTAAATGAACCGGTTTCATTGTTAAGATCGTGGGATAAAAATTCTTCTGCTTCTTCAGTGGCAACTACGCTGGCTATTGAATGGGCTTCCAGAACGACGGGAAATAGTTCATCAAAAGAAAAATTGAATTTGCTTTTTGAAACAATGAAAGACCTTGAAAAAAGATTTGGTTCATGGAAAATTCCGTGGGGAGATATGAACCGCTACCAACGGGTTGGGGAAGGTGAAAGATTTGATGACAGCAAACCCAGCCTGCCTGTGGGACTTGCATCATCTGCCTGGGGTTCCCTGCCTTCATTCGCTACCCGCCGTTTTCCCAATACCAATAAGCGTTACGGTGTTTCAGGCAATAGTTTCATTGCCTGTGTAGAATTCGGAAAAAAACTAAAAGCAAAAACCGTTATCACCGGCGGACAATCGTTTGATCCTTCCTCCAAACATTTTATCGACCAGGCTGAAATGTATATCGATGGAAATTTTAAAGATGTTCTTTTTTACAAAGAGGATGTATTAAAACATGTGGAAAGAAAATATCATCCGGGGGAATAATGAAATTATATTTTATCGGTCTGCAATAATTTTGTCATATTCTCTTGTACCTCGCTTCTCCGGTAAGTCAATAAAATAAAATCTAATATGACAAAATAATTTCAATGGAGACAATCAGTCAGTTTCAATGGACTGCGGAATGTTTTTTGTGACTCTGGTCATAGATTAAAAAAGGAGGTAATTATGAAACTGTGGAAATTTTAGGCATAGCAGCTCTTGCCGGTGTATCAACTATTTCATGTAAAAGCCCGGTATATGTACAAAAAGATGAATCAGCCAACCTGGCCAACTATCATACATATATGTGGGTTGAAACAAAGGCAAATGATCATGATAATTCAGGAAGGGCTTTGGCTTATGCGGATATAAGTGTACGGAATGCTGTAAATGCAGAGCTTTCTAAACAAGGATGGAGAGAGGTAAATAATAATCCGGATGTATTATGAAGTTATGACGTTCTTGTAGAGCGGTCATCAGAACAGCAATCTGATCCTGTTTATTCCCAACCATTCACAAGAATGTATTATAATCCTTTCAGCCGCAGGTGGAGTACTATTTATTACCCTTCACAATTCATAGGCTATCAGACTTATGAAGTGCCGGTAAAGGAAGGAACCATTACAATTACCATGACAGATGCAAAAACAGATAAAGTTGTCTGGCAGGCCTGGACAACCGAACGATTGAACTATGCAAAACTTACACAAGATGAAATAAATAAAAGTGTAAGAAATATTTTTAACAAATTTGATGTGGCTTTGCGATAATACATTCTAAACTATTGTAATAAAAAAAATGCCGGAAATAACCCGGCATTTTTTTATTGCTGCATAACGAACTTTTTTAATACAGACCTCATTTGTCGAAATTATCATTTTATTAAAGAATAAGAAGTATATTTTTACAGATAACGTATTTAAAACCCAATGAAGAAGCCCCTCCTCCTTATAAGTTTCACCTTAATGATAGTTTGCGCTTATACGCAAAACATCACAGGTAAAAAAGAAGTTGTCAATAGCAGCGTTATCGTTAAAAATGATAATGCAATAACTGACCTGCCTGGCTTTACATCCACGCAAGACGCAGAAAAAATAGTTTTCAGCATCATAGATGTTCTTGGCCTTGAACCTAATTTTAAAATAAAGATCGCGAACGTTCCCAATGTTGAAGCTGACATCCGTCATCGCCAGCGTTACATTTTATATAATCCTGAGTTTATCACCCAGGTGAATTTAGCAGCAAAGGATAAATGGCCGGCCATCTTTATTCTTGCTCACGAGATCGGTCACCATTTAAATGGCCACACGGTTTCAGGCACAAACAGCCGACCCGGCATTGAACTGGAGGCAGATGAGTTTGGTGGTTTTGGTTTATGCAAAATGGGAGCAACATTTGAACAGGCACAACTGGCCATGCACATCATTTCCAATCTACAGGCGTCCAAAACACACCCGGGGAGAGAAGA
>Ga0184636_1000346_pt1 | contig 11148 bp, 12 predicted proteins | sample PLM3_60_b2_FD_133164 | JGI IMG/M metagenome (GOLD analysis project Ga0184636, IMG submission 133164) | Groundwater sediment microbial communities from an aquifer in East River, Colorado, USA - PLM4_90_b2 | ecosystem: Environmental > Terrestrial > Soil > Riparian zone | place: USA: East River... | reverse complement strand
TGGGCCCGCTTAGGTATAAGAAATCACCCGTTTTTGTTGATGGCGTATTATCGCTATTGTAGGTATAGTCATAGTCATTTGTATAAAGATCTACACCGTTCACTGAAAGCATTTCTTTCTTCGGGTTGCCTTTCTGTAAACGAAACCCCTGGAGCAGGAAAAGGTGATCGTGTATGCCATCATGAATAATACTAAAATCGTCCACATTGATTTTATCATCATATTGTTCAAACGTCATTACAGAGCTATATTCCGGCACACCGTTAAGCGAGGGCCGATGCTCCGTAATAGTCTTCACATTACCATCAGGGTAGAAGGCAAATGTAAGGGTACGGTCAATGAGAAAAACGGCATTCACTTCTTTGCGGTCCCATTCTATGCTTTTGACCTGGTCTCCAATGTAAGTGAAACTAGCGTGCCGGTAAATAACATTTGCGTCATTTATAAAATTAATTGTTGCCAGCTTCCCCGCATTATTATAGACATACCGTAATGTATCGTGGTTGACGATGATGTTATTCCGCATCTCGGTGATCTTGTTTCCACTATAAAAAACATCATAGATCGTGAACCCGGAAGCAAAATCAGCTTTGGTAACCAAACTATCCGTATTGTATTCGAAATGATAGTATGGTGAAGGCAGGTGGGATATGGTAATATCTTTTAGTAATACATGTTTAGCGGGTACACCAGGCGGCGCTGTAGGTGGTTTAATAGAACTTCCATGGTCCTTTTTACAGGAAAACAGGATAATCATAAAAGTTATTACCAGAAAGGCATAGCTATAGCGCATAAAATGTTTTTAAGGGTAAGACTAACATGATTGAAGAATTGGGTTTCAGACAAGCTAGCCAAATTGCAGAACGAAACGTGCGAAAAAATATATTGGTTGCCATCGGGAAAGCAATCCTTAGAGGAATGTTGTTTTGAAAATCAGATTATGACATTTCTATTGCAAAGCAGACTACAAATTCACACAGTACGGCCCATTGCGGCAGTGGGGTTGGACACAAAGCGTCCGTTATAGTTAGCAATGCATCGTGGCAAATTTTAAGATCACGAAACAAAAGATTTAATCGCCAACCATCAAACTACATCCCCTGATATCAGAGTTCTCAATTCTCCCCGGCTACTCAAAACTTATCGACCGATGTGTATTCCCGTTAAAATCGGCAGCATCGGTTAGAATAAAATGACAAACAATTGACAAAAGAATTCTGTTTGCAGTGACAACTCCGCCGGAAAATCATTCGTTTCTGTAAATAGGATGGCAGGACGAACCTTATAAATTGCCAGGGCAGCGACAATCATCGTTAAAGCCGGTTACATTAATGAAGCGTCAGTGTACTATTAAAAGGAACATGCCGATTGTTTAAATTAAATTTCGGGTTTGAATAAATCTCATAATTTCCCTGATTGCTGGCATTGCAAAGCCAGGTTCAAATCTGTTTTTTGTGATTTGAATGAGGAGACGCTAACTCAACTCGATTCACAAAAAGGATGCAGCCTGTACAAAAAGGGGCAGTTTATATTCAATGAAGGCTCATACTCTCATGGCCTTTATTGTGTTAATTCCGGGAAAATAAAAATTGTCCAAACGGGAGAAACGGGAAAAGAACATATAATAAGACTCGTGAAAGAAGGGGACATTATAGGATACAGTTCGTTACTTAGTGGTGAACGATATTCCTGCTCTGCCATAACTCTGGAAGAATCTTCTGTTTGCTTTATTTCCAAAACATTTTTTTTTAGCCTGGTGACAACCAATATGAATCTTGCCGTGAAGATGATACATCTTCTGATCAATGAGTTGAAAATGACGGAACAGAAACTGATAGGAATGGCCCAAAAACCTGTTCGCGAAAGATTTGCTGAAGCCATTCTGTTTTTAAAAGAAGTATACGGTTGTGGAACAGACAACAATACACTTAATATCAGTTTAAGTCGTGAGGAACTTGCGAGCATTGTTGGTACAGCCAGGGAAACTGCTACCAGGTTATTATCCGAATTCAAAGAAGATAGGATCGTGGAAGTAAACGGGAAGAAGATCAGAATAACAGACAATCAGAAATTGATAAAAACTGCAAATCTCCAAGATTGATCTCTCTTCATCATGTCAATCATCAGAATTTCTTCTTTCTTTTCCTGCATCTGTGATTAATATCACATTCATGTGTGCGCCACGACCTTTTTAATTGTAAGAGTCAAGCCTAATTTCATATCAAAGTTCATTGAATGAATCGGGCACAGTTTAATGACTTCCCAGAAACAAAGTGCCTGCAATATTAAAACCTGAGATATGAAACCCAATTTTTTAGTACTGCTCGTGTTGCTGTCTCTTTCATTTTTTTCGTGCAAGAAGGATACATCCGTTGCAGTTGCAAAAAGTCAAGTTGCAACTGAAGCAATCTTGACAGGAGGGCAATCAGATGGAGAAAAAAGCATTTTGCCTCAACCTATTTATCCTATTTGGAGAGTTGCTCAAATGACGTATGACAAAAACGATGAAACCTATAATTTTAAAGGATTCAGATTTGAGTTCCGGTTAGATTACACAGTCATCGCCACTAACCTGTTCTATTTAGTCACAGTATATGGTAAATGGCATCTTCCGGACCCGCAACATTTGGTTATGTATTTTGATACTTCAACTCCCTATAGCGCCAAGTTCGAACTTCTGAATGGCGAATGGCTGATATTAAAACATACAGATAACGGTGCCTGGCTGGAAAGTAACGAGAACAGAATCATCAGAGAGCTAATTTTTGAAAGAATATTCTGAATTCATCTTGTCTCTGGAGGTATATGAGAGGCGATGGTTTGTTGCTATTTCCCACCACAAACTTCAATCAGCTTGGTTTTAAAACATCAACGATGGCTGAACTCTTCTAAATGTTCGCATCGCCCACCATCAAACTACAACCCCTGATGTCGCTGTTATCAACTCTTCCCAAAACCTCAAAACTTCCATCACCATATAGTTTTCCTGCATCATCAGTAGCAATAAAAGAACAAGAGTAGATGTTGGCAAGGTCGATGATGTTAATGATGCCTCGCTTAGATTGAAGTCGATAGTCGTTAGTCGATAGTGAGTCACTATCGACTAACGACTCATGACTATAGACTTGCATTGGATCTTCCTCATCTCGCACCATCACGCTCATCCATGGCGGACATTTAAAAATCCCATCAGCCTTTGAATATGCTTGTGATAATAGTTCAGTCATTCCATATTCGGAGTGTATAGCATCAGTTTGAAACTTCATTCGCAATAATTCGTGTAATTCGTGGCGGATCATTTCTTCTCTCCTGCCCTTCATCCCTCCCGTTTCCATGATCGTTGTGAATTTCAAAGGGAGAGGATATTGTTCGGCAAAATCCAAAATAGCATAGGTGACTCCTATCAACAAAGTCTTTTGTCTGTTTTCTTCAAGAGCTTTTAAAGTGCTATTCAGTTTTTCGAACCCGATAGCTATCGGGTCATCCAAATAAAAACCTGATTGCGAATGCTGGCTTCGACGGATCAATTCATCCACCATAAAAACCAAAGAAGAATCCATGCCGGCCGGCAGGCGGGTTTTTCTTTCCAGGTAGGAAGGCAGTAAACCAATGATGCACCAGTCAGTCACAGAACCATAGAACAATTCGAAGCTCTTTAAAAAACTTTGCCTGTAGATCTCAACATCTTTGATCAGATGATGACTGTTTACACTGCCTGTTGTGCCACTGCTCTCAAAAACAGCCTGTGGCTCAAACTGGGTGGTTTTAACCTCGTGCGTTTTAAAAAAGCTGATGGGTAAGAATGGAATCTCGGAAATAGTTTTTAGGTTGCCGGGGCTGCGTTCCAGCATGTCGGCATAAGCCTTGTATAATGGATTATTTTCATACTGGAACTCAAAAATTTCCCGGGCCAAAGCATCAAAACCGGCTGTAGTAACGTTAAAGATCTTATCAGTCCATTGATTATTCATATGGATATAGAACTAAAAACTTAAATTTGATTTACAAACATTCGCAGATGAAACAAAGATTGCCTTTGATACTGGTAGTTACCATTTTATTTACCTTGTTATATACCTGTACAAAACACAAATTTACTACCGACCCACAATTAAAAGTGAAATCTATCTCCCCAAATACAGTTTTTAATGGTGATATTATAGTAATGAATGCAGACTTCACTGATGCAGAAGGAGATATTGATTCAGCACTAATTGTTTATAAATGGTACAAAGTAGATTCGGTTACAAAGAAAGATACATTCCGGTATTCCATTGCTGATATTAAATTACCTCCAAAAACAAAAGAAGGGGAAATTTTTGTAAAGTTTGAATATAATAGCAATAATTTCCCCAATATAGCATCACCAATATCCGGCGTTTCAAAGGATACGACCGCTACATTTGGACTGATCTTAAAAGACAAAGCTGCACACCGCAGCAACTATAGTGAATCAGATCGCATCAGGCTTAAAAAAGTTTGAAAGCCAATTGAATTTTATCAGGCAACTTGTAGTTTTTTTCATTTACAGTAATTTATTCATTGCTACATGCGCCATTGTCATGGTAAACCAAACCTGCAGGCTGTTGTTGCACGCTGCGCCTGATAATCATTTTCTCGGCTTTGTATTTTCTTCAACTATTTGCAGCTACAGTTTTCATTGGTATCTTACTACCCTTCCCCGGAAATCTTCCCCAAGAATTGAATGGCTGAAAGAATACAGGGTCTTTCACCTGGCCTTTTTCTTTGCAGGGCTAATTGCGGCTGTTTATTTTTTTTATTTCTTTATCGATTCCTGGTATTGGATCTTTTTATCTGTGCTGTTTACGTTCTTATATTCCGCGCCAAAAATTCCTCACCCCCTATTCCGGGTTCTATTAAATGTAGCCATCGGCAAAACCCTGTTTCTTGCATTTGTTTGGACCTATGTAACCTCTGTTCTACCATTTCTTCTTGCCAGCGGTGACCCGATAGCTATCGGGTGGACAATGCAGTCGATCTTATTTTTCATCAGCCGCTTCTTTTTTATTTATGCTATTTGCATCCTGTTCGATTACCGGGACCGTGAATCAGACAGGGCAGAAGGTATTCGCAGCATGATCACTTATTTTAGTGAGGCAGGAGTTGACCGGTTATTTTTCCTTTCGCTGTTACTCTATACTGTTTCAACCATTTTTCTTTTGCGCCACGATTTTTCATTGCTCCATGTGATTATGCTGCTCGTTCCCGGTGTGATAACCGCTTTGATCTATGATTATTCAAAAAAGAATTTTTCCGATGTATTATATTATTTCGTTTTAGACGGTTTGATGATATTATCGGCATTGCTGATGCTGGTATTTAAGTAATTTCGTGAATAGTGAATAGGCAATGGTGAATAGAATTATTACAGTACAAGTGTGCGACCGCGCCTGCCAAAGCCTTGGCGGCGGGCACGGCGCAACCGGAGCTGAATAGAAAACAAAAAGCTGGCTACATAAAAAATAAAAACATGGCAAAAGCAAAGACTACCAGGACTAAAAAGAAATTTTTGACAACCGAATCAATGAATTTTTTCCGTCGTTATATCAATAATGCGTCGCCTGTTGGTTTTGAAACCTCGGGCCAAAAACTCTGGCTGGAATACCTGAAACCTTTTGTTGATGACTATTATACGGATCCTTACGGAACAGCGGTTGGTGTGTTGAATGCAAAGAGTGATTTTAAAGTAGTGATCGAGGCACACGCAGATGAGATCAGCTGGTTCGTGAATTATATTACCGATAACGGGTTGATCTATTTGCGCAGGAACGGGGGTGTTGATCCATTGGTCTCGCCAGGCCAGCGGGTTTTTATTCATGGGAAAAAGGGGCAGGTGAAAGCGGTCTTTGGCTGGCCTGCAATTCATACGCGGCACGGCCATGGGAGTGAGCACAAAGATCCGCAACCAAAAATTGATAATCTTTTTTTGGATTGCGGTGCAAGAAATAAAAAAGAAATTGAGCAGCTCGGTATCCACATCGGCGCTGTTGTTACTTACCAGGAAGGTTTTGATGAGTTGGCGAATGATAATTTCATTGGCCGTGCATTTGATAATCGCATTGGCGGTTTTATGATCGCGGAAGTGGCAAGGATGCTCACAGAAACTAAAAAGAAGCTACCATACGGTTTATACATTGTGAATGCGGTGCAGGAAGAAATTGGTTTGCGCGGCGCCGAGATGATCGCAAGAAGGATCAAACCGAATATTGCGATCGTCACCGATGTGACACATGATACCACGACGCCGATGATCAATAAACATATTGAGGGTGAAGTGAGCTGCGGCAAAGGACCAACGCTTTCCTATGCGCCGGCCGTACATAATAAATTGCTTGCTCTTGTTGAAAAAGTAGCAATCGATAAAAAAATTCCCGTACAGTGGCGGGCGTTGACACGCAGCACAGGCACTGACACAGATTCGTTTGCTTATGCAAATGATGGTTGCCCGTCAATTCTCATTTCTATTCCCCTGCGTTATATGCATACGCCGGTTGAGATGCTGCATCGTGACGATATTGAAAGCACCATTCAACTGATGTATGAAACTTTGCTAACTTTAACACCGAAAACTAATTTGAGTTATATGTAGGTCAAAGAAGTCAAATGGGTCATATAAGTCATATTAGTCAGATCCTAACCATAATGACATTGACCCATATGACTGATATGACTTTTTGACTAACAACTTTCATAATGCAACATCTTCTATATATCGACCCGGGTAGCGGAGGTTATTTAGTGCAGGTAATAATTGCAGCTGCATTAGGCATCGTGTTTTTCTTTAAGAACATCGGGAGGTTTTTAAAAAACTTCTGGTTGACCCTGAAATCCTTCTTCATTAAGCCGCCCGGTAAACAAAATGATAACTGATCAGCCTGCCCATGCAGCAAACTCAACCACTTCCATCTTCTTATCGGGATCCTTCGGGATTTATGTTTGAGAAAAATGGTTCTCTCTACCGGCAGGTAAATAAAATTTTCAAAGATGACTTTGATCATTTCGTCAGCAGCGGGTGTTACGATCATTTAGTAAAAAAAGGTCTGCTCATTCCCCACGAGGAAGTAAATGAAAATTTATCGGAAGCGGACCATTGGTACAAAACATTAAAGCCTCAAATGGTGCCGTTTATCTCCTATCCTTATGAGTGGAGTTTTGATATGCTAAAAGATGCGGCTTTGCTCACATTGCAACTGGTCGAAGAATGCGTTCCGTTTGGAGTGATGCTCAAAGATGCTTCACCTTATAATGTTCAATGGTTGGATGGCAGATTGGTTTTTATCGACAGTCTTTCCTTTGAAAAATATGACTCATCCAAACCTTGGATCGCCTACAGGCAATTCTGTGAATCGTTTTTATCACCGCTTTCGTTGATGCGTTTTTCAAAACAACCTTTACAGTCAATGATGCTGGCCTGGCCCGACGGGATACCGATCACGGTAACCAAATCGCTATTGCCTTGGAGAAGCCGGTTTTTCTTTTATACCTTCCTCCATATTCACCTGCATGAAAGATTTACGGCGGCGAGCAAATCTACCCACGATCCAAAAACACAATTCACGGAAAAAAAGTTCCGCAATATTATTAGCAGCCTTAAGTCAATGATCCATTCATCAGAATGGAAAGGCAAGCAAAGCGTTTGGGAAAACTATTATTCCGAAGCAAGCCGGCGAAACGACTACCTGCAACAAAAGAAAAATATCATTTCGCTATGGCTGGCGGAGTTGCAAGGAATTGGCTCAGCAGTGGACCTTGGAGCAAACGATGGAGAGTTTTCGTTCCTGCTTTCTCAAAAAAATATTCAAACTATTTCCTGCGATTTTGACCACACGGCAATAAATAATCTTTATAAAAAAATAGTCAGTGAGAAGGTTAAAAATATTTTGCCTCTTGTGATCGACCTTTCACATCCTTCTCCGGCTATTGGGCTCAATAACAAAGAAAGGTCTTCATTTATTGAAAGAACTAAAGTTGATCTTGCTCTTGCGCTGGCATTGATACATCATCTTGCCATTGGGAAAAATATTCCTTTTGATAAAATTGCTGAGCTCTTTGCAAACATGACAGTAAACCTAATTGTCGAGTTTGTTCCCAAGCAGGATGAGAAAGTTCAATTCATGCTGAAACAAAAAAAAGATATCTACGCAAATTATTCCGAAGAGAATTTTGAGAACAGTTTTACCAAATATTTTTCGGTGCTGAAAAAACAAGTCATTGCAGGATCTGGCAGAACTCTTTACCTAATGAAAAAAAATGGATAGACTGATTTCATTTTTAAGATCAAAGCCGGTTTTCTTTCTGCTGCTGCCTTTGTTCTTTATATTTCATGGCTTCACAGAAAACTTCAATGCTGTTCCGTTTGCTGATGCATTTTGGCTGCTGCTCGTTTATTTGATAGCATCCCTGGTTATCTTTTTTTTATCCTGGCTGTTTTTTAGAAATCATTTGAAAGCAGCCTTTCTATCCTTTTGCCTAATGGCTTTTCATTTTTTCTTTGGCAGCATGCAGGATCTTTTGAAGAAATCGTTTACCGATGCCTTTGTTACACGATATAGTTTTCTCCTCCCTTTTTTTCTCGCTCTGTTTATTATCCTGGTCGTATTTCTGAAAAAAAGAAAGGCACCATTGCTGAAAGCAAGTTTTTATTTGAATGTCCTTTTATGTCTTTTAATTATTACAGATCTCGGCTGGCTGACATCAAAAATATTTTTACGAAAGTCCCGCCCTTTTACCAGATCAGGTCAGGCAATAAAATGCGACAGTTGTACTAAACCAGACATCTATTTTTTAGTTTTTGACGAGTACAGCAGCAGCACTGCCTTGAAAGAACTATGGAATTATGATAATAGTGAAATGGATAGTTTCCTTGTTCAAAAGGGATTCAAGCTGCTTTCCTACAGCAGGAGCAATTATAACTTTACGGAATTCTCTATTGCCTCAACTTTAAATATGAATTGGCTAAAGATCAATGATCCTAATGCCTGCACTGTAAAAGATTATAACAACTGCTTTGAGCTTATAAAGAATAACCAGGTCACTTTAATGCTGCAATCACTAGGTTATAAGATCAGCAATTATTCCATATTTGATGTCGATAAAAACCCCAGCCCTGTCACGGAAGATTTTTTGCCATTAAAAACAAAACTGATAACTGCTCAAACTTTTCTTAGCCGCATCAGGAAAGATCTTTTTTATCACCTGCTTACCGGAAAATTTGAAATTAAATGGTTGACGCGGGACCTGGTCTATATAACCAGGCATAACAATGAGAAAATAATCAACGCCACCATCAAAGAGTCCTTGAACAGTTCAACTGGTCCAAGATTTATTTACAGTCATATTGAAATGCCCCACCCGCCGTTTTATTATGACAAAAACGGAAAGGAAAAAGACAAGCAAAAACTATTAGAAGAAAACAAAAACCCAAATATCAATTCCTATCTTGACTACCTGCCTCGACTAATAAAGTAATGAAACAACTTGTAAACAGTATTATTGATCATGCAAAACGACCTGTAGTAATATTATTACTTGGTGATCATGGCTTCAGAGCTAATCAGCCGCAAAATTATCATTTCAGGAATTTTAATGCCGTATATACATCATCGGGAAATTACCGGGGTTTTTATGAAAATATGTCGAGCGTCAATGAGTTCAGAATTTTATTCAATAATTTGTTTCTGACTTCTTTTCCGCCATTAAAAGACTCGACGATTTTTTTAACTGATAAGTAAAAAGGATGAAAAAAATCATTTCAGTTTTTCAGAAATATCCCTTCTTCCTGAATGCCCAATTTAACCAGCATTTATCCCTATTGAAAAATTCGACAAGCTTTTTAATTGACAAGAAATAATGAAATGATACTTAATTAGTAAATATGCCCAGGCGCCAACCCGAACTGCTACATGTCATTGCTATTATTTTAGTGCCAGCTATTTTCATCTCGCACAATTTTAATTTTTATAAATTTATTTTGTTTTATAAGGAAAGTTATTTTCTCTCCTTTCTTTATTTAACTGTGCCGCTTGTTTTATTCTTACTTGTAAAAAAGATCTTTAAACTAAAAGGCTCAACTGCTGCATTAATAATTCTTTTATCTTCTATACTTTTTTTCTTTTTTGGAGCATTCCAGGATTTTCTTCTGAAATATCCGGTCATTCGATTGATTGGGAAAACTTATATTCTTCCTTTTCTTTTTTTATTGCCAATTGTTTACCTGGTTTTGAAAAGACCTGCAGCAACTAAATTCCTAAGGACCATTTCCTTTATTATATTTTTTTTCTTTTTGAGCGAGGTGGGGTTGTTTTTCTGGAATCTCAAAAACTTTAATGAAGCTCCCACGTTAAAAGAGCAAGTTAATTTACAGGCTGATGGAAATACAGTTTCTGATTCTTTCAATATCTATCATATCGTTTTTGATGGATACACCAACTCGCAAACGCTGCGTAAATTATTTGGTTTCAACAATCCGATTGATTCTTTCTTAGTTCAAAATGGATTTTTTGTAGCTGGGCAATCTAAAAGCAACTATAATTTCACTCCTTATTCGTTTAGCGCAACTCTTAATCTTAGTTATTTGAATGTAACGGAGGAACATTTGGAGAGAAATTATAAAAATTTTTTTCTCGGTCTTGAAAACTACCGGCACAATCTAGTCTTTGATTTTTTCAGGAAGAAAGGTTACCAGGTCAGGCACTACTCCATTTTAGATGATTATCAACATATAGATCAACTAGGAAGTTTTGCTCCAAGAACGCCTGCTTATTCCATGCGATATCAAACAATGGAAAGGATATTTATGAACCCCTGGCTTTGGCAAAAGTTAAAAAGAGGAAGTGAACATTTGCCGCAATCAATCAAAAACAACCTGCATTATTATGTGCAATACAATAAAAACGCTTTTGAGCTTTTGTTAAATGCCCCATCGAAAAGACAAAGGGTTTTTCGTTTTTCACACTTCTTCTTACCACACGAGCCTTATGTTTTTACCGGAACAGGCATTGATTCCCTCACGCTGGGAGATATTTCAAATCCCCGGGGATATGTAAGGCAGGTGGAACAGGTTAATATCCTGATAAAAAGATTGGTTGCTGAATTGAAAAAAGATAAACACAATATCATCATCATCCA
>Ga0184636_1000345_pt1 | contig 11211 bp, 16 predicted proteins | sample PLM3_60_b2_FD_133164 | JGI IMG/M metagenome (GOLD analysis project Ga0184636, IMG submission 133164) | Groundwater sediment microbial communities from an aquifer in East River, Colorado, USA - PLM4_90_b2 | ecosystem: Environmental > Terrestrial > Soil > Riparian zone | place: USA: East River... | reverse complement strand
GATAATCGGAAAGCTTGATTTCCTTAGCCATGCCCTCATGGTACGCCTTGGTCGTAAAATCTGGCGCCTGTTTGCCAACCTTAGCATTCATTTTTAGTCCCTCCTTTTGAATTTCTGTGGTTTGAGAGGTTTTGCTTTCCGCTAAACCAATGGGCCCTTTTGCCGGCTGCGCACAGGAATCTTTTGCTTCAGCCATATTTTACCCTCCTTTCTATCTTAGTGTCTCTACAGCCACCCAGATGGGTTCAGTAGGTCCGTGATCTTCGTGCCATACATAATAAACTCTATTCCCAACAATCTGAAACTGGGGATCATATTTTCCATGGGGGGATCTGGTCCGCTTTTCACCCCCCCATCCCGTTCCATCTTTCCCTGTCACGGCGGTCCAAATCTGACGATATTTGCCATCCGATTCCTCCCAGACATAGTGGATCTTCTCGCCGTGCACCTGTAACTGAGGTGTATACTTATCGAATAGACTCGTGGTCCTTTTTGTGGCTTGCCATCCTGTTCCATCGATGTTCATCTCCGAAGTCCATATCTGATATCTGGCTTTTCGCCAATCCGGACCGTCCGCCTCATGCCAGGTAAGATAGATCCTCCCTCCATTCACCTGAAACTGGGGATTGTGTTTGTCATATGGGCTATTTGTTCGTTTTACGGCCTGCCATCCTGTTCCATCTCGATTCATTACCGCCGTCCAGATTTGGAAATGGGATCCATCGGATTCTCTCCAGACGAAGTAAACCTTTTCGCCGATCACCTGAAGTTGAGGTTCAAATTTTTCGAACGGGGTTGAAGTTCTTCTTACTGCATTCCAACCCGTCCCATCTGTATTCATCTCTGCTGTCCAGATTTGACGGAATTTCCCGTCAGATTCATTCCAGGTATAGTAAATCTTTTTGCCAACTGCCTGAAGTTGTGGAAATTGTTTGTCAAAAGGAGTATTCGTCCTCTGAACCTCTTTCCATTCTGTTCCATCAATGTTCATCTCCATTGTCCAGATCTGGCGATTTTTTGTTTCATCGGGCTGCTGGCGGACATAATAGATTTTGTTTCCAACCACCTGTAGCTGAGGAAAAACTTTGTCGAACCGACCTGAGGTTCTCTTCTCGGCCTTCCAGCCTGTCCCATCAGTGCTCATTTCTGCAGTGAAAATCTGCCGATAGGGACCATCGTACTCATGCCAGACATAATAGATTTTATTTCCCCAGACTTGAAATTGAGGTTGATAACCGGTGGAAGGGGTTCGAATGGGGATGAGATCTGAAGGGAAAGAAAATGATGGAGTAAAAGGAGAAAAGAAGATTAGAAAAAATGCGATAAGGGGTAATCTAAAAAGATGCTTTACGAAAAGCGATAAAGAAGTAGTAAAAACTTTCATGATGAAATCCTTTCTACTTTTTAGGGCGAAAAGAATTTGAATCTCAATTTCAATAACGCTTCAAAATGAAGGCGTTGAGGTAAATAAAACCTCAACGCCTCAGTTTAAGTTTAGGCTGTAATGACGTATCGTGTTCCTGCCATGTTAAGGACGAATTGTTTGGGCATTTCGCGTTCGAAACCAGTAATGGCCTCCCATCCTGCACAATGCCCAGGGACAACATAATCGGGATTAATAGCCTTAATGTCTGCGATTGTTTTTTGAATTTTTGGCATTGGAGCACCAATCAAATGGAATCCGCCGATTACCGCATGAACCTTATCAATTCCAGTCATTTTCTGAGCGTGTTTTACTGTGTTGACAATCCCTGCATGGGCACAGGCGGAGGCAACCACCAGTCCTTTCCCTTTTACATTAAAGATCAGTGATTGTTCCCCCATGAAGAGATCGAGCTCCTTTTTGTCTCCTCTTTTTATAAATAGAATAGGAGATCCTTTTTCATACTCTGTTACTCTCTCGATATTCCCTGTCAAATATGCCCCGGGAACAACGGGAGTTGGATCTTTTACCTCTATAATCTTGACAACTCCTAAACTATCGAGCTCATCCCTGTCGAACTGCCCAAGATCGGTGAAGCCGCCTGGATCATAACAATCCGTAGCCAGATTGACATACCTTCGAGCATAAGTTTCTCCTCCGACATAGAGTGGAATTCCTTTACTAATTTTTCCACTGTTATATTTTAGAATTTGGATCAGGTTTCCAAAATGGTCTAAATGCCCATGACTGAGAACAAGAGCGTCTAACCTCCTAAGATCGAGGTTTAAGAGATCTATATTCCTACTTACTCCGTTGAAATCCCATCCAAAATCGAACATGAAGGTGTAAGTCTTCCCGTTCATTACTGACTCGATATAATAAGCCAAACCGTGTTCAGCATGAAGTGCAAGTCCTGGGATTGTTATGTTTTTTCTCCTGGCTATCTTTTCGTGCTTTCTCAGCACATCATAATAATTGTCCGTAATAACGGTAATGACCAATTTTTCAACTTCCGGGATTTTTACAGAACCATAAGCCACCGTAGCACCTCCTTTCAAAACATCACCTGCCATCAATACCGCACCTGTTGCTGCTGACGTCTTTAAAAACTCTCTACGATTCATCTCTTTTAACATAATCCCCACCTCCTTTTATAGATCATTTCTACTTCTTTTCCGATTCCTCAGCCTCACAGGGATGACTCTTTTCTCCAGGATGACAGATGGCGATCTGTTCGGCTGAGCAGTCCTCTGGTTTTCCTTCTAAATTCTCAGGGTGGCTGCATGTGGATTTACTTTGGCACATGGTTTTCACCTCCTTTCAGAATTCTTGGCGAATTCTTTTCTTAAAGATGAATAGCGAGAGACCATAAAGCAAAATAACGAATCCAAGAAGAATTAATAGATCCAGGGATAGAGGAATTATTCCTTTATCCTCCAACAAGCAATGTTTCAGGCCATCCACCGTATAGGTGAGGGGAAGAAGATAAGAGAGAATAGGGAGGGGGAAGGGCATGGAGGAAACCGGAAAGAAGACCCCGCATAAAAATATCATTGGGAATCGAAAGAAATTGGACATGGTCATGGCTTCGAAGACTTCCTTTACTCCTACAGAAATAAGGATTCCAAGGAGTGAGAAGGCGATACCAGAAAGGATGATAATGAGAGAAAAAGAAAAGGGATAATTAATAGAAAGGCCTATGATTGGAATGAGAAATATTGTGATGACAATGGTGATAACCAGCCCGAATACAGAACTTCCAAGGGTCTTGCCGAAAAGGATCGTTCTGATCTCCAATGGTGCCAGGAGGAGCCGCTCTAAGGCACCGATTCTTTTCTCAAAGGTGATCACGATGGCTGCCATGGATGTGGATGAAAAGAGGAGGGTCATGCCAATTAGGCCAGGGACGACATCCTTGATCCCTATTGGGTTTCTGAAATAAAAGGCCAATACGAAGACGATGGGGAGCATTAACCCCCAACTGATCAAAGGAGGCTTAAGGTAATAAGTTCCCATATCCTTCTTGGCTATGAAATAAGACTTCTTAATCTCATCCATTATTCTGGTCCCCCTTTCACAGGCTTATCTATTTTCATCAACTCTGAATCAAGACCGGTTAGCGTAACAAAGGCATCTTCCAGACTTGGGCTTAAAGTGTTGATACTTTTGATTTTTGCTCCCTGCTCTTCAATGCGCTTTATAATATGAGGAGTAACTTGATCGATGCTTTTTGTCTGGAAACGGATTCGGTTTTCGGCAATCAAAATCTTTTCAATTCCTTCCATAAAAAGAAGCTTATTCTTCAAGTCTTCTGTAATTCGATCTAATCCGATTTCAAGAATCTCCGTCTCTTTGACCTGGGCTTTAATGTTTTCAGGAGTATCGATGATTCGTATTTTCCCTTTAACAATAATGGCAATCCGATCACATAAGCTCTCTGCCTCGGGGATGTAATGGGTAGTAAGGAAGATGGTCAGTCCCTTCTTTTTCGAATCGAGGATGAGTTTCCTTAGCCCCCTTGCACTCATCACATCGAGACCGGTTGTGGGCTCATCGAGAAACAGGATCTTAGGATTGTGAACAAGAGCGGCAGCGATCGTGAGCCTCCTTTTTAATCCTCTTGATAATGCCTGGAAGGTTTTATCTTGATGTTCCTTTAGCCCGAATTCCTCGATAAGGTGAAAGCCTCGATTTTTTCGCTCTTTTCTTGGAACCCCATAAAGTTCAGCCTGGTAAATAAGGTTGTCCAGGGCAGTGAGTTCGCTATATAGGTTCGATGTTTCAGGTACAAGGCCAATTGTCCTTTTGACCTCCACGGGTTCCTTCAAAATATCGTGGCCATCGACCAATGCGGTGCCGGAACTGGGTTGGGTCAGTCCCACCATCATTCGGATAGTTGTAGTCTTCCCTGCACCATTGGGTCCCAAGAATCCAAAGATTTCTCCCTCTTTGACATCAAAGGAGATATGGTCAACGGCAAGGATAGGACCGTAAGACTTTGTCAGATCATTTACCCCAATAACATTATCATTCTTCATAAAACCGCCCTTTCTTGAGAACGCTTTAAGTCTTTAATCATTCTTTTTATCAACAGCTCCCTCTTTAATCGAGAGATGTGGTGGATGATTAAAATTCCGTTCAGATGATCAATTTCATGTTGATAAACTCTGCCTGGAAAACCAAATAACTCCAGGCTCACTTCTTTCCCATCCAAATCCCAGGCTCGAACGAAGACTTTCTCCTTTCGTTTCACTGGCACCTCAATGTTCGGGAGGCTTAAACATCCCTCCTCCATGATAGATTCACCTTCTCCTTCAATAATTTCAGGGTTGATGAGAGTTCTTAATCCCTCTCCCAAATCCACAACAATAATTTGACTGAGAATACCGATCTGTGGGGCTGCCAGTCCTATTCCTTTTTTCGTATACATAGCATCTGCCATGCGATCTGCTACTTCTTTGACTTGACCACCCATATTCTTAATAGGTAGCGCTTTCTTTCTTAAAATAGAATCTGGGTAAATCCGAATCTCATCCATTTTGCCCCTGAAGCCTACAAAAATATTTGTTTCTCTATTACCGTTTACTTCAAGAGAAAAAGCGCGCTTAGTGGATTAAATTTCTGCCATAGCCAGGACAATTCCCAGAAGACCGCTGGGAGTATCGTGCGCGATAATGCCCTTTGATAATGGGTGGGGCAGACTTCCGATCATCGGTTGATTCACAAGGGCTAGGCATCGGTAAAAACACCCCTACCCTACAATTTTCAAACAATTTAATGTGCCGAAAGGGTTTTCAACTAAAGATGGGCAATTCGGGTCATTCTGCCATTCTCCGTCTACAAAGAATCGGTATTCGTACTGACCCGGAGCAAGAGGAAGGGAGATTTTCCAGATTCCCTGCCTATCTTTTTTCAAAGGATGTGAGGATGGATTCCATTGGTTAAAGTCCCCAGCTATAAATACGCTCTTCGCCTGAGGTGCTGATAAACTGAACCCTATTTTCATTAACTTCGGATTTTTCTTGGTTGCTTTCGCCATGATCTACCTCCTTCTCCCTCTTGCGTCACCAGTCTTTAGAAAGACGTCTGATGCAGGGAGACAGCAGTGCACATGCAATCCTTATTTGCCCGTGAGGGTAGCTATATAGGCTGCACCGAGCTTATCCATATGATCCTTAATATTTTCAAAGAAGTTGAGATGGCCTTCTTCGTCACTAAGAAGCTCCTCAAACAGATCTTTCGATTTTTGGTCCTTTTCAGAAGCACAGATGACCGCTGCTTCGTTATACATCTTGACAGCCTTACTCTCCAGGACAATATCAGTGGCCAGCATCTCAAGGATCTCCTGGCCTTTTTGGGGAGTTGTATCCGGTTTCGAGGTAGGTTCCCCTTTGAGGAACAAAATTCTCTCGGCCAGCTTCTCGGCGTCCTTCATTTTGACAATGGCAATTTCCTTGATCTTGGAAGCTAACTTACCAAAATCCTTATTCTCCAGTTCATAATGATGGATCATGTACTGATTGATCGCCTCAAGTTCCCTTAAACGAGCTTCATTTAACAAATCAATCACTGTCTGAATCACAAGTCCTCCTTTCTAACACTACTAGCAAATTTGGCGCTCCTACGACCACAGCCTCTACCTCTTTTTCCACAAAAGGACTGACGGAAGATAAACCTCTCAAATTCGAAACCAAATCCTCTTAAAATCTCTTCGGAATTGAAATTCCTAAATACGTCCTCTCTCGTATACCTCCGTTCAAAACCAGCATATCCAAATCGATTGAACTCTCTTCTCTTTTCAGGATCACTCAAAACGGCATAAGCCTCGCTGATTTCCTTGAATTTTTCTTCGCTTTCCGAATCCTCAGGGTGATGATCAGGATGGTATTTCAAGGCCAATTTCCGGTATGCCCTCTTTATTTCCTCCTCTGAAGCATTACGATTTAAGTCCAGTATTTGGTAATAATCTTTTTGATACATGCTTAAATCCCTCTAAGAGGCACCCGACCCCCCTTAACTGTTTGTTCAGGTGGACCCACTTGAACAAACAGAAGAAGACACGGCAGATCCCGAAGAAAAAGTGGATAACACTCTTTGGGGTTTATCGGCGTTGCACCTCGGACAACGGACCCGGCTATTGTCCTCATTTATCTTTTGCAATAGTTCGAATCTTTCCTTGCATTTCCGACATTCATATTCGTATATCGGCATTTACTCCTCCTTCGCTCATGATATCCGTATCCCGAAATATATCAGGATATATTTCAACGAGACACAAAAACAGAATTCTAAACAGAGCCTACAGCGATATTCACAAATGGGCATTCTTTCCTTTAAACGAGAAAGGCATATCCATAGGCTCTTTTATGTTTACCATGGCGTTTACTATCAATTCCGCCAGTCCCGTATAGAAGATGTTATATCTCTCCTGCAATCCATAATGGTCGAATAAGTCTCTCATCTGACCTTTGCAATTTGAGCAAGGTGTGCATACGTATTTTTTGATACCGCGGTCAAGGACATCCTTAAAAGTCTCCAGAATCTGTATAACTTTAATCCTGCCAGCAACGCTCATCTTCCAGTCAGGAAAGTTCATAGAATTCATGATGGAGAATCCGCTTCCCCCACCGCAACAGTAGTTGTCGACACCATGCGGCTCCATTTCCCGAAATCGGGAAGATATTTCCCTGAGAATTCTCCGTTGGGGTTCTACTATACCCATCAACCTCACCATGTTGCAGGGGTCGTGGAGAGTAACGAGGAAGTCATTTCTTCTTAGGTGGACTCTATTTCTTCCGTTGAGAACGATGTCTTCAAGTAGAGGCATGCAGCTTTCTCTTGGAATGTAGAGTTCACCTGATAAGATTCTATCCGCAACCGTGATTGAAGCCTTATGAGCATGCCCACATTCCCCGATAACTATTTTCTTTACTCCCAGTTTACGGGCTATTTCGACCTGTTTATAGGCAATTCTGGCAAGCTGGACATCATCATACCATGCTCCATAATTTGTAGCTTCATAACCTCCAAGGTCACTCGATAATGTCCAACTGAGGCCAGCGGCATCAAAAATAATGGCAAAGGCTTCTGGATTTTCCGGCCACGACATAAACTCCCCAGTATTGTGGATAAGCAGGATATCCGCTCCCTCTCTGTCCAAAGGTATCCTGATTTTCTTGCCTGTTTTCTCCTCAATTTCCTCCTCCATAAACTGGATAATGTCCTTCAGGGCTTTAGGAGTAAGCCCGGTGCTGGCGCCAACCTTTAACTGCTTAACTGTTCCAGATTCATGTAGTTCCTTAGGAGCGATGCCCATTTCTTGACTAAACAACTTCCTGATCTCGCGAGTTATCAGACCGTTGTCAATACCTATGGGACATATCTGGGCACATCTCCGGCAGAGAGTGCACCTGTAAGATAGCTCGGCAAGTCTTGCAATTGTTGTCCAATTAAGTTCAATGAGATTTCCCGTGAGCTTAGATAGCACTTTGCCCCTTTTGTCTAAATACTTCTCCTTGATCTGTCGCAATACTTCCGACCGATAGGTGGGGCGATATATTTCTTGCCGTCCGCTGGCAAGGTATATCGGGCAAGCCCCGCTGCAGGTCTGGCATTTGGCACAGTAGTCCAGTGAAAGTAATAAGGGTTGCAAAAAAGTCCAATTGTTCTCTTCAGATAACAACTTCCTCAGCCCATCGAGGAAGCTTTGAACGAGTTTACTTTCTTCTTCCTTTGTCTTCGGTTTCAATAAACGAAGAGTTACAATCCCGTCGAGCGAGCACTCATAATGGTTTCGTTGTTCCGTCGTAAGTGATTTAACTGCAGGGCCATTATCGATCCCTTTGCCATCAGGAAACGGTACCAAGCTCTCGGGCCCGATGGTTAGAAGCTGCTCGTTTGGATTACAGCCGATTTCTTTAGTATTGACTCTTTTTTTCATTCAACTGCTCCCTGATACAACCTCTTTCCACTTCTTTCCGGGTTGAATGTGAGGCGCTGACCATGTAACGGGCTGATTGAGAAGCTTTTCCACTTTATCTTGGATATTACCTCCACCAAGGTTCGGATCATCGTCCCAACATACCCTGTGGTAAGCAAAATATTTAGTAACCCAATGCATCATGTGGGTGAAGGGCATATAGACTAAAAAGAGGGCGAGTAATAGGATACCGATCGTCATTGCCGGGTTTGTAGCGGCAGGACCAAAGCTGATGAGACTTTTCATAAACTCCCTCGCATAAGCAAACCTCGGATCGAAGAAATACCACGAAGATAACCCGCTCAGGACAATAGCCAAGATAAATGTCAGGTTGAAATAGTCCGCAGGTGACGAATAAAGCCTGAGGTTCTGATCTATCGCCCTTTTTATCAGTAAACCAATACTGCCAATAGTGCTTAGTGCGAAGCCAGCAGCGCCTGTGCCCAAAGTCAGGTAATGAACTGCGGTTATCCAGAGTAGTGATTCAGATACACCGAAAATCATAGCCATAGCGCCAACAAAAAGCAGGAAGAGCCAGCCGCCCAGCAAGAAAAGTCCTATATGAAAGGGATATGTGAAACACCACAGACCTCTGTTATTACGATAGCACTTCTCAAACCAGAGGACTTCTCGCATAATATACATGAGCATCCCGAAAAAGCTCCGACGTCGGGGCTTAGTCCACCAATCCAGCTGTTCCAAATAAGACCCTCCATGCTCACGCCCCTTTTCATGTGCAACAGGGTAGAGTTCCCAACGGAGGTGAAGGGGTTTCCCAGCTATCCTCCTCACTTTTATGAAAGAAGCTACGATAATAAATATAAATGATATGTATGTCACTATTTGTAGCCACATGGCGTTCACTCCTGCGGAGAGGCAGGCGCACGGCTCTCAAGGGTAAAGAGGGTGGATTTTAGCTCTGGGTATTCCAGCCACCTTACAGGCGCCTCTGGTTAGTCCCGATGGGAAGAGTTTACATATGTATCCAGACTTTAATCCTGTTCTTTTGCATAACATTTTGACCGGTGGGACAGCGTTAAATTCGAGATAGTAATGCCTCAAGTAGTCTATAACCTTCCAGTGATCTTCTGTAAGTTCTTTTCCTACCTCCCCCTGGGCAAGAAGCTCGGCAACATCCTTAGTCCAGGTTTCTGGTTGCAATAAGAATCCTTCTTCATCTCTTTCCGGGACGAGAGGAGAGATTTGCAACTCCATCGGCATCTGCCTTTCACCTCCTTCCCTTGGAAGCAACCACCAAACGATTGACTTGGCAAACCTTATTGTTGTTGTCTTTTTGACGAAACTTTCAGGATCATCGCTCCACCCATTTCTATTTCCCTGTCAACCCTTCAACCTCTTTTTTACCCTGTTCCAGCTCCACTTTTTGCTCCCCATCGGTCTTCAAGAGGAAAGTTAAGAATTCTCCCACATGGGTCTTCTCTTCTTTGGCTATGTCGAGGAGAATCTTTTTAATGTCTTTATTTCTGGTCATGGCTGCCATTTGTTCGTAAAGGCTTATAGCATCTAATTCTGCTATAACCCCCGTTCTCAGTATTTCTTTGTCCATATCCTTTTTCCCGATATTCTCAAGAATGATGGGTATCTTTGATAGCATGTTCTTTTACCTCCTATTTTCATCTGCTGGTGCGATTTTTTGTGCGCTGCTGTTCATAGATTTCTGGAACGGGCGTTCACCCTTTTCAAACAAAGGCTCTTCCACATCCAGAACTTTTAGGGGGCTCTTCCCGGTAAAGAGCTTGATGATCTTTCCAACGGTATAGGCATTTCCTTTGAGCATCAGTTTGCAGTTTTTGAAACTGCATCCAGATACTTCCGTCTCTCCTCTTTCGAGGATAATGATGCAATTTTCAAAATCGCAGTGAATAAAGGATTTTCCATCCAGTTCGACCTTCTCGTTTAAAAGTTTGGCGTTCTTATATCGAATCTTAAAACCCTCCATCAGTCCTCGTTCCCATGGGCATTAGGATTATCCTTTTTTGTATGGTTGTAATCTTTAATGGCCTCTTTTAGGGTATTCGATGCCAAGAGAGCACAGTGCACACTCTCCCCCGGCAGGCCATCTAAAGCATCCAATATCATTTCTTGACTTATCTCTGCAGCCTCTTCGATCTTTCCGCCTTTCGCCAGTTCCGTTGCCATACTACCCGATGCAATGGAAGTGGCACATCCACTCGTTGTGAATCTTATGTTTGAAATTCTGTGGTTTTTCACCTTGAAGGAGATCTGCATCGTGTCCCCGCAGGGGCCTTTAATCTTTGCAACACCATCCGCATTTCTCATCTTGCCCAAGTTCTTTGGATTTAACCATCGTTCGATCACCTTTTCAGAATAGATCTTTCTGGCATCTTCCATGATGGATTCTTGAAGTTCGTTTACCGTCTTTTCAAAATCATTGGACATGTTTCGACTCCTTCAGCCCCTTGCCGTAAACTTTTGAAAAATCTGTGCCTTTGACCCATCCCACTCTGACATTTGCCTTTGCATCAATTTCAGGCAGATAGGGTTTTATATCGACGAGGGGTGTCCCTTCCAATGCGTCTAACCCTTTTACTTTCAGCTTATTTCCGTCTCTTTCAATCAATTCAACGATGGAAAAGCCCAGGGCATTCGGCCTATTCGGCGATCGGGTGGCAAATACACCGTGGGGCTCAGAATCCCAGGGTGTTTTTACCAAAAGGGAATAATCTTTGGAACAATGAAGCCAATAGAATAAGATCAGATGGGAAAACCCATCGATATCCTTCAGACCTTTTGTATATTGTTCCGATACCTCGATCCAGCAAATTTC
>Ga0184636_1000344_pt1 | contig 11234 bp, 7 predicted proteins | sample PLM3_60_b2_FD_133164 | JGI IMG/M metagenome (GOLD analysis project Ga0184636, IMG submission 133164) | Groundwater sediment microbial communities from an aquifer in East River, Colorado, USA - PLM4_90_b2 | ecosystem: Environmental > Terrestrial > Soil > Riparian zone | place: USA: East River... | reverse complement strand
TACCAGGTCCACAGGTATCGGTAGATTATTGTCCGGGTCAACAGCTTTTAGGGCGTCTATTCTTGCCTGAATGGCATCAAGAAGCGCCGGATTCGATGGCCCGAGATTTGAGCCTGAAGATGCCGAGGCATTATACGGGAAGGATGCTGTCGCCGATAGTCTGCCCCAGAAGTATTTCGGGTCGCTGAACGGTTGCCCGATGAGCTCTGACCCAGTTATATTTCCGCTTGTTTCAATCAGGCTGCCGTTGGCTTGATGATTAAACAATGCCTGGGCAATGCCGGTAACAAACAATGGATAGATTATTCCGGTTATTACCGTAAATATTCCTAAAAGTATAAGGGCAATTTTAAGCTGGCGTAACATAGTATTATTACCGCCTCCTCTTTATACCAAGTGTAAGGCTACTAAAATCATGTCAATTAACTTTATACCAATAAACGGTGCAATTAACCCGCCGACACCATAAATCAACAAGTTGTCGCGTAGCAGTCTGGCTGCTCCAACTGGACGGTACGGGACACCACGTAAAGCCAGCGGCACGAGTGCCATGATTATAAGCGCATTGAAGATTACCGCCGAAAGTACCGCACTTTCCGGTGTCGCCAAATGCATGATGTTCAATGCTCCCAGGGCAGGGTAAGTGGTAGCGAATGCTGCCGGTATGATAGCGAAGTACTTGGAAACATCGTTGGCGATGCTGAAAGTGGTTAAAGCCCCGCGCGTCATTAGCAGCTGCTTACCCGTCTCCACGATTTCAATGAGCTTAGTAGGATTGCTGTCCAGGTCAATCATGTTGGCTGCTTCTCGAGCTGCCTGTGTACCGGTGTTCATCGCTACCGCCACATCAGCCTGCGCCAACGCCGGAGCGTCGTTAGTGCCGTCACCGGTCATCGCCACCAGCCGTCCGCCTGCCTGATTTTCCCGTATGAGTTTCAGCTTGGCTTCCGGGGTAGCTTGTGCCAGAAAGTCATCTACCCCCGCCTCGGCAGCGATGGCTGTTGCCGTAAGTGGATTATCCCCGGTTATCATGATTGTCTTGATGCCCATTTTCCGCATTTTGATAAACCGCTCTTTAATGCCGCCTTTCACGATATCCTTGAGGTGAACAACGCCGAGGGCTTCACCGTTACGCGCCACCACCAGGGGCGTACCACCGCTCCGCGCAATGCCATCTACGATACTTTTCAATTCCGAAGGCACGGTGTTGCCCTGCTCCTGGATATAAGCCGTAATGGCATCAGCCGCTCCTTTACGGATGACCAGCCCATCCATATCCACGCCGCTCATGCGTGACTGTGCCGAGAAGGGAATAAAGTGCATGCTGTGTTGTTTCTCGGCAGTAATGTCTCCTCTTAACCCGTATTTCTCCTTCGCCAGCACCACGATACTACGTCCTTCTGGCGTTTCATCAGCTAGTGAAGCCAGTTGCGTCGCCTCCGCCAACTCAAGCTCGCTTATCGTTCCCACCGGTATGAACTCAGTTGCCTGGCGGTTGCCCAGAGTAATGGTGCCTGTTTTATCTAAAAGCAACACATCTACGTCTCCCGCCGCCTCTACGGCCCGACCTGACAACGCTATGACGTTACGACGGATAAGACGGTCCATGCCAGCGATGCCAATAGCCGGCAATAACCCGCCAATAGTGGTTGGGATAAGGCAGACCAGCAGAGCCGCCAACACCGTAATCGTTATCGGTGTGCCTTGACCGTTGACATCAACACTATACAGGGAAAATGGCAATAGCGTTATGCAGACGACGAGAAAGACAATAGTAAATGCCGCCAGCAAGATATTGAGGGCGATTTCGTTGGGAGTTTTCTGGCGTTTGGCGCCTTCCACCAGATTAATCATGCGGTCGAGGAATCCCTCTCCGGGGTTAGCGGTCACGCGGACTACCAGCCAGTCTGATAGTATCCGTGTCCCGCCGGTAACAGCGCTGCGGTCGCCTCCTGACTCGCGGATAACGGGGGCGCTCTCTCCGGTAACGGCGCTTTCGTTCACCGAGGCAATACCTTCAATCACTTCGCCATCGGTAGGAATGATATCACCAGCTTCTACCAGGAAGACTTCATCCTGGCGTAACTCACTGGAAGATACCAACAAGTATTTAGCCCCATATTTTGGCTGGCTGAGACGCTTAGCTTGGGTTTCTTGGCGCGTCTTACGCAACGCCGCTGCCTGCGCTTTACCGCGACCTTCAGCCAGCGCCTCGGAGAAGTTAGCAAATAGCACACATAGCCATAACCACAAAGCAATCCCGCCGATAAAAGCTGTCGGTGCTTCGCCGTGACCAAAAAGCGCCTGCAGCCACAGGGCAGTGGTCAGGACGCTGCCAATCTCAGTGACGAACATGACCGGGTTGCGTATCATCCAGCGCGGGTTGAGTTTGAAAAAAGCGTCGATAATAGCCCGGCGGTACAAACGCCGTCCCAAACGCGGCTGTTTCTTCGAGGCTCCAGCTACATCGGTTGATTTTTGCTGTGAATCCTGTGTCATTTTCTGTTACCTCAAAAGTAGGTGTTCCACGATAGGTCCGAGAGAGAGGGCAGGTAAAAAGCTCAACGCTCCGACAATCACGACTATTGCTATCAGCCAGAAGATGAAGAGTGGGGTATGTGTTGGCAATGTACCTGATGTTACCGGTACTTTCTTCTTCTGCACTAGCGAACCGGCAATTGCCAGCGCCGGAATCGCCAGCCAGTAGCGCCCGATGAGCATAGCGAAACCGAGGGCGATATTATAAAAAACATTGTTCGTGCCAAGACCGGCGAAGGCGCTGCCGTTGTTGTTGCTAGCTGAAGAAAAGGCATATAATATCTCGCTGAAGCCGTGGGCACCCGGGTTGGAAACCGCTGAACTACCCGCCGATACGACAACGGCGATAGCCGTGCCGAATAGTACCAGTAACACCGGAGTAAGCACCATCAGCGAAGCCATTTTCATTTCAAATGCTTCGATTTTCTTGCCTAGATATTCCGGGGTACGCCCTATCATCAGACCGGCCACAAACACCGCAATAATAACGAAGGCCAGCATGCCGTATAAACCAGAGCCAACACCGCCATAAACCACTTCTCCAAGCTGCATGAGCCACATCGGCACCAGCCCGCCCAGCGGCGTGAATGAATCGTGCATTGAATTTACGGAACCGTTCGAAGCCCCTGTCGTAGCCGCCGCCCACAGAGCCGAGTTGGCGGCGCCGAAACGTACCTCCTTACCCTCCATATTGCCCCCAGACTGAATACTGCTGGCTGACTGGTCAACATTAAGCCCGGTTATTGCCGGATTCCCGCTCTGCTCCGCCCATACCGAAACAGACAACATCACCACAAAGATGATGGTCATCACAGCCAGGAGCGCCCAGCCTTTACGCGTATCGCCGACCATTTTGCCAAAGGTGTAGCACAGTGCCGCGGGAATAAGTAGAATCGCCAGCATTTCCAGGAAATTGGTGAGAGGGGTTGGATTTTCAAAAGGATGGGCGGAGTTAACATTGAAGAAACCGCCGCCATTAGTACCAAGTTGCTTGATAGCTACCTGGGCAGCCGCCGGACCGACGGCTATTACCTGCTGATTGACTGCTTGTCCGCTGGCGTCTTGCGTCGACTGCACAAGTGATACCGTCTGTGACCCGCTCAAAGTTTGGACGACACCTTGCGAAACTAAAAAAACAGCCAGGATTATAGATAGCGGTATCAAGACGTAAAGGACACTGCGAGTCATATCGACCCAGAAATTGCCTATCGTCTTGGCGGAGTGCCTCACGAAACCGCGTACTAGAGCCACCAAAATAGCCATGCCCGTAGCCGCGGATAGAAAATTCTGTACCGTGAGACCAACCATTTGTACAAAGTAACTCAAGGTGCTCTCCCCGCCATAGCTCTGCCAGTTAGTGTTGGTAGCAAAGCTGACCGCTGTATTGAAGGACAGGTCAGGACTAACTGCCCCTAAATCCTGTGGATTAAGTGGGAGGGCGGATTGGAGGCGCTGTAAACCGTATATCAGGAGCAAGCCTGCCAAGTTGAAAACTAACATGACAATCGCGTATTTTTTCCAGTCCATCTCCTCGTCGGAATGTAGCCCAATAATACGATAAATGAAACGCTCGACGGGTCCAATTACTCGCGTCAGGAATACACGTTCTCCCTGAAAGACCCGCGCCATGTAAGCCCCCAGAGGCTTCACAAGCAGTAACAGGACAACTAAATACAAGACTATTTGAAGCCAATCGAAAATACTCACTTAAACCACTCCGGCTTCAAAAGAGCTAAAACGAGGTACACCAGTAGACAGAATGAAATTACACCAGAAATAACATATAGGATATTCATCTCACGACCTCATCAATCGGTTGCAGATGAATATCAGTCCAAAGGTTATCAGGAAGAATAAAGCCAGCAGGGCTAGAGAAACTAGGTCATTCATTGACCATATTGTAATAAAATGATAGTCAATGAGGTGTCAAGAAAACCACTTTACTTATCAAGAAACTATCAAGAAATAGGGCTTCAGAAAGGTAACCGGTAATGAAGCTGCATTGTCTTATTCAATCTATTGTACACTATGGTGGACTGCAGTGTACAATAGACAGAACCTTTGAACTTTCCTTCAGTATGAATTCATAATTGTTCAATAATAATTCTTGATCAATAACTATTACCCATTTTGCCCTTAATTTCAACGAAAACAATGATCTCACTCTGCCAGAAATACAACCATTTGCCGGGAAAAATAATGAATTGGTATATTATTTGCCCGATGAGTTAGTACCTGTCATAATAGCGTTTATGACCGTGCTTATCACCATTACTGCGCAGTACCTTATTTTTGTAGTGGTACTGATAGCCATCATAGTCGCGCTCCTCTCCGAAAAAAAAGTACGGTGGAGCATCATCAAGCTGGCACTTCTATCCTTTGGGCTCGCTTTTTTGATAGCATATATCGCGGGACTATTATATTACAATGACCGCCCCTTTGTCGTCGAGCATATCGAGCCACTTATTTCTCACCAGCCGGATAACGGCTTTCCTTCCGACCACACTCTAGCAGCGATGACGGCCGCGGCGGTAATATTTGTTTACCGGCGCAAGCTGGGGATACTGTTGGGAGTACTGGGGCTTCTAGTGGGTATTGCCAGGATAATGGCCCATTTGCATTACCCGGTTGATATCGTGGCGAGCGTATTCATCGCGGTTATAGCGACGTTCTGTGCCTGGCTGATATTGAAGAAATTCGACCGGAGATTCAAACGCTCCGCCTGAACTGCTCCCACGCAATATTAGTGAAAAAGCCATATCGCTAAACCACCGCAGACTGCTTCAGTCCCCATCAAAATCAACGTCAGATTCCTCTCGCTGATGCCACCCGTCAACTTCATAATCAACTGCGCCAGCCCCTTTACTCTTGGCTCGGGACAATATAGCTTACCGTCTCGGTATAATCCCTCCCAGCCATGACTAGGGAAACGATTGGCCGCCTTGATGAAGAAGTCCACGGCGTAGGGAATCATGATGATAACCCCAGCTAATTCAAAATTCCCGATGATGACGGCCGTGGCCATCATAGCCCCGATACTAAAGGTACCGGCATCTCCGATGAATATCTTGGCAGGGTACCAGTTATAACGGAGTGTAGCGAGGAGGGCGCCCAGAGCCGCCAGTAGAATAGCGAGCGAGGTGTTCTCATTAAGGCGGGCAGCAATAACCGTCAAAGCTGCCACGCCTACCAAGCCCATCCCGGTTTCCAGTCCATTGAATCCGGCCAGCATGTTAACTCCATTAGCGGCTACGGTAACGCCAATCGGCACAAGAACCAGAGTGTAGATAATACCGGCATCAATCTGACCTAAAAAGGGAATGCCAATAAAGGTATCGCCTGCCTTTACTGCTATTAGAGGTAGGGCACAGAATACGGGTGTTATTGCTTTAACCCATTGTCTAAGAGAGACAAAGTCATCAACGACACCAATCAACACAGCGGTAAGCACTGTGGACAATGCCGCTAGCAAATATTGAAGATTAATGAATCCGAATAAATCCGTAAAAGTGATTAGAGCAATTATTAGGAGAATTCCTGCGCTGAAGCCAGCCACGGTGACTAAACCGCCGATATTGGCAATTTCAGGCTGCCCCGGTTTATTTATGTCTTTACCGGTGATACCGGCTCTCTTCAATCGCGGAATCACTAAAGGAAAACTAAAAAAACCTACCACCAAGGCGACCACAAATGCTACCAGAATCATTATCTTTTCTGCACCTCTTCACGGTATTGGCGGACAATCTCTTTCGGTTCGCCAAACCCGCATATCTGACCATTGTTAAGAAACAGCGCTTGCCCGCACCAATTTTCCACCGTGGTAAGGTCATGCGTCGCCAGAACGATGGTTTTGCCGCGGCTTTTAAATTCTTCCATACGCGCCCGGCTCTTTTGGGCAAAACTGGCATCGCCGACAGCCAGCACTTCATCGACGAGTAGAATATCCGGGTTGACGTTAACGGCGACAGAAAAGGCTAAACGCATATACATGCCTGACGAATACGTGCGCGTTGGCGCATCAATAAAATCTTCAAGTTCGGCAAACTGGATAATATCTTTAGAAATTTCAGTAACCTGTTTACGTGATAAGCCTAAGGCAAGCCCGCTAATCATGATATTTTCCCGCCCGGAAAATTCCGGGTGAAACCCAAGCCCCAGGCTTAGCAGTGTAGAGATACGCCCCTTGATACTAACCTGCCCGGAGGTCGGGTGATAAATACCAGCGAGTATCCGCAGTAGTGTACTCTTGCCTGCTCCGTTAGGGCCGATAACGCCAAGCACCGTAGCCTCCGGCACGGAAAAGGTAATATCTTTTAGTGCTTCTATATATCCGGCGGAGCGCCCAAAACTAAAAATTTTTCCCTTTAAAATAGCGTCTTTTAGTGTGACCCCTCTTGATACCGCCAGGCGCCGGAACTTCTTACTCACGTGTTCCAGTACAATAACATCGTTCATAAATACTCCGCAAAACTCTCCTTATGAGTCTCAAAAGCCCACATACCAAGTAAGAGGAATACCACACCGATGCCAAGCACTATCCCGGTATCGCCCCAATCGGGCCAGGTATTGTAATAAAAAATGCATCGGTAGTCATTAATTATGTGTTCCATTGGGTTGAGTTTAAGGATAACCCAAAAATTCTCTGGGATAGTGTGAATATCATACATAATGGGTGTCAGGAAAAAGAGAGCCATCAGGAGGTTCTGCACAATGTAACGCAGGTCACGAAAGAAAACGTTAAAGGTCCCCAGGATGAAAACAATACCCAGGGTTAATAAGAATTGAACCGCCATTATCAGGGGTAACATAAGCAGAGTCCAACCAAACGGAACTCTAAATGCCAGTACCGCTATCAGCAGAATTGGTAGAGAAAACACATAATTCATCATAATCGATGCTACTGAAGTGAAGGGCAGAATGGCTGTAGGGAAGATGGCATCGCGTACAAATCCGGCACGGGCAACAAAGCAATCCGTCCCTGAAGACACCGCTTCGTTAAACCAGCTCCAGGGGAGCAGGGCACAAAAGAGGAAAACTGAATAATTGGGGATATCAACACGCAGGAAGAAGACAAAAACTACGGTATAAACTATGGTCATTATTAGGGGATTAAACAGGCTCCATAAAAAACCGAGCCATGTACCACGATAACGCAGCTTTACCTCACGCTTGACGAGCTCAACTATTAGCGAACGGCGTTGCCAGATAATTGTTACATTACGGAAAAATGCTGCCATGTTCAGTTATCAAATACCATAATAATTATCGCTGTTACAAACTATCTCTGGGTAACAGTATAGATTTCAGGCTTAGTTGTGTCAAACGGTTGGGCAGTGAAATAACAAGGTAATCCCCTCTAGAGCATGCGTAATTATCAACGGATATACTCGAAAATTGTCAATGTTGGTACGGTTTGATTCATGTAGATTAATGAAGATTGATTGGAAGAATATACGAGCTTGTAATGCTCGAGTTTGTCTAGCGGTATGGGACTTGACAAGGGGTCCGAGCTGACTATCCTGTAATTGCCTGAGTCCTGTTCAGTGATATAATCAACCGCTTCCTCATAGCTGGTGAAGGTCTTCGTGTCTGTAACCTCTTTATAGCGATACCCGTCTGGGGTCACTTTCTCCATGTAAGAAATAACGTCTGTACTCTTAGAAGTTGTCTCCTCACCACTAAAGATAAAAAGTCTAACAGCCAAAGATTGATAATATTGGGGATAATAATATTTAACCGCTCTCAGCCCACCATTGGCAGGTACATAGTATATGTCGCTAAACTGATCACTGCTAGTGCCTGCATAAGTCGCCAAAGCACCGTACATGCTGGTAATTGTGGAAAAATCAATAATGACATATTTAGAGTTTAGGTTGTTAGCAAATTCATTAGCTGCGGGTTCATTCTGGGCAGTGAATAAGCGTGCTACTAAATCCCGAGAGCCTCCGCCCGGATCACAATTGGGAATGCGATGACCGAGATTTAGAACCATATAGCCGTAATCCCACCATGCAGCTACGCCATAAGCTGTTTCAGGATAGTTGAAAGGCGTCTGATATAAATCATAGTAAAAAGTATCGCTGCCAAAAGGTTCTGGCGTGTTGTCTTTTAGCCAAGCAAGGGAACTATACCATGCATCACTGGGGATCAATGACTTTGCCTGATCGGCCATGACGGTCGCTGGTTTAAAGTTAGGGAAAAAGGCGAGAAAGAAAACAGCTAGCCCAGCAACGGCAACATTTATCAGCTTGGTTGCCTGGAACCCGCCTCTCTTTGATTTTTTGGTCTTATCTTTCCCTTGTGCTACCGCATTATAATACTGTGAATGGTCATAATCGGCCCGCTTTTTTTGGTCGGAGAGTACCGAATAAGCTCGGTCTATTTGCTTGAGCTTCTCTTTGCCTTCATCAGTTGAGCCACCGCTGATTTGAGATCTGAAGGCTAACCTCGCGTGAGCCTTCTTTATCTGCTTATGAGATGCATTTCTCGGGATGCCGAGTATTTGATAATAATCAAGCTCCAGAGACTCCTCCTGCGGAGATACCTCAGCTAAAGGGCTAACCGCAGTTGGCGCTTTTAAGCCGATAAATTCCAAAAGCCGCGATGACACGTGACTGTTGCTTTTGCTCATTAACTTGTTAATCACGAATTGGAAGGCATAATAAAGGATAATTGCCAGGTAGCCGGTAAGTAGGGCTACGGTGATGGCAAAGAAAGGGGCGAAACGTCGTAAATCCAAAGTGGCCACCAGCATTATCAGACTCCACAAAATGATAAACAAATTTTCACCCCTGTTTTGCTTGAAAAAAAAGTAGATAAGCATAACGAGAGCGATAATGCTAAAGAAAAAACAAGTAGAATAATTGCCCCAAATAATATCGAGCGTGAAATATCCTGCAGGGAAGAGGATAGACCTCATTTCGGTAACCGTAGACAATGTCCCCGTCGGGATTAAAACACTGAACTGCTCTGTTATAGACTTGAAAAGAGAAGGGCTGGCGGCATAGAAAATTCCGATACAAATCCCGGCAACACCGACTATTGATAAAAAGTAAAAAAACGAATTTGCCTTCCAACGTCGCAATAGCCATGATAGTCCTAATAAAACCATTGGTATGAAAAGAGAAATGGTAAGAGCCACTGACAATAGCTGACTTTGGGTAACTATCCCGACTATCATGAGCGCCGCGAGAAAAGTAACGATACCGACGAAGCTGATGCCAGCAAAAGACTTGTTCTTTACATAATCAATTATAGACTGGATAACGAGGTAAACAAGGAAAACCACGACAAAGAGAAAAGAACCTCTCCAAGTAAGGATGCTAAGCCCAAGTAGGATGCCGGATAGCAGACTATAGATGATAGGTTTAATAAAAATGGGCAAATCGTGTGAAACTAATTGTCGAAAGGTTAATTGCTTCTCCCTAGCACTTTTTACAGCCAGAATTAGAAACAACATTGTCAATGTGGTCAACAAAATTTCAAGGGCATCTCTGTCGGCTACTCCGAGAAATGTTCTACCCAGAAGTTCTCCTGGAAGAAATGCAATTAAAGCCGCTGCCACGATACCAACTCCCCGGTTGAACAGGGCTTTACCAATAAAATATACGGGGATTACTGTCAACGCACCAAGTATTGCAGGTAAATAAGCGCTGACTACATTCAGCATGTGAGTGCTCGGCGAACCCATCCCAAAGATCCAGGCGATACCACTGAGAAGAAAGATAAAAAAGTTCGTAGAACCTAGTGGTAAGCTGGTAGGATAATTCAAATATGGGTCAATGGACGATAAATGAGGGTAATGATTTGCGAGATTGTCAGCTTGACGTACAAAATAATAGGCATCGTTGGTAGTAAATTTTACATTATCACCGACGAAAACACTATCATAAAACGGACCGACGCGAATATAAAGAGCTACCCCGAATATAACGAGCAGAAGTATTATTATCAACCAGCGTGATGAGAACTTACTTTTGCTCATTTCCTTATTTCACACACTTTTTCCGTTTGTAACACTATGAAGAATTTTTAGTTTAGCATATATTTAAAATAAATACAAGAGTCCATTATTGCATCAACAATAAACCAATAGTCACTTATCTTTTCAAACAGCAATTGGAATCTTGGCTAACTTAATATGTGGTCTACAGTTATGACGGTGTTCAAAATTTGCTAATTATTATAATGATACTCTTTGTTAATTTAGTTAACAGCAGGTCGTTTGTATCACATTTAGTACATATATGTGATTTTACATTGTGTGTCGGATTTTTTACGGAAGCATTGCGAAGTCTTGTCGATCTCGTAGACTTAATTGTTATCCGGACTCTCTGAAGGTTGTAGGAATCTACTACATCATTTCTGAAATGATTGCCATAGCGGTCACCGTGTTGTGGAACTTCTTTTCTAATATGCGATGGACATGGACCATTAAGTCTAAGGATCAAGAGTCATAAAAATGGTCCAGGGCGCCCACCAACGAAAGTTGTCGGCACCTGGTTTGATATAAGAACCATTCAACCAGTGAGATTGCGGGTCATGCTAAAAGGGAGATAACACCAGGCGTCTTATTTTTTTGTCAGAACCAGGCCCACCACTAAATTACAATGGACTGACGGTAAAAAGTTCAACGGATAAAACGTTTTCTTAGTTATCTTGAATACTTTTCTGGTTTCCTCTAATACTTCAGCCAC
>Ga0184636_1000343_pt1 | contig 11239 bp, 10 predicted proteins | sample PLM3_60_b2_FD_133164 | JGI IMG/M metagenome (GOLD analysis project Ga0184636, IMG submission 133164) | Groundwater sediment microbial communities from an aquifer in East River, Colorado, USA - PLM4_90_b2 | ecosystem: Environmental > Terrestrial > Soil > Riparian zone | place: USA: East River... | reverse complement strand
GTTTTGAGAATAGCTCATTCCAAAAGAAAGGATACCGTTGTTATTGAGAGCCTTTTTGGCAAGGGCGAAAAATTCGCTGGTAAAGTATCTGTTTAACTGAAACGTATCAGGATCCGGCAGGTCAATGATAATAGCATCATATCTCTTATCCGCCTTCTTTATAAAACTCCTCGCGTCACTGTTAATAATCCTGAGAGAGGCCCTGCTCTTTAAAAAACCCAGTTCCTGCGCCACCCCTGTAAGATAGGGATCTAGTTCCACGTAATCGATATGTTCAGGATTGTATTTTAAGATCTCATCCATGGTTTCACCGAGCCCTCCTGAGACCAGCAGGACATTCCCGATCCTTTCAAGCTGGCTCATGGGATAATGAATCTTCTCTTCACTCTTTATGATATCGGCGTCAGAGTATAATGGAAGGCCGGACTCCCAGAAAGTATGTTGCGGACCCTCTTTTGTAATTACTATCCTCCCGAAAGGTGATTCCAGGTATTTCACTATATTCCCATATTGTCCGGTCAATACCAATTCCTCGAAATGGGTATTAAGCCCATATATATAGAATATGGTAGTCAATACTACTGACAGGATTAAAAGGTAATATCTCCGCAATGATATCAGTAAAAGAAAGGCAATTAAAAGAAGCAGGCTTGAGGTAACAACGATTATTTTGAATGGGTTCAGTAGATAGACCAAAATGAAACTGAATATCACCCCGCCTAAGATGTCCCCGGCATTATCGGTAATATAAAGATCGCCTGATGTAAAATAATGATGATTGGCTTTTAAGACCTCCAAGGCATAGGGGAACACGAAGCCCACAAGGAGACAGTAAACGGATATCATAGCTGCGATATAAAAAAAGATCTGATAGAACCCTGGAGAAACACCATGGATGAACACAACTTCCCTGAATTGTCTGATGAGGATAGTCTGTGGAAGGGGCCAGAGGGCGATCAAGAGGAGAATGAGAGAATATATGATAAGTGAAGGTGGCTTATAAAATTTTGCAATAAGGGTCCCTATGCCTGTTAACAATAACCAACAGAACAGAACCAGTGAGATAGTGATTTCATTTCCGTTAAACTGGGTCAGGAACTCCCGGACCGTGATAAGCTGGACGGTAATTGAGGATATCCCTGTGGCGATTACGGACCATATGATGAGGCGATTATTGTTCGGCATTTCTTATTTGACTTCTTATTTATAGTGAACAATTTAAATAACTGGGCATCTTGACCATCATCATTCTCATATATGTCCGGCAGGGATCTCTTTTCAGAGGCGAAAACTTTATAAGCAAGGAATCAGCATAATGATGTCGTCAGGCGGGCGGCGAAGTTCCGGGTAGATAGCCGGTCCTCCTTCCTGGTTAATTTGGCTGGAAGCCCTCCGCCCGCCTTGCTGCGAGTTATGCAAAATACCAGGTACTGAAGGCCTTCGCCTTCGAAAAGAGATCCCTGCCGGACATCTGAATGCCTGCTTTTACAAATATGGCTACTTATTTATGGCGTTCACTATAGCATCAATATTGCCCGCTGGAATATCCTACCTCTATTATATTACAATTAGCTGTTCAATGCTCTTCAAATGCCTGGACCTGATAGGTATAGACCTCCATTTTTCCCTTTTTCCATTCATCTCCATCCATGCCTGCCTTAAGGCATAGGTGGGTGAAAAATTCTTTTTTATCAGGGAGCTGTTCCCAGACTTGGGGCAGAAAGGTTGCCTGGTAAAATCCTTTTTTAATTATAACCCCATCCACATCGGGGCGTATCTTTTTTAAGAGGTCATCGGCATCGGAATACTTTAAAAGGCTAGGGTCGGTAAGGATGCTGATCTCGACCTTGACATTCCCCCATTCCTTTTTTGAAAGGGGATTGAAGCTTGGATCTTTGAATGCCGCGTTTATGGCATTTTCCCTTATCCCTTCCAGGAGGGTCTCCTGCGGGATGATATGACCGATGCAACCGCGAAGATTGTCATTAATGGTAAGGGTGACAAATGTGCCGCGCTTCTCAGAAAATTTCGGTGAATCAAATTCATTCCCCTGATTTACTGCCTTGTCTTTGAAAAGCTCTTGCTCTATAGTCTTTCTTGCCTCTCCCAGAAGGTATTTGCCTTCTTGATCAGTCAACTTTTGTGCATCCGCCATTTTCCCCTCCATTACCTTTTCTTCCTGTGATGTAAGATTTCCCCCTGTTTTATCCTGTCTTAACTCTTCCGCCACGGAGGATGAATTTATGACCCAAAAAAGAAAGAAGCTCGACAGGAAGGTTATATATCTTGTCGGCCATCCGCTTATCTTAAAAGATTTTTTCTCCATGGTCTTTTCCTTAAATGCTTCTTAAAATAAGCTTGCCTTAATATCCCAGTTTTGTCAAAGTGATTTGCATGAATTTAGGGTGATTATACAATTTACCCGTAATATTTTGCAAGGGAATTGCCGGTATAAAAAAATCGTGGAGGCTGCAGATTATGGAAGGCATAAAAGGAAAAAGACAGAGGGTAAAGATCATCTTTGAGATACTTGACCACATTTACACCCGTGATAAGACCGCACTCAAATATAAAAACCCCTTTGAGCTGCTTATATCGACGATCCTATCGGCACAATGCACGGATAAGCAGGTTAATCAGGTCACCCAGACCCTATTTAAAAAGTACCAAAAACCTGATGACTACCTCAAAGTACCCATAGTAGAACTTGAAGAAGATATCAGGCCAACAGGATTTTTCAGGAACAAGGCAAAATCTATAACAGGGTGTTGCAAGGGCTTATTGGAGCTTTATAACGGCCAGGTCCCTGGAACAATGGAAGAGCTGTTAAAGCTTCCCGGCGTGGGGAGAAAGACGGCCAATTGCGTGCTTGGCGCTGCCTTTGACATACCGGGTGTTGTGGTAGATACCCATGTAAAAAGACTTGCCATGAGGTTAGGCCTTACTGAAAATGAGGACCCTGACAAGATAGAAACAGACATACAGAAACTCCTCCCCGAAGACAGATGGCGGCGTTTTTCAGACATACTTATCTATCACGGAAGAGATATCTGTAAGGCAAAAAGACCGGACCATGGTCAATGCCCTATCCTGAGTCATTGCCCTTCAAATGCCATTTGACCTATTAAATGGGCAAATCTCCCCTTTTAATAGCTATTTAAATAGCTATTAAAATCGGATGCCTGATATTAATGGATCATCGCCGAACCATTTGGGAAAAAGTGGTCAAGGGGTCGAGGATTCAAGTGTTTGTTTCACTCGACCCCTCGACCCCTTGAACCCTTATTATCGATCAATTAATTTGGAACTGATCCATATTGTTATTAATACCTTCAGGTCTAGAGACCCTTGCGTAACTCCATTATTCGTCATTCCGGGCTTGATCCGGAATCTAGGAATGTTTGATAATACTGGATTCCGGCTTCCGCCGGAATGACAAAATCGCTGGTTTTATGCGGTTTTGGAAAGGTCTCGCCTATATATCAAATTCCGCTACAAGGAAGGTATGATCAGAAGGTTTATCGAGAATCCGTGGTTCCGTATCTATCCATACCCTCTTTACCTTTTCCGCCAGGGGTCGAGTGGCCAGGATATAATCGATTCGCCAGCCCATTTTCCGTTTAAATGCATTCGAAATCCTGTAATCCCAGAAGGTATAATGCCCTCCATCAGGATGGTGCCGTCGGAAGATATCCACAAATCCCCAGTCCATGATCTTTACCATGATGGCCTGTTCATCGGGATGAAAACCCGCTTCTCCCCGGAGACCTTCCGGATCATATATGTCTAAGGGGTCGAGCGCCACATTAAAATCCCCGACCATAAGAATAGGGAGGGCGGGGTCATAGTTCCCTTTTATATGGGACAACAAATCCTCCATCCATCGGAGTTTATATTGAAATTTTTCGGTTCCTGTAGCAAAACCCTGTGGCACATAGATATTGATTACGGAAAAACCGGTACTCCTGGCACTTAAAAAGCGTGCCTGTTCATCGTCGCCTTCGTAAAGGTTAAGGCGTGTCTCATCCAGAGATAATCTGGAGACAATGGCCACGCCATTATATGATTTCTGCCCCCTGAATATTGCCTTGTAACCAAGCTTCTCAAGGGATTTCACAGGAAAATCCTTATCCTGGACCTTGGTCTCCTGAATGCAAAGGAGATCCGGATGTTCCTTCTCCAACCATCCCATAATGATCTCCATCCTGGTACGGATGGAGTTGGCATTAAAAGTGGCTATTTTCATATTAATAAAAAAGGCATCTTGTCATGCTAAACCAAGATGCCCTTAAAATCACCGTTGACCTGAATTAAATCTTTTTAACATTCTTTGCGACCGGACCCTTTTCACCCTCTTCCACTTCAAAGCTCACATGCTCTCCCTCAGCAAGTGTCTTAAAACCTTCTCCTTCAAGGGATGAGAAATGAACAAATATATCCTGACCTGTTTCCTGCGTAATGAATCCATACCCCTTTTTGTCACTAAACCACTTTACAGTCCCTTCTGCCAAAGCTTTGACCTCCTTAAAAATTTAGTATTCATTATGCTCCCAATCCTCAGGTCGTCGCTCCGGCATAGGAGTCTATGCTTCCGAGTGAGACCGACCCGCGAAAAGAGCCGTGCCATAAACGCCGTATTAAAATAGGACAGAAATCCATCAAATGTCAAGTGAAAATAAGGTATTATGTGGTCTGCTACTTAACCCTGCTACCAGGAGAGGTGACAGCATCCGGCATCAAAAGGTGCACACCGGACCCATCTTCGGCCGCAAGCACCATTCCCCTGGATTCCACACCCATCAAAGTTATAGGCTCAAGGTTGGCCACAAAGACAACCTGTTTCCCTACAAGGTCCTTTTCATCGTAATGCCCTGAAATACCGGCCACCACTGTCCTTTCTTCTCCAATATCAACTGTAAGCTTTATAAGTTTCCTGGTATGGGGTATCGCCTCGGCACTCTTGATAGTCCCTATCCTCAGATCAATTTTCTGGAATTCCTGAAATGATATTGTACCTTTCTCCTCTTCCTCTTGCCCTTCCATTATTTTTCCCTTTCTCTTTTCTTCAATCCTAGGAAACAGTTGAAGCGCCTTGGAAATTGGTCTTATCGATACCACTTTTCCCCACTCCCTAATATCCTCCAGTTTAAGATCCTTTCCAGTCTTGGGAAGCCCAAGAAGATCCTGTATCTTTTCAGCACTCTCCGGCATAAAAGGCCAGAGGAGAACCGAGATGATCTTAAGTGTTTCTATGATATGGGACATGACAATGTCCAGTCGGTCTCTGTCGGACTTGGCCAATACCCATGGGGCCATTGAATCAATATACTTATTGACCTTGCCTATGAGCTCCCATATTGCCATAAGGGCCTTATGAAAGGCCAGGTCAGCCATATAATCAGGATAGTCATTAATGACTTGAAGGGCATATCTCTCGAGCGCGTTATCCATGTCTTCATGGGATCCATTACCTGTTGGTATCTTCCCGTTATAATATTTCTCGACCATGGTCAGGCTTCTGCTTACGAGGTTTCCCAGGTCATTTGCCAGGTCGGCATTAATCCTTGCCACAAGGGCCTCTTCACTGAATTCAGAATCAAGTCCGAAGACCATTTCACGCAGCAGAAAATATCTGAATGAGTCAAGACCGTATACCGCCGCCAATTCGAGTGGACTAACAACGTTCCCCAAGGTCTTGGACATCTTGCCTTCATCGATTTTCCAGTACCCATGGACATTGAGATGCTGGTACGGCTCAATACCCGCAGACTTGAGCATGCACGGCCAGTAGATCCCGTGCGGCTTCAGAATATCTTTGGCAATAATATGTTGAGCGACCGGCCAGTACTTTTTAAAGAGATCACCGTCAGGGTAATTGAGCGCGGAGATATAGTTTATAAGGGCGTCAAACCATACGTAGGTAACGTAATTCTTATCAAATGGAAGGGTAATTCCCCACTCTAGCCTTGATTTGGGGCGGGAAATACACAGGTCCTCAAGGGGTTCCTTCAGAAAAGAGAGTACCTCGTTTCTATATCTTTCAGGTCTTATGAAATCAGGATGCTGTTTTATGTGATCAATAAGCCAGTCCTGATATCTGCTCATACGGAAAAAATAATTGCTCTCCTTGATGATTTCAGGTTCGCTCCGGTGATCCGGGCATTTGCCTTCTATCAATTCCCGTTCCATATAAAAACGCTCACATCCAAAACAGTAACGCCCTGTGTATTCACTGAAGTATATGTCACCGTTATCATTCACCCTGCTTAGGATCATCTCCACGATCTTTTCATGTGCAGCATCGGTAGTCCGGACAAAGTAGTCGTTGGAAATATTCAATTTAGGCCACAGAGATCGGAACATGTCGCTCATTCTGTCGACGTATTCCTTAGGAGAACTGTTCGCTTTATCAGCGGCTTTCACTATCTTTTCACCATGCTCGTCCGTTCCCGTGAGGAAAAATGATTCTGAACCGGAGAGCAGATAAAACCTTTTTAATACATCAGCCACGATTGTGGAATAGGCATGTCCTATATGAGGTTCCGCATTCACATAGTAGATAGGGGTAGTAACATAGAATTTTCTGATCAATTAAGTTACTGGTTACTCCTTTCTCCATCATCTTTTGAATCTTGATCTTTAATAAGATCATCATATGAAATATCTACCTCTTCGTCGGAATCCATTAAAATTGTCAGGGATCCTTTCAATACATTCTGGCGAATGACTTTCCCTTTACCTCTTGCAGTATTCACCTCTTTACCGACTTTAGGAATATCTTTTACTATGCCATTGTAGTAATCGTATTCATAGGAAAGACAGCACATCAACCTGCCGCACATTCCTGATATCTTGGCAGGATTGAGGGAAAGGTTCTGTTTTTTTGCCATTTTGATTGAGACAGGCTCGAAATTGCCCATGGAGGAGGAGCAACACAGATATCGTCCGCAGGGCCCCAGACCTCCAACCATCTTGGCCTTATGCCGGACCCCGATCTGTCTCATCTCTATCCTGGTATGGAACTTCTGAACCAGCTCCTTTATCAGTTCACGGAAGTCCACCCTCCCATCCGCCGTGAAATAGATCATGACTTTGCTTCCGTCAAACAGGCGTTCTGCAGCCACAAGACACATCGATAGAGACCTATTCTTAATATTTTCATAACAAAAAGAGTAAATCTCCTTTTCCATCTCGCAATTCTTTTCATACTTTTCAATATCCTTCTCGTTAGCTATCCTGTGAACTTTCTTTAACGGACGTTCAGGAGATTTATCATCCGGATTTCTCGGCTCAACGCAAACCACGCCCAAGGCCTTGCCCAGTTCCGTATTAACCACGACCCTGTCGCCTTTCTTGAGGACAAAGTGTCCGGAATTAAAGTTATAGACCTTCCCGTTTTTTCTCAACCGTATGCTAACTACCTTATTCATAGTCTCTGTATCGACTCATCCTTCTAACAATTTAAAATTTTTCTCTCATTTAACCACTTAGTCTTTTCAGGTTCAGATAAGTATTTTCCATCATCAACCCTGTGTTCAGATTTCTGTCTAAATCTCTTTGTGCCTGATCCAGGATTAAAAAGCAGTTAATCAGATTATCAATACCTACCTTTACTGACATGCTCTTCAATTTTTGTGAAAAATCAGTGTTAATAAGCAACTCCGCAGGTCCATTCACTTTCATGAGGATCAGGTCTCTATACCAACTCTTCCATAGACCCATCAATTCGGACACCTCTGTACTTATCGCCCCATCACTATCTTTATTTATTTTCTTAAACTTTCCGGCGTATTCCAAGGCAATACCCATAGCCTGTTCTTTAGAAATCGCGGGAAGTTCTATAATCTTTGAAAGATGGGCCTGCCTCTTTTCCAGAAAAGTGCTTTCTGATATATTAATAGCCCTGCCCAGGCTCCCTTCAGATAACCTGGAAATTAACGAGGCCCTCTCCTCGTCAATTTCCATCTCAGTCCTAAGCCACTCTTCAATAACGCGAAATGACAGGGGCTGAAAAGGTATCTTTTGACATCTCGATACAATGGTGGACAACAAGTCACGAGGGTCTACTGTTTCCAGGATAAGGATATTTCCAAGAGGCGGCTCCTCCAATGTCTTTAAAAAAGAGTTGGCGGCCTCCTCTGTCATTACCTCGGCCTGCTTAATAACAGTCACCCTGTAATCGCCGACAACCGGTCGATAATTTAATCTTCGGTTCAGTTCTCTGATCTGCTCAATCTTTATATTTTGACCATCACGCTCGATGACAAGAAAATCAGGGAAATTTCCATTGGTCATACGCCTGCACATAAGGCATCGGCCGCAGCCCTCGTTTTCCACCGGTTCGAGGCAGTTTATTGCCTGAGCAAGGGCGATGGCCGTTGTTGTCTTCCCGACGCCCGGAATACCCGTGAACAGAAACGCGTGCGGGATCTTGTCCATGGCTATGGCACTTTTAAGAAACCCTATGGCCTTTTCTTGCCCGATTATATGGGAAAATGATTTCATACTTTTTTAGTTCTTCTCCTAATTAGTTGGGAGAAAGTGGTTCAGGGTTAGAGGTTTTAAATAAATCAATATCTCGTCATTAAGTTTCCAGGTCATTTTGAACTGCAGAATGCCCGCCTGCCATAGCTCTATTTCACTGATGCTGCCTATTTGTTTCTGCGGCATACTTGCAGAGTATAGAGCTTTTATGGCCAAGAGTCATGAGCGGGCAGGTTGAACAGGGAATGTTCAATGTTGAAGTTTTTTCTTCACTTCGAGATTCTACGGCCTGCCCCGGACCCGATCCGGGGTTCCCTGTCCATTATTTGATATTCTCTTTTTAGTCTCTCTAATTCGACCCCTCGACTCCTTGACCTCTTGAACCCTTCTTTATAGCACCTAAAAACGGATGAAGAACCTTGTATATTTGCCGCTCAATCTCATCCTCATCCAATGAGGCATCAATAATAATAAAACGTTCTTTATCATTGTGTGCAAGATCAAGGTACCCTCTTCTCACAGCCCGATGAAAATTTATTTCTTCTCTCTCAAACCTGTCCTGATCATCTCTGCAAAGGGCCCTATTACGTTTCATCGCCCTATCAAGACCCATCTCCACGGAACAGTCAAGGAGGAAGGTAATGTCGGGCCGAATCCCCTGAGTGACCCTGTCATTCAAGATCTTGATCAACTCCATATCCTGGCCGCGAGCCGAGCCCTGGTATGCAACCGTTGCATCAAAAAAACGGTCACATATAACCCACTTCCCTTCATTTAACGCAGGCTTGATGATCTCCTCAACATGCTGCGCCCTGTCAGCGGCATATAGAATAAGCTCCGAAAGAGGGGCCAGGCTTTTATTACGAGAATCCAGAAGCAGCCTTCTTATAGTCTCTCCAATCTCCGTGCCGCCCGGTTCGAAAGTCCTGACGAATTGAACTCCGTCTCTAATTAATCTCTTCGCAAGACGTTCTACCTGGGTCGTCTTGCCGCAACCCTCTATTCCCTCAAAAGTTATAAACAATTCCTGCTCCGTATCTTATAGATGGATCGGCCTGACCGTTAAGGTGTCCTTCTTTCCACCGTGATGGTCATTACATAACTTCTCGATAAATCATTGATGCGGACTATATAGGAAAAGCGATTGATAATCAAGGATGGTAATTTATTATCCTGGATGATCTCTAAATCAATTGACTGATGATCAGAATTCCGGGATCCAAGAACTGAACAACCCTCTTCTATAAGATGAGGGATTCTAGAATCGGTTGATTAAAATCAATTGTTTCGTCATGCTCTCTGAGGCGTAGGCTCTACGAGCCGGAGGCCGGACTTGATAAGCATGCCCCGGTATGTGATAAGCCGGAGGCATCCAGTGTTTTGTTATACCGGACTTGATCCGGTATCCGGAAGAAAAAGAGAAAAATCAAACACCTGGATTCCGGCTGGAGTTTATCCCGCACTCGATGCGGGGCCGGAATGACGGTTGTGCTGGATTCCCCAATGCTGCAGAAAATGACAAGTCACAAAGCGACAATAGAAACATTATTTCAACTGAAGGCGAAGGGTTTCAACCACCCCCAATAGAGACACTAAAAAGATATGGCAATCAATATTATTTTATGGTAATTGATCTCAGGGCATGAGTCTCCCAAAACAGCCTTAAAAAAAATATTAATTCCTGGGAGGTTACTTATGGAAGCTAGGGATGTTGGTATAGGAATAGTGATGATGATTCCCACCTTTGTCGGAGGCGGTGTCCTCTGGCAGTTCTTCCATAGTTGGTCAGCAGTTATCGCATGGATAATAGTAATAGCAGGTCTATATGGAGGAATTTTATATAAAAAGTCTAAAACAAAAGGTCTGGAAAGTTAGGCTGAGACAATTATGGAGACAATTGATATGACAGATAAACCCGGGAGAATAGAGCACTTTGAAAAACAGTTTGGGATTATCGCCATTGAGAAGGGGTTTATCAAACCCGATAATCTCATAGATGCCCTAAAGATTCAGGTTAAAGAGGATATAGAGTATAAGACCCATCGATTGATTGGTCAGATACTCATGGAAAGCGGCTACCTTAGACCCTCCCAGATCCAGGAAATCCTTGAAACTATTTTTAAACGATAAGTCCTTAGACTTTTCAATCATCTCCAAATTAGTTAACCGGTGATATATAGCCTATAGATGAAAATGTGGTCTGTAAATTATGAATACCCGCCTGCCATAGCTCTATTTCAATGATGCTGCCTTTTTGTTTCTGCAACATAACTTGTAGCGGATAGAGCCTTTTTCGCCAAGAGGTATGAGCGGGCAGGTTGAACAAGGAATTTCCATACTAGAATTTCTTAATTCGACATTCGTAATTCGATATTGAACATTCTATATTCCAAAACGTCGATAATCTCTTTTAAATTGGCAGGCTAAACACCATAAACTGTTCGGAACTATGAGGTCTTATAATCATGAGTCTTGTCACCGTTATTGATCTTTGCCTCTCTTTTCCTGGCAAGGATCTCTTCAATAATATTGGGTTTCAGATAGAACCGGGCGATCGCATCGGTCTTGTCGGACCAAATGGATCAGGGAAAACGAGTCTGCTCAGGCTCCTGGCCGGGGAAAACCTACCGGATAGAGGAGAGATCAGGATAACAAGCACCGCTCGAATAGGTTACCTGCCTCAGGACATCGGAGAGAAACTGTCCGGTCCCCTGCTCCAGTCTATTACTGATTCAATTCCCGGCAGGGTCCCAAT
>Ga0184636_1000342_pt1 | contig 11247 bp, 4 predicted proteins | sample PLM3_60_b2_FD_133164 | JGI IMG/M metagenome (GOLD analysis project Ga0184636, IMG submission 133164) | Groundwater sediment microbial communities from an aquifer in East River, Colorado, USA - PLM4_90_b2 | ecosystem: Environmental > Terrestrial > Soil > Riparian zone | place: USA: East River... | reverse complement strand
ATCTTGTCCTTGTTGATCAACACTCGACGATCCTAGCGGCCTATTACGCGGTCCCGCCCGCGGAAGGGGTGGCCCGTCCGCTGCTGCCGGGCCTCCTGTACAGCACCCCTGAAAAACCCCTCATCACCGGATCGAGGGTCGCCGATCGTACGCCTGAATTCGATGTTCGCCCTTCTCCCAACGGGGCAGCGGAAGTTTATTACGAACGTCTTATCGAGCAGCGTCAAATCCGTTCCATCAGGACCGAACTTTCTTCTCTCATAAAAAAGAACCTTTCAAGGACCGATCGTCTCGTGATCGCCTTGTCCGGCGACCTGAAGGCAGCTGACCGGATCGACGACTACCGGCAGGCGGGAGATCTGATCCTTGCTCATCTGAAAGAGCTGAGGACCGGCATGGAGCGGGCGGACCTTACGGGGTATGACGGTAACACGGTATCGGTCATTCTCGACCCGAAGCGTTCTCCGTCGCGGAACGCGGAACTCTATTTCAAAAAGTATAAAAAAGCAAGGACGGGCCGGAACATCATATCGGCGCGTCTGCGCCAGGCAACCGGTGAGGCCGCATATCTCAAATCACTGTCGATCGATCTTGGAGAGGCGAACGATGCTGATGCCCTTATGGCGATCCGGTCAGAGCTGGCTGCAAAAGGATATTTTGGGGGAAAGCCCGCCCAACCGAGAAGAAAAACGCAACAGGGGGCCGCGCCGCCGGTAATAAGAAGGGTTCTGTTCAACGGCTGGGAGATCCTGGTGGGCAGGAGCGCGGCTGGCAACGATCATCTTACGATGAAGATTGCCCGCCCTGACGATCTCTGGCTCCATGCCGAGGGCTTGCCCGGCTCTCATGTGCTTATCAGAAATCCGAATGCCGGTGACGTCCCTCCCGACGTGCTGGTGAAAGCGGCTGCCCTTGCGGCATTCCATAGTAAAGGAAGACATGCCGGTAAAGTGCCGGTAACGTATACCCGCGCGGGGCTGGTAAAAAAACCGAAGGGCGCGAAGCCGGGGCTGGTGCAACTCCAGGAGCGGAAATCCCTGATGGTGAAACCGGAGGACGGGTAGCTCGTATCGACGGGAGCAGCGCTGGTGGTGGGGAGAATAATAATCGTGAGGTGATTCTCTTTACATTCAATCCTGTCTGCTTATGCCTGCACACAAACAGGCACAATAAATGTTTACCGCAACGTCGTGAAGGACTCGAAGAACGTCGTACGTTTATCTAAATTGGCAGTGACCTTCTCGCACCGTGTGTTTTTGCGGGAAACACTGTTTGCTTCTACGTTCCCTTGCTTTCCTGCCACAGTTTTTCCATTTCATCCAGCGTCATATCATTCAACGACCTCCCCGCATTCGCCGCGTGTTCTTCGATATGGCGGAAGCGGTGGATGAACTTGCTGATGGTCTTGCGGAGCGCCTCTTCCGGGTTGACATCGAGGAAGCGCGAGATGTTCACAAGCATGAAGAAAATGTCTCCGAGCTCCTCTTCGATGCCGGCCGCGTCCTTGTTTTTCAGCGATTCCTTGAACTCGGCGATCTCCTCATCGAGCTTGGGCAGGGCCTCGTCGATCCTGCTCCAGTCGAAGCCCACGCGAGCGGCGCGCTCCTGAAGGCTGTGGGCGCGAAGGAGCGAGGGAAGGTGGCGAGGCACGCCTTCGAGGACCGATTTCCGCTCTTCGTAACCCTTTTCCTTTTTTTTGATCTCCTCCCAGTTCGCCAACACTTCCTTGTCCGTGGTGAGCCGTGCGTCTCCGAACACATGGGGATGGCGGCGGGTCATCTTCTCGATATTAGTCGAGATCACGTCCTGGATCGTGAACTGCCTGTTTTCCTCTGCGATGCGGGCGTGAAAGATGATCTGGAACAGGAGGTCGCCGAGCTCTTCCTTCACCTTCTCGGGCGACCCCTCGTCGAGGGCGTCCACGACCTCATAGCATTCTTCGATCAGAAATGGTTTAAGCGATACAGCGGTCTGTTTGCGGTCCCAGGGGCAGCCATCGGGGCTCCGGAGTTTCGCCATGAGTTGAACGAGAACCGTGAAGTTGTCTTTCATTGAAAACCCTTAAAATCGCATGAGCAGTATCGCACAGGACACAAAGAAAAATCTTGATTGAGAAATCCGCACAAACTCGTTGGTACCTTACACAAGCTTCTCTTTGTTTGCAAGCTTTTTTCTTGAAGCAAACGGGTATCTATGGTAGTCTTACACTAATGCTATCATCCTGAGTCATTGACATTGAAAGGAGACTGATCATGCTTCAAAGAGCCTTTTACGCGGTTATCGTGCTTGCTGCTTTCACCCTTCTTACGGCCATGGGCGGCAGCGGGGGGTTCGAACGGGCCCCCCGGGTGGAAAAGAACTATGCCGTTGTTGTCGTTGACGCGTTAGACAACAAGATCGAGGGAGAAAAGTTCAGCTGGGAAGGGCGGATCCACTTCGCGGGATATTTGGGCATGGCGCAGGTGACGACACCCTTCGAAAAGATCAAAGAACTGACTGTTGGAGAAAAACGTGACCGGAAGGTGAAGGTCACTGCCCGGCTCACCGACGGAACCGAGACAAACTTCGAGGTTGACGCAAAATCGCGCTGCTTCGGAGAGGCAAGCTTCGGCAGCTTCATGCTGCAGATGGACGAGGTCAAGACGGTTACCTTTAAAAAGAATTAAGAACCGAATACCTGTTGCCCGAGAAGACGCGAAGAGAAGTAAACCTTCACACGAGCAACGAAACCCTGAACAACATCAGCTTTCGAATAGGTGAACGATCGCATTTTGGAGATTGGAAATTATTTAGGATTTCGTTCTTCGGCTTTGGAATTTTGATTTCCTCTCCGCGTCTTCTACCGAGGAACAACCCTTTCCATAACAATTCTCGTGAACGGCTCGGACCAAACCATGACATTAATTCAGGCCGGCGACATCAAGGCAATGCTTGACGAAGAAGGCGCGATCATCCGCAGCGCGCACTCTGCCGGCGCAGGCGGCAGCGAAGTGGTCCAGCGCCGCACCGGGCTCATTGACAGGACGCTTCGCGACACGTGCGACCGCCTGAGCGCACAAGGTCCCATGCCCGCGCTCCTCGCTATCGGAGGCTACGGCAGGGGAGAGCTGAATCCCCACTCGGACATCGACATCATGTTCCTATGCCGGGACGAAAAGGACCGGCAGCGCTCTCTGGAATTGTTGTATATCCTCTGGGACGCCGGCATGGATCTGGGATACAGCGTTCGGACCATCAACGAGTGCGTCTCGCTTGCGCGGCAGGACATTAAGATCCGCACCTCCATCATCGAATCACGCCTGCTTGCGGGTGACCCCGCGCTCTACAATGCGTTCATCAGGGCCATGCAGAGCGGGGTCTTTTATTGGAAGCCTTCCGATTTTATCCGGGAAAAGATCGCCGAGCGTGTTGCGACGCGCCAGAAATACGGCGGTTCGATCTATTTGCGGGAACCTAATATCAAAGAATGCGAGGGCGGACTCCGGGATATTCATACAGCATTTTGGATCGCTTTTGTACACTTTCGCGTTGCGTCGCTCGGCGAACTTGTCGAGAAGACCGTCATCACCGGCGGGCAGTATGCGGTATTCCTGCGGTCCCGGAATTTTCTCTGGAGGGTCAGGAACGAGATCCACTATCTCTCGGGCCGCAAGAACGACCATCTTACCTTCGACCTTCAGGAACACGCGGCAAAGGACTTCAAGTACCGCGACTCCACCGATCTGTTCGCAGTCGAACGATTTATGAAGGCCTATTTTCTCCACGCGAGGAACATCCGCGAATTTACGAATAGTGTCGTTGCAGCCGTTCTCAGGAAGCCGTCCCGCAGATGGTTCGAAAGGACGCAGAAACTCGGTCCCTTCTCGCTCACGGGCAGAACGCTCTTCCCCTCATCGGCAGAGGGGTGTCATGAAAATGCCGCACTTGCCATGACGGCCTTCGAGATCGCCCAGGAACGCCATGCTGTTTTTTCAGACCATCTCAAGTCATTGATCCGTGGATGCAGGATCGATGATACGGCGAGGAGGTCTCCGGCAGCTTCCCGGGCTTTCCTCGCTATCTTGAATAACCCCGACGGCCTCGCGGAGACGCTTGCCCTGATGAAGGACCTGCGATTTCTCGGCCGGTATCTTCCTGAATTCCGGGCCATCCAGGCGCTTGCAAGACACGATTACTACCACCTGTACACGGTTGATGAACACATCCTGCTCGCGGTCAGAAATCTGCAGGCCTTGTGGTCGGGCAGCTTCCCGGCACTCGCGACATTTTCCGATGCCTTCAGGGGCCTTACCAAGCGCTGGGTGCTGGTCCTTGCTGTTTTACTTCACGACCTGGGCAAGGCATACCGCGAAGAGCATGCGCACAGGGGCGTGGTCCTGGCGAGGGATGTTCTCACGAGACTCGCAGTTACCGGAGACGACCGGGAACGGGTCCTTTTCCTCATTGAGAACCACCTCGTCATGGCGCTTCTGTCACAGCGGCGGGAGCTCAGTGACCGAAAGGTCATCGCCGATTTCTCCCGGCTCGTGCGGGACCGCGAGAACCTTGCCATGCTGTATCTGCTCACCTATGCCGACATCTCGGCGGTGAATCCAAACGCCTGGACGCAATGGAAAGCTGCGCTGCTCCAGGACCTCTATGTGAGGACGCTCAATTACATCGATAGGAGCGCGCAGACCGTTGAAGAAGAGCGGGCCAGGTTGATCGCGGCATCACTCAGGATCAGAAATGCCGCGGAGGGACTATTCTCTTCAGAAGAGATCGATGCCTTCCTCGTATCCATGCCCGAACAGTACCTCCTCACTGCTTCGACGCACCGGGTGATCGACCACATGAGCATGATGAAGAAGCTGCCTGATGAACAGCTTGTTATCCGTCACCGTCATTATCCCGAGCGGGGTTACACCGAGCTCACCGTGTGCGCCTACGATGCCTACGGCATGTTTTACCGGACCGCGGGTACGATCGCCTCCAAGAACCTGAACATTCTTCGCGCCCAGGTGTTTACCTCAAAGAACGGCGTGATGATCGATACGTTCCAGATCACCGATCCCAAGGGGAATCTCTGCGATTACGAGGATGTCTGGGCAAGTGTGCGCACCGAGCTTCGGGCCGCGCTCAAGAGCGGGCGCAGGCTGCCTGAACCGGGCCCCCCTGTTTCACCCCAATCGTTCCCCGCAGCGATTACGCCCGCGGTGGCGTTCGACAACGAGACCTCGGAGATATTCACGATCATTGATATCACCGCCCGCGATCGCGTAGGATTTCTGTACCGGGTGACAAAGACCCTCTATGAATTGAACCTGGATATCGGCTCTGCCAAGATCGTGACCGAAGGATCGCGAATCATGGATTCTTTCTACGTAACAGACTTGTTCAGGGAGAAGATCGACGATGTTGGCCGGCTTGAGAAGATCAGGGAAACGCTGATGAAGGTGATCGGGTAACAGTTCGGAGTTTGGAGTTCGGAGTAATGAAAAAAACAGTTATCGTCTTATCGATCATTCTGATCGTCCTGCTTGCGGGAGCCGAGGGCTACTTGCAGAGTGACGCCTTTGCACGGAAGATCAGACCCTCTGTGCTCGGGCCGCTTAGAGAATTGCTGGGCGCGGATGCGAAGATCGGTCTGGTAAAAGCCCACATCATCCCGCCCTATCTCGAAGTGAGGGACATCTCGATACTGGACGCAGGCGGGAACGAGGCAGTCGCCATCAGGAAAATAAAGGCCTATATCAATCCGCTCCCGCTGCTACTGAAAAAGGTCCGGCTGCCGTCGATCTCCATTCTTGAGCCGCGTATTTACGCAGAGCGTGCGAAAGACGGTACGATCAATCTCACTCCCCTTATCGATCGGATCAGAATGAATGCTGCGCGGAGGGAATCGGAAGGCGCATCCGGATTCAGCCTGCTGCTCCGGGATATTTCGCTCAGCAAAGGCCGGATCGAGTATAGAGACGGGATAACTTCCATTCAGCTCTCAATGAGCGAACTTACTATGACGGTTAACGTTGATCTTTCGCAAGAACGGTTCACCACGCGCATCGGGAACTCCCGTATCAGGGTTTCGACTCCCGCTTATCCTGAGATCTCGGGCAATTTCAAGGCAACTGTGGAATACGACCGGGGCCGGATCCATCTGGAGGCGGTTGAACTGTCGACGGCGGACGCTACGATCGACCTGTCCGGAGACGCAGGGTTGTTGCCGGATTCCCCCCTTGATCTCAAGATCACGGGCAGGTCGGGTCCGGAGGTTATAGGCCGCTATCTCGCGATCCTGAAACCGGTCAAGAAACAGAAGGCCTCTCGCTTCGAAGTGCAGGCACTTGTCCGGGGGAAACTGTCCGAACCCGTCATCGAGGGGAGCCTCAACGTGTCGGCAGTTCCCTTTAGAGAATACCTTCTTCAGGATGGCGTATTGTCATTTGCCTTCCGGGACAGGAATTTCGCCGTTACCGGCAGGCAGTGGAAACTCACGAAAGGTGATAATCATTTCGTCATTGACTCTATCGACGCCGATGTCGGATATAGCAGGGGAGGTTTGGATATCCGGCGTCTGGATCTTCTCTCAGGGGACCTTGCTCTTCATGGTGACGGCCGTGCAGACCCGGAAACGGGCTTCGATGTCCTTCTGAGCGCGGCGTCGTCGGGCAAGGGGCAGACGATCTTGTTTCTGACCGGCCTGCCGCTCGAAGGCGCAGTGAGCGTGACCGGACATCTTTCCGGCGCTTTGACCTCGCCCCGGTTCAACGGCAACCTTTCTGCAAGGTCCGTGACCGTGCGCGGCGTACTCTTCAATGAGGTGGACGGCAGGCTTGAGTATGACAATAAGAAGATCCTTCTGTCGGCCGTGGACATAACCGAGCAAGCATCACGTTATATCTTTCACGGTTCCGTGGATCTGAGCGGCAAAGAACCGGTTTATTCAGCGCGGCTCCGGGTCCTCAGGTCCGATGTCGTGAACATTGTGGCGTTGTTCTATCAGCAACTGCCGCTCAAGCTTTCCGCTGTCGGCGAGTTGACCTTTCAGGGGACTGCGCAGAATTATTCAGGGAACGGTTATCTCAATCTTGAAGCAGGCAGCGCATACGGAGAGTCCTTTGACCGGGGTGCGATTACTGCGTCGCTTACCACCGGCAAGATAGCCTTTCCGCAGGTTGTGCTCTATAAGGGACAGGGAATGGTGAAGGCAACGGGATGGATCGGGTTTGGCGGGATCTATTCAGCTGATCTGGAAAGCAGGGGCATCGACCTATCCCTGGTCGATCGGCTGGGCGGATTGCTGTTCAGCGGGGAGGGCAAACTAGATATACACTCGTCGGGAACCTTCTCCGCGCCTCTGGTCAGGGCTTCGCTTGATGTTGATGCGTTGTCATACCATCAGGTCCCACTGGGCGGGGTGCATGCTGAGGCGCTGGTCCATGACGGGGTGCTGGTGCTTAAAACCGGGTCGGCCGATGATCGCACAAGCCTGTCAATGCGCTGGACGCTTCACAAACCATTCCCCTGGACCGCGGATGTAAAGGTCCGTTCAGAGGACATAAACCCGTTCCTCATACTCGGGAATAAAGGTCTGGCTGATCAGGTGAAAGTGGTCGCCGAAGGCACGGCGACCGCGCAGGGCCGCGGACTTGACCCGTCCGCGCTTTCAGCGGGGGTGGTTTTCAAACGAGTACGTCTGATCATCGGAGATTATCGGATGGACAACGAGACGGATGCAAAGCTCTCGTTGGAAGGCGCCAAACTTTCGTTTGAGGCTCTGCATTTCGTCGGTCCCGGCACCAAGTTCGATATCACGGGCTGGGTCCGACCACGAACGGATATGGATATCGTTTTGAAAGGCACGGCGAATCTTTCGCTTCTGAAATTGCTGTACCGTGAGGTAGAGCACGCAGCTGGTGTTGCCGAGGTGAAGCTTGCTATCAAAGACGACTGGAAGAACCCTGACGTGACCGGAGAACTGCTGTTAAAGAATGGAGAGGTCAAGATAAAGGACATTCCGCAGCGGTTCACCGCATTGAATAGCAAGATCGTCTTCGCGCAAGGCAGGATCGTTACGGATTCATTGTCCGGAGAGATGGGAGGCGGCACTTTGAACGCATCGGGATGGGTGCAGCTTTCCGGCGTGGCGCTCCAGCAGTTCTCCGCCAAAGCATCCGTGGAAAACGCGACTGTACGTTACCCTGAAGGGCTCGCCTCGACGCTTTCCGGAGAGCTGTATTATGACGGCGACGCCACCGAGCAGTACCTTTCCGGCGATATCACGATCAAGCGTGCGCGGTACGATAAGCGGGTGGAGTGGAAGAGCATGCTGGTTGATATCAGCAGAGGACTGTACCAGAAAAGAAAGACCGAGGTGGGGTGGATCGGCGATACGCAGATCAACATACGTTTCCATGGAACAGACAACATCCTGTTTCAGAACAATCTTGCCAAGATGCCGCTTGACGTGGACGTATTCTTGCGGGGCACGGTGAACCACCCGCAGTTTCTGGGCAGGATCGAGGCCCGGAAAGGGGTCGTCTATTTCCGCAGGAACGAATTCAAGATACTCCATGCATCCGTGGATTTCATTGATCCCAACCGGATGAACCCCGTACTGGATATCCAGGCGGAAACACAGGTTCGCGATTATCTGATCCGGCTTGCGGTCACCGGTACCGCCGATCGAGCCGTGGTGACGTTCATTTCTGAGCCATCGCTCACCGACTCCGATATCCTGGCGATGCTGGCACTGGGAAAAACCGGAGCAGAACTCAAAGGGAAGGAATCCGGTGTGGGGGTAGGCGAAGCTACGTCATTCGCCACCGGCCAATTTCAGGATGTTCTTGAACGCAATGCCAGAAGTTTTACCGGGCTTGATCGTTTCCAGGTGGATCCATACGTCAACAAAAGCGATACGTCCGTGCCCCGGGTCACCGTGGGCAAGGAGCTTGTGCAGAACAAAATCTACGTTACGTACTCATCAAACGTAGGCGCCTCGGCGCCGGAGCAGCTCTTCAGGATCGAGTATCTCCTGGACAGACATTTTTCCCTTGTTGGAGAACGGAACGAGGAGGGGAACAATGGGGCTGACATTAAATATCGGTTTGAATTCAAGTAGGACCGCAAAGGGCATAGCGCAGAGCGCATGGGGTTTAAGGTTTTTAACGCTATGCTCTCTACGGTTTCAATGTGCTTCATCCCAGTTCTTGCCCACGCCCATATCCACCCTGATCGGGACCGAAAGCGTGAGCACTTCTTCCATTTCTTCTTTCACCAGCATCTTTATTTTGTCGATCTCCTGGTCCGGCACTTCGAATACCAGTTCATCGTGCACCTGGAGGATCATTTTTGTTTCGAGGTGCTCCCGTGCGAGCCGCTTCTGAATGTTGATCATGGCCAGCTTGATGAGGTCCGCGGCGGTCCCTTGAATGGGCGTATTGATCGCCATCCGCTCCCCGAAATTCCGCACTGCCACCGATGATGATGCAAGCTCGGGGATAAAGCGGCGCCTGCCGAAGAGCGTGGAGACGTAGCCCTTCGTCTTAGCTTCCTCTATGGTGCGGTCTATGAACTCCCGTACCCGGGGATACCGAGCGAAATAATTGTCGATGTAACGTTTTGCCTCTGCATTCGAGACCCCGATGTCCTGTGCCAGTCCGAAAGCCGATATGCCGTAGATAATGCCGAAGTTGACCGCCTTGGCCTTACGCCGCATTTCGGGCGTGATCTCTTCCGGAGTGAGCCCGAAGATCTCCGAGGCGGTCCGGGTGTGGACGTCTTCATCGTTCTGAAAGGTCTTGATCAGCGCGGGATCTCCGCTCATATGGGCGAGGACCCGCAGTTCGATCTGGGAGTAATCGGCCGAAAGCAGGCTCGCCCCGCGTTCGGCGATGAACGCCTGTCTGATCTCCCGCCCCACTTCAGTGCGTATGGGGATGTTCTGAAGGTTCGGCTCGCTGCTCGAAAGCCTGCCGGTCGCGGTCACGGTCTGGTTGAGCGAGGTGTGGAGCCGGCCGGTTTTCGGATTGATCATCAAGGGGAGCGCGTCAATATAGGTCGACTTGAGCTTTGCGAGCGTACGGTATTTCAGGATCTCCGCGGGGAGGGGATGGACCGGAGCCAGCTCTTCGAGTACGTCCACATTTGTTGAGAAACCGGTCTTGGTCTTTTTAGTCGGCGTGAGCTTAAGTTTCACGAACAGGATCTCCGCGAGCTGTTTCGGCGAATTGATGTTGAATTCTGTTCCGGCCAGTTCGTAGATGGTCTTTTCGATCCCGGCCATCTCAATGCCCAGCTTCTTCGACATGAGCTTCAGGAAATCGGCGTTGATCTTCACACCGATGCGCTCCATATCGGCAAGGACCTCCATGAGCGGCATCTCCATATCAAGAAAAAGCCTTTCGAGGTCCTGCTCCCGGAGCAACGGAGCAAGTGTTTGTTTCAGCCTGAGCGTTATGTCCGCGTCTTCACCGGAGTAGCGGGTAGCCGTCTGCACATCAACGTCGGCAAAGCAAATCTGTTTTTTGCCGCATCCCGTGACCTCGGCATAGGTGATGGTCTTGTAATTAAGGTACTCGAGCGCCAGCGCGTCCATGCCGTGGGATTGTTTGCCCGGGTTCAGGAGATAGGAGGCGATCATGGTGTCGAAGGAGACTCCTTTCACCTGTAGTCCGTAATGTCCAAGCACCAGCAGGTCGTATTTGAGATTCTGCCCGATCTTCCTGATCGCGGTATTTTCCATGATCGGCTTGAGCGCGCCCAGCGCAAGGTCGAGGCCGATCTGTTTCGGCGCGCCGAGGTGGCTATGGCCGAGCGGGACGTAATACGCCTCGTGGGGACGGATTGCAAACGAGATCCCGACCAGTTCAGCCTGCATAGGATCGAGCGACGTGGTTTCGGTGTCAAAACAGAATTCGTCCGATGATGAGAGAGTGCTGACCAGGTCTTGAAAATCCTGTTCCTCAAGCACCGAGTGATAGTCCACATCCGGTTCTGGTTCCTGGATGACGAGCTTGAGAAGGGCGGTGAATTCGAGCTCTTTGAAGATCTTGAGCAGGGCAGGGCTGTCAGGTGCCTTGAGTTTCAGGTCATCATAATTGATCTTGATCGGCACATCGGTGTGAAGGATCGCAAGCTCGCGGCTCAGGCGCGCGAGGTCCGCGTGTTCGATGAGCGATTGTTTCAACTTCGGCCTGGTGATCTCGTGCGTGTGGGCGAGAAGGTTGTCAATGGTCTTGTACTGTTTGATCAGCACTTGCGCTGTTT